>ENA-OQAA01000476-OQAA01000476.1-human-gut-metagenome-genome-assembly--contig:-NODE-476-length-27192-cov-2.206651_pt1 | contig 27192 bp, 35 predicted proteins | sample MGYA00242489_ERZ504515 | MGnify/ENA primary metagenome ERZ504515 (study PRJEB26092, sample SAMD00036237) | human gut metagenome | host: Homo sapiens | study: EMG produced TPA metagenomics assembly of... | reverse complement strand
TAACCCAGGAGTTCATCACGTCCCATACGGTTCTCGGAAGATGTGATGAAATGGGGCGGAAGTTCCTCCCATTGTTCACGCAGCTTCTCCAGGTAGTGGCGGATGTTGCTGTTTATCCTGCCGCCTTTCAGCTTGTCGGCTTTGGTGAAAACGATGGCAAAAGGCACTCCGTTCTCGCCCAGCCATTCTATGAAAGCGAGGTCTATGGCTTGCGGTTCGTGGCGGCTGTCGACGAGGACAAAGAGGCAGGTCATCTGCTCGCGTTGCAGAATGTAGGTCTCTATGATGCGCTGAATCTGTTCCTGCCTTTCTGTCCGCGCTTGGCATAGCCGTAGCCCGGAAGGTCGACGATGTACCAGTTTTTATTAATCAGGAAGTGATTGATGAGCATGGTCTTTCCCGGAGTTGCGGACGTCATGGCGAGTCCTTTACGCCCCGTCAGCATGTTGATGAGGCTGGATTTTCCAACGTTGGACGTCCGATGAAGGCGTATTCGGGGAATGTCCCGCCGGGGCATTTTTTAACGTCTGTATTGCTGATGACGAATTCGGCGCTTGTTATCTCCATTTTATTACTTGTTTTTTTGTTGTTTCTTCATGCAAAGGTAGCACTTATTTCAAAAATCTCCGTCCGTAATGCGGAATTCTCTCTGTTTTTGGAAAGGACAGGCTGCATTCCGGTCATATAATTTCAAGCGAACTTAATTGCATTGCACTCAATTTGCACTATCTTTGCCCACCGATAGAAGAATTTAAGGTATGAATGGACAATATCCCTCGACATTGCTGGAAAAAGCGGTGAATGAGTTTGCCAAACTGCCGGGTATAGGCAGGAAAACGGCCATGAGACTGGTGCTTCATCTGCTGCGTCAGGATACGGCGGCGGTGGAGGCTTTCGGCAATGCCATCGTTACGTTGAAGCATGAAGTGAAATACTGCAAGGTGTGTCATAATATTTCTGATACGGAGACTTGCCGCATCTGTTCCAACCCTCAGCGCGACTCTTCCGTTATTTGTGTAGTGGAGAATATACGCGACGTGATGGCGGTGGAAGCGACGCAGCAATTCCGCGGGCTTTACCATGTGCTGGGCGGGGTGATTTCACCGATGGACGGAATAGGCCCCGGCGACCTGGAGATAGAGAGTCTGGTGCAGAGGGTGGCTGCAGGTGGCATTAAGGAAGTTGTGTTTGCCCTCAGTTCCACCATTGAAGGTGATACGACCAACTTTTATATTTACCGCAAACTGGAGAAGCTGGGAGTGAAGCTGTCCGTGATAGCGCGCGGCATCTCTGTGGAGATGAACTGGAATATGCGGACGAGGTAACGCTTGGACGCAGTATTGTAAACCGTACTCCGTTTACAGGTGCGGTGTGATATGGTTTTAAAGAACGAGTGTATGGAAGAAAAGATAAAGCGGGTTGTATCCCGCACAAAAATGATGTTTGTATATTTCTGGCTGCTGCCCGTATTTCTCGTGGGCATTTGGAGAAACGGGCGGAGAATGGGTAGGTGCCTATGCAGGGGACGTGCGTGCCGCTTATTTTGCGGAGACTGTCACGATTTTGCTTACTGCTGTGTTGCTGCCTGTTTCCTTGAAGCTTTTTTCATGGATGCTGACCAAGAAGATAGATGTCGTTGCCATTACGGATGCGCTGCGTCTGTATGCACTGTGGAGTGGGGTGCGCCTGGCTCTGCTTGCCATGCCGGTATTGGCAGGATTTCTTACTTATTATATGATGCTGAGCAATAAAGGAGTGCTTTGCGCTTTAATTGCCTTGACTGCGTCTCTGTTCTGCCTGCCGGGTGAAAATCGTTTGCGTAAGGAACTGCATATAGAGAAAGAATGATGAAACCTTCTTATTTTGTAAGTGAGCGTGTGCGTCTTCGGGCTATGGAGCCGGAGGATTTGGAGATAATGTATGCTATGGAGAATGACCCGCAAACGTGGGATGTTACGAACTTCTCGGTACCGTATTCCAAGTATGTGCTGAGGCAATACATGGAAAATTCGCAATGTGATATGTTTGCCGACCGTCAGCTCCGCATGATGATAGTGCGTCGCGAGGATGATGCCGTGGTGGGCACTATTGACATTACGGATTTTGCACCGATGCATTCCCGCGGTGAGGTGGGGATTGCGATACGGAAAGAGTATCAGGGTAATGGGTACGCTTCCGATGCCTTGAGACTTTTGTGCGATTATGCCTCGGCTTTTTATTTCTGAAACAGTTGGTTGTGCATGTGGCTGCCGACAATGAAGCGAGCTTGCGCTTGTTCGGCTCTTGCGGCTTTGTACAATGCGGACTGCTGAAGGAATGGTGGTTTGCAGGCGGCAAATTTAAGGACGTTGTCTTGATGCAATGTATTCGCTTGATAGTGTGGGGCGGGTAGGATAGCCGGTAATCGGATGATTGTCCGGTTACTGTCAGTTCAAAGTGGGGATTTGCGGAAAACGTGACCACATTTCGTATTTTCCGCCAAGTTTGCTAAGTGCATCTTTCCACAAGTTTCTGCAGGCTTTTTCATCCATGAGCGAGGGAATATCGGCTTTGTTCACCAGCCAGGTATTCTCTTCTATTTCCTTTTTCAGTTGTCCGGGTTCCCAGCCCGAATAACCGAGAAAGAAACGTATTCTTCCTTTGATGGAATTACCCTCTGTCATAAATTGCTTGATAGCGGTGAAGTCACCGTTCAGGTAGAGCCCATCGGCTATGGGGAGCGAGTCTGTTATATTTTCCAATGTGTGCAAATAGAAAAGGGTATCGGTGCTCATCGGTCCACCTTTATAGATAGGAATATCTTCCCGACAGTTGATTTCGCTTAGTAAATCATTCAGAAACAGAGGTAACGGCTTGTTCATTACAAGTCCCATGGTTCCGTCTTGCGTATGGTCTGCCAGTAAAACAACAGACCGCCCGAACATATAGTCACACAAAAAAGGTTCGGAAATAAGAACTTTTCCTCGTGTAGGAACTATATGGTTAGTTTCTATTTTGAATATGTCTGCATTGGTATACATGCCCCCAAATTAAGTATTTTTCTATAAAGGAGCAAATTATCTTTCTCTTTTTTATGGGAGTCTGTTTAATTTTTACCCGGAAAGTCTTTTTTTCGGGGAGTTTTAAAGTTTTACAGAGAATGAAGCGTCGTCAGAGTTTGGCGCATTCATTCTCTGTAAAAAAGGTATATATGTCCTATCTGACAGGATGATTTTCTGCAAAGACGGCCATGCGTTCGTCCAATTGGGCGTATTGATGGTCTTGGATGAATGAGGTACAGGCTCGCAATCCTTCCTGGTGGCTTCCGGTAGTTACCAGTGAGATAGCGCTTACTCCGTAGTACATCAGCTCTTTGGCAAGTTCACCGCTACTCATGCCCGGATAACCGATGGTAAAGTAAAATCCGTCGGCTACAGGCTCTCCGAGGTCGTTGTCGTATACCAGATGGAAACCATGACGCAGGAAAATCTCTTTCAGTCGCCGTGCACGTTCGCCATATACTTTTACTTCATCCAGGAAGTTGTATTTGCCTTCATTGGCGGCTTTCAGCATGGCTGCAAGTGCGTATTGCGCAGAGTGGCTGGTTCCGGAAGAAAGGGCGTACAGGACACGATGGATAAATACTGTGCCGAATGTACCGCCGCCGTAACGTTGTGTCAGTCCCGGATATGCCCGATGATAAAGTTTGTCCGAGATGCAGCTTACCCCGATGCGTTGTCCTGCATAGCTGAATGCTTTGGAACCGGATATAAGCAGTATGTAATGGTCGGTGTAATGGGCTACGGATGGTTGGTAGGGCGCATGGAACGGTTTGCTTAAGTCCTGACGGAAGTCCATGGCGAAATAGGCAAGGTCTTCCAGTACGATTACATCATACCGGGTGGCAAGTTCGCCGATGATACGCAGTTCCTCTTCTTTCAGGCATATCCAGCTGGGATTGTTCGGATTGGAGTAGACAATGGCGGATATATTGCCTTTTTTGAGATAGCTTTCCAGCTTTTCTTTCAGTTTGCAGCCACGATAGTCATACACATCGAAAGTTTCATATTTTTGTCCCATTACAACCAATTGTTGCTTTTGTACGGGAAAACCGGGGTCGATAAACAGGATTGTGTCTTTTTCTCGTCACATTGGCTGCATGTGAGGAAAGAGGCAAAAGTTCCTTGCATGGAACCTGTAACGGGTACGCATCCTTCCGGCGCTACGTCTACATTGACGAATGCTTGATAAAGCGGGATGCTTCTTCTTTCAATGCAGGCAAGCCGTTAATATCCGGATACAGGCTTGCTATTCCTTTTTGTAGCGATTCAATTTCTGCCTTTACACCTACGGAGGAGGGTGGTAGTCCGGGAACTCCCATTTCCATTTTTATAAATTCCACACCGGAGTCCGCTTCTGCTTTTGCTGCAATAGCTTTTACTTCGCGGATAGTGGCTTTTGCAAAATCAGTAATATGAAAATCTTCGATGGTTTTATCGATTAGTTCACGTGCAATAGGGGTATTTTTCATCGTTTCTATTTTTTTGTCTATGCAAAGATAACATAAATCTCTTATAATCAATAGATGTTGAAAAAAGATATTTTTTTTCTTTCAAACTATTGCAAGATTCAAAAAAAACACCTACCTTTGCAACCGCAATCGAGAGAGATAGCAACGATAAAATGAAATGATGGTGCGTTAGTTCAGTTGGTTAGAATACATGCCTGTCACGCATGGGGTCACGGGTTCGAGTCCCGTACGCACCGCTTCTCAAGAAAGCAAAATTAGAAAAAGCTCTGATTCTTAATAGAATTAGAGCTTTTTTATTTGTTTGAGGTGAAGCAGAATATAGCGTTTCTGAGAAGTATGCCAGGTGCAAATCCAGGGTCCTTTTAGGAGCAAGTGAAAAAGCACCTGAAACGCATAATAATCGGAATAGTCCGAGATAACGGATGGGCTGACTTTTACCCCTTGCCGGAAAGCGCAAGAGGCTATTCCGAAAAGAGGAAACCTGCCTGACTTTTCTGACTTCAGATAGAATCTTTTTATTCCCAATACCCATAACAATTCATTTTCTGCTGCTTACCAAAACAATATCGTCCCGATGTTTCACAACACCGGGACAACACTACAACATTTTTACGAGAACACTATCTCTTAAACATTATCAATACTAACTTTACACAACTATAAGCTTGGAATAATTCAGTTAGTCTACATCTTAGGACATAAAATTCCGAACAAATGCTGTGCCAAAATTAGAATTACAAGATAGAAAACTAAATATCAACAAGATAGAAAACAATAGTCTTTCATCTTAATGTGGAATTGTGGAATATTAATGTGGAATTATAGTATAATTTTCCACAATAGCGCAAAAGCCATCAGCATTATATAACTGATATTAAACCACTTATCTTTTTATACCATTTTTGGCACAGCCTTTGTTATACTATCATTGAAACCTACAGTAGATTTGTAAGATAGCAACCAAAGTATTAATTAGAACGTATTAGTAAAAAAGGTAAAAAGATATTCTGATCTCTCATTCATAAAACTCTTGTAACATTATGCTTTCATTCCGGGCTGTGAAGTACCGGAATGATTTTTTTCAATATCCCTGCTTCAAACTTGTACAACGCTTCAAATGTCATTCGTGTCTTTCTTTTCAAGAGCAACCACTTTATTATAAGAATAGTGCCATACCTGACAGCACAATTGTTAAAATCGCATTTTTCATAATTATTTTTTTTTCTGTTGTCTCTTATTTGTCACTTCTTCAGTATAGCCTCCGGTGCATCTTCTTTTAATGAAAGCACGTTCCCGCCATACAGTTTTGAAATTAAAAAAAGAAAGTACACTGTAATACAGAAATCCGAGACATATTGGTACATAAGGTTTTTCAACAAACAATCCTCCGGCACGTACTTCACGGGTATAGGATGCCGATTCGGAAAAAGCGGCTCCTAAGCTGAAAGTGGAATGACAGATTCTGCACATACCACCGATACCGTCAACACAAAATAAACGGCCAAGGCAATCATCGATTGTTTGACTACCCGCTGCTTGACCGATTTACTGACATTGAAAAAAGCGAAACGCATTCTGTTGAGCACAGTTGCAAGGTAAAGAATGATGATTGTATAATCCCCCTCCCGCATTGAATGCCCAAATGCAAATGCAAAAAGCCCATACAACGGAATAAACAGCCGTATTGAAGCCTTGAGCGGCATAGCTGCCATAAAAAGTCCCGAATGCACCATAACAAATTCAAATGCCATCAGGATTGCCAGCGAATATACCTTATAGGCATCATCCGGTCCGGCAAACAACCATAAATATAGGTATTGGCAGGCAATCAAGCTGTCTGTGCCACTTCTACATATTCACAAGGTCTGTCTATACGTTCTATGATATTCATAATTCAGCCCTCATTTTACTTATTTTCCTCAAAGCAAATCTATTGAATTCTTTCTTATAGAGTCATACTTTTTCACTAATTTCTTTTTCACTTCTTATCCGCTCTTTCCCTATAATCATCCGGAACAAAGACAAACCTATTTCTCTACCGGATGTAATTCAATTTTAAATATAGTACAAAGTTTTAAACTATAAGCACTTGCTTTAAATTATTTCAAGAAAAAAGCATGAAAAGCATCTGTATGATGCTCTGCTTACTATATCATGAGGTTGAAAAGAACCGGATAACGGAAGAATTACTTTTGTGTATGCAACATGAAGAGGACGCACAGGAAAAGATTGAAGCATATAATAACGTTCAGAAAAAGGCGTTTGTTGATTGGGTTAATTCTACAAAAACAGAACAAACTAAAGCAGACCGTATTACCAAAATCATTATCATGGCGATGAATGGAGTTATCGGATATATTTGATAACCTTAGCCGGTACTCCCCCTACGATTGCATCCGCCGGAACATCTTTTGTCACCACCGCCCCGGCTGCCACCACCGCATTATCGCCAATCGTCACGCCTTGCAGAATAGTGGAATTTGAGCCTACCCACACATTCCTGCCAAGTATAATAGGTGCAGGATAAGTCGTATGGCGGTCTTCGGGAGCAAGTCCGTGGTTGAGGGTTGCAAAAACGACGTTATGCCCTATCTGGCAACCGTCTCCCAATGTAACCCCACCGTGATCCTGAAAATGACAGCAGGCATTGATAAATACGTCATTACCGATTTCAATATTCTTTCCGAAATCCGTATAAAACGGCGGGAACACCCGCAGTGAGGGTGGAACGGGCTTTCCAAAGAGTTCGGAGAGCAATGCTCTCACCTCATCCGGAGCATGGGAAGATGCATTCAGTTTGAATGTGATGCGTCTTGCCTCATTGCTCATTTCATCCATAAAACGATGTATATCTTCCGTGTCAAGGGCTTTTCGTGTCTTTACATATTCTAAAAAATTATCAAGTGTCATGGTTCTGAATATTACATAGATTACACTGCAAATGTAAACGAATGGCGGCAGCGCTCGTGTGAATGAATTACGGACATTTGTAACCTATTTACTGTTTCTGTGCGGAGAGGTGTACTACCTATGCTTTTATTCTCTACATTTGCGTAGAACTAAAGAACAATACCTTATGAAAGAAGTTATTAAACTGGACACGGTAGACCAATACAACCGACTCTTCGGACTCGAAACACTACACCCGCTGGTAAGTGTGGTAAACCTGTCGGAAGCCACCAGATTTCCAACGCATTTCACGATGAACTATGGGGTGTATGCCCTTTTCCTGAAAAACGTCAAATGCGGAGACATCCGTTATGGCCGGCAGATTTACGATTATCAGGAAGGAACGGTCACCAGCTTTGCCCCGGGACAGGTGGTTGAGGTGGACATGCCGCAAGGAGTACGGCCGAACGCCTACGGCCTGCTGTTTCACCCCGACTTGATTAAAGGAACTTCTTTAGGACAAGACATCAAACATTATTCATTCTTTTCGTACGCCTCGGCCGAAGCCCTGCACCTATCCGAAGAAGAAAAAAGCATATTCACAGATTGTCTGGAGAAAATAAGAATGGAACTCCAACATCCGATCGACAAGCACAGCAAACGTCTGATTTCACGGAACATCGAACTGCTGCTGGATTACTGCATGCGCTTCTACGAAAGACAATTCATTACCCGTTCGGAAAGCAACAAAAGCGTACTGGTAAAATTCGAAGCCTTGCTCGACGATTATTTCCAAAGCGACAAACCGCAAACAGACGGACTGCCTTCCGTAAAATACTTCGCCGACAAAGTGTTCCTGTCACCCAACTACTTCGGTGACTGATAAAGAAAGAAACCGGAAAAAGCGCACAGGAATACATCCAGACCAGAATGATTGACATAGCCAAAGAGATGATTGCAGGAACGGAAAAGACGGTCAGCCAGATTGCCTATGAACTGGGATTCCAATATTCGCAGCATTTCAATCGCATCTTCAAGAAGAATACGGGATATACACCCGGAGAATACAGAAAGCTGCAAATATAAAGGATACCGATAAGATTATCCTTATGAAAAAAGAAATACTGAATATAGAGACCGTACATCAGTGTAACTGTTGTATGGGCTGCAAGACGCTGCATCCGCTGGTAAGTGTCGTTGACCTATCCGAAGCCAATCTGGAGCAACGTACCATCCGATGTGATTTCTATACGATTATCCTGATAGAAGGGGAAGCCGGAAAACTTATGTACGGACGCAAATACTACGACTATTCCAACGCCACACTGATATTCCGTACGCCGGGCGAGTCCATTAAGCTGGATATAGACAATATGCTTGCCCCCAAAGGGCGAATGCTGCTTTCATCCGGATTTAATGGCGCACACTGCATTGGGGAACCACATCGGAGACTATTCCTTCTTTTTCTACAAACCGAACGAGTCACTGCATCTTTCATCGCGCGAAAAGATGAAAATCACAGAGTGCATCCGCAATATCGAAGAAGAACTTCGGCATGCCATAGACCGCCATAGCAAAACTTTGATATCGCGCCATATCGAGCTATTGCTGGATTATTGTGAGCGTTTCAACGAACGCCAGTTCATTACCCGTTGCGAGGCCAATAAAATAATTCTGCACAAAATCCATTCACTTCTGAGCGGATACATCTTGTCCGGCAGGCTGGAAGGCGGTGCGATGCCCACAGAAGAATATTGTGCAGACGCTCTTCACTTGTCACCTTGCTATTTCCGCGACCTGCTCAAGTTCGAGACCGGAAAAAGCATGCACGAATACTTTCAACTGATGCGGCTGGACATGGCTAAGAAGATGTTGCGGAACAAGGATTATACGGTCGGCATGACAGCCAGGAAGCTGGGATATGCAAATTCACAGCACTTCACCTGCCTGTTCAAGAAGATAACGGGAATGACACCGACGGAATATAAATATGCCCAGAATTAAAAAGGATTGTCTTGCCGGCATTGGCACAAAACAAACGCCACAAACGGTTAAATCGCACGAATATACTGCAAACATTCCCGAATATTTTAAAATACTCCAAACCAAGTGCCTTTACCGATTGTTGTCCCCCACATAACTCTAAAACTTAACTGATATGATTAATTATGTGGATAAAATGGCGGATGCCCTGGTGGATGTGCTAAAGTATTCGAACCAGGATGTGGAATGGGTGGAACCCGATGACATGAAACCCAATGACGGCGTACAGCCGAATGGTTCTATCCTGCCATAGAAAATGCGGAGTATTCCGAAATTACCGCTATCCTGCAATATACCCAGCAGGAAGCCGTCTTTGAAGATGAAATCGGCGAACTGATGCTGGGCATTGCCTTGGTGGAAATGAAGCATTACGCACACATACGGGACGCCATCGTAGCACTGGGCGGTACACTTCCCAAACCGTATGACAGCAAGAACGTCAATATAGGCGAAACACCCGTCGAAGCGCTCACCCTCGCCGCGCACTCGGAAGTGGCCACTATCGGGTTCTACAAGTCGGTGAAGGAACGAATTACCGCAAGTACACCAACCGCAGACATTGCCCGCAAGCTGCTGACAAAACTGATTGCGGACGAAAGCCTTCACCTCAAACTGCTTACCCGGCAACTGAAGGTCATGGCAGGTGACGACAAGAAGTATGACGAACTCATGAAGAAGATACTGGACTGACAAAGTATTACCGTTTTTCTCAATAATTCATTACCTTTGCAGCAAAATTACAAATAAACGAATCAAAACAATAGGGAACAATGAGTGTACACGATTTATGCTGCATCGGTTATATTACACAAGACAAGATAGTTACCACCAAGAACACGATATACATGCCGGGCGGCACTTCCTTTTACTTTGCACATGCCATCAAGCATCTCGACCCGAACGGCTTCTTATTGGTCACATCCCTTGCCCACACGGAGATGAACGTTGTGGAAGACATACGGAAAGAGGGCATTGAGGTAAAGGCTCTGCCCAGTGCCCGTTCCGTCTGCTTTGAAAACATATACGGAGAAAACCAGAACGAACGTACGCAACGCGTCACGGCAAAGGCCGACCCGTTTACAATGGAAGGCCTGCAGGACGTCAATGCACGGATTATCCACCTGGCAGCCTGCTGGCCGACGACTTTCATTGGACGTCATCAAATACCTGTCGGGCAAAGGCCTGCTTTCGGTAGACGTTCAGGGGTTCCTGCGCAAGGTGGACAATGAAAAGGTGCTGCCCGTAGACTGGCCGGAAAGAGAGAAGCCCTGAAGCACATCCATATCTTAAAGGCCAACGAAACCGAAATGGAAGTCCTTACCGGCTGCAAAGAGCCTCACGAAGCCGCCCTGCTCATTGCAGACTGGGGTGTGAAAGAAGTGCTGCTGACGTTGGGAGACAAAGGTTCGCTGATATATGCCAAAGGACAGTTCCATGAAATTCCCGCCTACTCCGCCCTGCAGATAGTGGATGCCACCGGATGCGGAGATACTTATATGGTGGGCTATCTGTATATGCGGAACAAAGGCGCATCCTATCGGGAAGCAGGCTGCTTTGCCGCTGCCATGTGCACCATCAAGCTGCAAACACACGGACCATTCTGCGGAACAGAGGCTGAAATCAGAAGGATAATCAATCCTGCATAAAAGACAACAAACGTTTCATTAAGGAGAAACTTCGGTTTCCCCTGATGAAAACAATAATTTCCCCTGATGGAAACGGAAGTTTCCTCAGGAGAAACTAACCGTTCCCCGCCGTGGAACAAGTCGTTCCCCACCGGGAAACGGTTTGTTTCACGGCGGGGAACATATCTGCCGGAATCTTAGCCAAGTCCGGAGAAAAGGATGCAGCAAAGTAAGGCCTGAAAGAGATACAAATTATAGGTAGAGCAAAGAGCTGCCCTTATCGGTTCGGTGCGGCTTTAGCCTTGCGGCCGATACGCCGTATCCACAGATAATAGCCCGTCAGCGGAAGCGTTCCGCCCAGCAATGCGGCAATGAATGTCAGTACACGGGTGAACATACCGCCCCAACTTCCCACATGCACGGAATATATCCAGCCGCGTATCTTGCCCGAAGCATCGGCATCCTTATACAAGGCAGTTCCGGTGATTTCGCCGTTACCCGGATTAAAGGTATAACGGTCGGAAGCCCGCTGATTGCCGAAACGTTCAAAAGATACGGTGGCAGAACCGTTGGAAACCGTAATCTGTTTATAGCCGTCGTTACGTTCTTTCAGTTCCTCATAAACCTGCTGCCAGCAAGTATATGAAGTGGCAGTCGCTTGCGGGGCATCATGATGCCCCGTCCCTTGTTTGGCCTCTACTCCGAATACCCTATAAAAGCCTGCGCGATACCAGGGGAAAGACCATGTGAGCCCGGTCAACGCCATTGCCAGAAGCAAGATAAGTGCATACATGCCTCCCGCCACGTGCAAATCGTGCCAAAAGCGGAGCCGGCCTTTATCGGCGACAATCTTCAGGCTGTTCTTCAGAGCTTTCTTTGTGCGGGGCCACCAGATGACAATGCCCGAAACCAGTACGAACACGAACATCAGCGTACTTACCCCCACAACCATCTTGCCCCAGAATATTCCGCCGTCCGGCTTCATGCTGTCCAGCAGCCAGCGGTGCAGGCGAAACATGGTGAGGAAGAACGGCGCACGCTCATACCTGCCTTTTACCTCACCGGTATATTGGTCTACATAAACGGATGCACGCCGCGGTTTCGACAGACTGACCCGACAGGCACGTTCCGCATCGGAAGAGATGGAGATGCCTGTAACAGCAACACCGTCCGGCAGTGTTTCGGAGACTTTCTCTATCAGGTATTCCACGGGAAGCGGAGCGCCGCTTACCTTTTCCACATAATAGAGGTCGCGCCTGCACAGCTCCATTACTTCGTCTTCAAATACCAGCGCAGCTCCCGAAAAGCAGATAACCGTAATAATCAGCCCGAAAGGGACAGACAGCCACAGATGTATTTTACGAAATGCTTTCTTCATTGCAGTCAGTTAAGAGGCTCAACTTGCCGATACCTGTAATCTGCGTAGCCTCTACCGTAACACCTTTTGTAGCAGTAGCGCTGGACGGGTCTATCTTGTAAACAGCCGGATGGCCGTCGGTAGTAGTCACAGCCATATAGGCATAACCGTTCTCCGTATACGGCGTGTTGCCGAAACCGGAAATCAGGTCTGCCGACGGAAGGCCGGTGACATAGGTAAGTTTCTTGCTTTCCGCTCTGAACACCGCCAGTTCTTTGGCTTCAAAGCCCGTCTCCGTCAGAGGGCGGTCGTACATCAGCAACAGGAAATAGTCGTCTGCTATATGCCAGCAACGCAGGAAGGATTTTCCGCCGCTCTGTTTCTCCAGGTCGCAGTAGTAGCTGTCGAAGTCTTCCCGGCCATTGGGGATGCGTACCACACCTGCCGGCAAGATTGTCTGCTGGCGGGCATCCTTCATCGTCTTGGCATAGCTTGGAGAGAATACGTAAATATCACCGTTACCGGCTTCCCAGATAGTCTGGTAATACTGGGATTTGAAACGGCCGCAGGCATAACTGATTTTATCCGTACTGATGAGTTTCTTCGTTGTCATCGTAGCATCATCAAAGATTGCCACCCAGCATTCATTGGGATACTGTGTCCACTGCAATTCGCCTTTCTTATACGAGCTGCTGTTGGAACCGCCGTCTTCGGTCTTTACCAAATCCTCATTGCCCGGCAATATATACTTACCGCCGTCTACGGCAGCGCCATACTGGCTCAGCCCCATGGGAACGGCAGCACTGTATATCTTGTTGTTATGCTCCTGAATTCCGGCCAATGTTACGAACTCGCCGTTGCCCAGGAAATTCTCGGACTGGTAGGCTTTGTTTTTCGTATCGTTGGTGTTGAAGGTTTCGTCCGCTACATCCAGGTAAGAGAGCAGGAAGGTTTTAGGCAGATACAGGTTGCCGTCGGCATACTCCGCAGGTCCGTCGCCGGTAGAGGCGGTTATGATATACTTATCGTAGATGCCGTAGGTAGTGAATCTCTTCACTGCAAACTCTCCCGAACGCGCCTGCACTTCGTGGTTGGAGTTCATGACATAAGAACGGGTGGTTCCGGCACTTCCCTGATTGTAAGTCAGTCCATAGAGATACCGGTTCTTGTAGAACACCCATTGGGAAGCGCCGTCGTTGACGAGTCCGTTGTTGATGGTAGAAACAGAGCCTTCGTCCAAAGTCTTGGAAGTCAGCAATACGTTAGTCGTATTGCTCGAAGCGGTGACAGAGGAAGCAATTACGAAATCGCCTTTGGTTCCACTATTGTTTCCGCCGCCCGGCACCTCCGTATCCGTGCAGGATGTCAATGCCGTTCCTGCCATCGCAGAAGTGAGAAGTACGGCCGATAAAAGATTCTTTTTCATGTTGTTTTGTTTTATTATATTACACTAATCGTTATTGATTCATGGTTTCAATTGCCGAAGTACACGCGCACCTTTCCATAGAATGCCCGTCCGGCTTTCTGCAGACTGAAGTTGTCGTACAGTTGCTCGTCCGTAAAGTTCCGGCACTCGAACGAGAGGTTGTAGCGTCCGCTACGGAGACTGTAGGAAAGGCTCAGGTTGTGGGAGAACTGGCTCGGAACCACGTAGTCGCCCTTGTTCGAACCGATTTTGGAAGAATAATAGGTAAAGCTGTGCAAGTACTGGTTGTCGTAAGATACGGTCAGCGCATTGCCTTTTTTCCAGAGGTCGCGCCAGTAGAAGGTCACGTCGGAATCGGCAAAGATATAAGGCAGGTTGGGCATGCGTTCCTTATAAGCTATATTCTCCGCACTGCCGGATATGGACGTCTTCATATTGTCGCACACGTTCATCTGCGTGAAGTTGCCGCCCACACTCAACCACCTGCCAAAGCCGTAGCGGGCGGAGATGTTATATCCTTTCGTCAGCACCTTGCCGTAATTGACGTAAGTGGCTGCGGACTTGCCGCCGCTCAAGTCTGTGATGTTGCGCTGGATGTAGTCTTTGGTGTTACGGTAGACAAAGCCGCCTTCCACGTACACGGAATGTTTGCCGAAAGTCTTGTTATAGCTCAGGTTCAGGTTGATGTTGTCGCTGTTCTCCGGCCGGATGCCGATGTCGCCCATTTCCAGGTCCTCATTGCCGAACATCTCTTCGATGGTGGGCAGACGGTAGGCCTTTTCATAGGACAGCTTGGCTTGCAGTCCCGGCAGGATGAAGTAAGTGCCCGCCGCTCCATAGCCTACGGAATGTACGCTGCGGGTGGTGCGTACATAATCGTTCTGATTGGCATCCGTAGCCACAGGTCCGGCGACAAACTGGTTGTAGTACTTGCCGAATACGGATAAGTTCCAGTCTTCGGACGGCATCAGGCGGTAAGAGAGACCTGAGATATTCTTGCGGGTCTCTTTGGCAATGGCATCCGACTGCTCTTCTTTGGCAAGCAATGAAGTATTGGAACGGCTGAAAGCATTCAGCACGTGGTTGAACGTCAGCGTGTGCACCCTGCCGAGGCGGTAGTTGGCGGTAAACGTACCGTTCCAGTTATTGTTGTCGGCGCGCGAGTGCTGGTAGGACTGCTCTCCGGGAGAGTTCAGCGGCTTCCTTTCCCCGTACCAGTTGTATTTATAGGAAGCGTATCCACATTGGTCGTCAGGTTCTTGTTGTAGTTGACGGTCAGCACTACATCCAGTCCCTTCGCAAACAGGTTGCGCTTATTATACTCCAACGAAGGCATCAGCGAATGTCCCTTGCGGTGTTTCTGCCCGTACACGATGTCCTGCCGTACGCCGGTCTGTACATCCTGGTACATATTGGAGTAAGTGAAACCGAACATCAAACGGTCCGCCCACTTCTTGTCGATAACGCCTACCTTGCCGATAACTGCTTCATTGTGGTAAGTATCGTTGAAGCGCCGTACGCGCACCTTCTTGTCACGGTCTATCCTGCCCGTTTCAAAGTCCTCCACCGGGGAGTCGATGCGGTAGTCATTGTCCGAATAGTTCTGAAACGCGTTGATTTCGTACGTAAAACCATTCTTGAAGGTCTGCCCGAAGTGCACGTTGGACTTATGCGTATTGAACGAACCGTACGAGTAGGACGCATCCAGAAACCAGCGGCGGCGTTTCTTGTTCGTAACGATATTGATAACCCCGCCGATGGCATCCGTGCCGAATCCCACCGGAACTACGCCCTTGTACACCTCGATGCGGTCGGCAAAATTCACGGGGATATTGTTCAGCGCAAAAGAGCTTCCGACGCCTTCCTGCGGCACGCCGTCTATAAAGACCTTTACATGCTTCCCGCTGAAGCCGTCCAGCATGAGCTGCATGTCCGACCCTACCCCGCCCGACTCGCGCAGTTTCATTCCCGGCGCTTTGGTCAGTGCATCGCTCAGGTTTCTGGTAGTGTTCTGCAACTCTTTCGTATCCACCGCCACGGCGTTGAATGCCGACCGCTTGACACGCTCACGCCCGTCGACACCACCGTTACTTCGTCCAGTTGCTGAGTTTCGGGGGTGATTGTGACATTCTGCCTCACCCTTTGCCCTCTGACCAGCGTCACCGGTTTCTCTACGGTTTTATAGCCGACGGCCGACACCACCAGCGTATAGTCGCCCGCAGGCGCACTCACATGATAGATACCTTCCTGATTGGTTATTCCCCCGTAACCGGTCCCTTTCAGATAGACCGTCGCAAAATCCACGACTTCTTTCTCCGTAGACAGGATTTTACCCGAAATCATCGTCTTGCCCGGCCTCTGCGCATATACAGAAAAGGCGCATGCCGTCAAGAAGAAAAATAATAAACTAAATATGGCTGTTTTCAATTTGAAGTGATTGTTAAGTTGTTACTAATACCGTATGCAAAGGTCATTAGAAAAAAGCAACCTCACAATCACCTCTTTTAGGTAATTATACCGACGCCATGCTAAGAAAGTATCACACCCGCAATCGCTATTGATAGGTATATTCCACCATTCTATTCGCGGTTCATCAAGCGATGTTCCGCCATTTTTTCGTACTTCGTGCCGGGACGTCCATAGTTTGCATAGGGATAAATGGAGATGCCGCCGCGCGGGGTGAAGATGCCCGTAACCTCAATGTACTTGGGATTCATCAGACGGATGAGGTCTTTCATTATAATATTGACGCAATCCTCGTGGAAAGCGCCGTGATTGCGGAAACTGAAGAGATAGAGCTTCAGACTCTTGCTCTCCACCATTTTCACATCGGGAATGTAGCTGATGCGGATTTCCGCAAAATCGGGCTGTCCCGTTATCGGGCAAAGGCTGGTGAACTCCGGGCAGTTGAAACGTACCCAATAATCGTTACCGGGATGTTTGTTGTCGAATGCCTCCAGCACCTCGGGGGCGTAATCCTGCTTGTACTCTGTCTTTCTTCCTAATAAGGAAAGTTGGTCTTTTAATTCGGTCATATTACAATCGGTTTATAATCGGTTCTGTTTCCTTTGTGGTATAATACATTCGTCATTTTCCCGCCAGATACTTCTCCAGCCCCTCTCTGCGGAGCTTGCATGCGGGGCAGTGTCCGCAGCCGTCGCCGGGGATGCCGTTGTAACAGGTCAGCGTCTCATGACGAATCAGGTCGAGCACTCCCAGTTCATCCGCCAGCGCCCAAGTCTCGGCTTTGTCAATCCACATCAGCGGAGTATGGAGTACGAACTGCTCGTCCATGGCAAGGTTGAGCGTTACGTTGAGCGATTTGATAAATGCGTCCCTGCAATCGGGATACCCGCTGAAATCCGTTTGCGACACACCCGTCACGATGTGGTTGATACCCTTTTCGCGGGCATAGACGGCGGCAATGCTGAGGAAGAACAGGTTGCGCCCCGGCACAAAGGTATTCGGAACGCTGTCTGCCGGCTTCTCCCGGTCCATCACCATATCGGGGTCCGTCAACGAATTATGCCCCAACTTGCCGATGAAGGAAACATCCATTACTTCAAACTCCACTTCCGCTTTACGCGCTATCTCCCGCGCCAGCTCCACTTCCTTCTGATGCTTCTGCCCATACAGAAAGCTCAACGCATATACTTTCCTGAACTCACGCTTTGCCCAAAACAGGCAAGTTGTCGAATCCTGCCCACCGCTGAATACGACCAATGCTGCTTCTTTATTCACCTTATTATATATTTATGACAACCTCTACTATTTAAATTTCACTGATTTTCCACACCTTGTAAGAAATCCCCTCGTCGTAGACATCGCTACCGTCTATCCTTTTAATGGCTTTCACCACCCGGATGGTCACCGGCAGTATTATCACCTCGTACATGGATTTCAGTACAATCTGGGTGCACATCATCAGCAGCAATTCCTGCCATGCGATAATGCCTCCGAACGCCACCGGAAAGAATATCAGCGAATCGGCCGTCTCGCCCACTACCGTGGACCAGATGGCACGTGCGGAAAAATGACGTCCGCCGCTCGCCACTTTCATGCGGCTCATGACGTAGGCGTTCAGAAACGAACCTACCAGAAATGCCGTCAGGTGGCGGCAACAATGCGCGGCGCCATGCCGAACACGAAGTTGAAATGGGGCGCCCGTCCCAAAAGGGAGCGGCAGGCAGTGCCACGGCAATCAGTCCCAACATCACCACAAAGAAGTTCATGGCGAAGCCGCTCCAGATAATCAGGCGCGCCTTGCGGAAGCCCCACACCTCGGCAATGCAGTCGTTGATGATATAAGAAACGGGAAACACTAACAGTCCGGCAGTAACGGTAATGCCGAAAACCTGAATTACTTTTGTCTCGAGAAGATTGGCCGCTATCAGACAGACATTGAACAGAATGCCCAGCAGCATAAAGGGTACAGATACTTTTTGCTTCATATTCCTGTTTTTTACGTGGTGTTCTAGAATACACGACCGCTATTCACGGCATCATACATGTAACTAATGATTTCACTCTTGTTAAATCGGGTGCAAAGATACGCTTTCTTCCGGTGACTGCAAAACCATTTTAAATTTAAGTTGTTCAAAGCACATTCACCAAAACCTAACTTAAATGAAAACAATCTTAAAAACAATGTTTCTGTTGTGCGGTGCGGCACTGTCTGCCCTCGCAGTCCACGCACAGAAAAAAGTGATTATCGAGGATGAGTCTCCCAAAGGTGTCGTATTGGTCACCATAGACAAAGCGGGCGACGAGATAATCCGCATCATGAACGAGTCGCAAATGCCCTACATCCACGAACCGCAGGCGCCCCGCTTCCTGCTGACGGACAGAAAAGGGAAGTTCGCCCTGGGCATCGGCGGCTATGTACGCGCCACGGCAGAGTACGACTTCGGCGGCATCGTCGACAACATCGACTTTATCCCTGCCTACATCCCCAACGGGAGCAAAATCAGAAACCAGTTTCAAATGGATGCCAGCACGTCCACCATTTTCCTGAAACTGGTGGGGCATACCAAGATTCTCGGCGACTTCGTGGTGTACACCGCCGGCAACTTCCGCGACGGTTCCAACAAAGGCTTCCAACTGCGCAATGCCTACGTGTCTTTCCGCGACGTGACGGTGGGCTACACCTACGGCGGCTTCATGGACCTGAGCGCAATGCCTTCCACCATCGACTTCCAGGGGCCTAACGGAGCCACCTTTTACCGCGCCACCCAAGTGTCATACACCTACAAAGGCTGAAAAACTTCCGTTTCAACGCCTCTGTCGAAGTGCCTGCGGTAGACGGCACGACCAACAGCGAGCTTGACATCGCACAACAGCGCATGCCCGACTTCACCGCTTATGCGCAGTACGGCTGGAACAGCAAAAGCCATGTGCGCGTAGGCGGACTTATCCGAAGCATGACCTACACCAGCACCCTGAGCGACAAGGCGCATGCCGTTACCGGCTTCGGCATACAGGCATCCACCACCTTCAATCTGGGCAAACAATGGCAGGTGTTCGGGCAAGCCACCTACGGGAAAGGCATCGGGCAATACCTGAACGACCTCAGCAACCTGAACGTGGACATCGTTCCCAATCCCGATGAAGCAGGCAAAATGCAAGCATTGCCGATGCTGGGCTGGTATGCCGGACTGCAATACAACATCAGTCCGAAAGTGTTCCTTTCAAGCACATACAGCATGTCACGCCTCTATTCCGAAAACGGGTATCCTGCCAACGAACCGTCCACTTACCGCTATGGACAATATTTCGTAGCAAACCTGTTCTGGAATGTCACCCCCAACATGCAGGTAGGTGCAGAGTATCTGCGCGGCTGGCGTACGAACTTCGACAATTCCACCAACCATGCCAACCGCATGAACCTGCTGGTGCAATATTCCTTCTGAAACCTGCACGGAAATCCGTAAAAGGAAAGAAGTAAAAAGGAAAGAAATAAAAGCCCTAAAGGCATAAGACAAAGAGAGGATGTGCCAGCCGAATTTGCGACACATCCTCTCTTACGTATATAAAGGATTATGAAAGATCAGAAGCGATAGTCTATGCTAAGACCGAATACCTTGTTGGTACGGCTGTACACGTTTGTACCGGGCAGATTTGTGCCCTGATAGTTTTGGCCGGTTTTGGTATAATCCTCATAGTTGGTCCACATATAGCCCACATTCAAATCGGCTCTTTCCGAAAGTTGCAACTTCGCGCCCACACCCAGCGAGTAGGAATCGCACGAGAAACTTGTGTCGCTCTGATAGTCATCGGACAAACCATAATCGGTGAACTGCACACCGCCGCTCAGAGTCAGTCTTTTGATAACATCCCACTCTATACCGGCCAGATACTCGTTTGTCCCTTTCGTCAGGAACTTCTGTTTGCCACCTGCATGCCTGCGTTCTTATCGTCGTAGAAGTGATACTCCACCGATGCGCGCAGCACAGGAAGGAACTCATAGGCAGCAGCCACCGAAAGCATGGCGGGAATGTCGTTCGGCGTATTTACACCGTGTTTGTAGTCCTCCAGCTCACTTTCGGGAGCGCCTATCATGCGTAGCGAATTTATCTTCGTGTTATTTTCAATATTCAGATTGGCCTTGAACTCGTATTTCGCACCAATCGTCAGTTTGCCGAACTTGGCATCCAAACCGATAACCGGAGTAAATCCCCAACCGGTCTGGCTGCAATCCAGGTCGATGCCGATAAGCTCGGTTCCAACGGGTATCGCTCCACCGGTGGGCAAAGGCAAATCAACGGCCGCACTGGCATTCAGCGCACCTTTGTAACCACCCGTAAAGTAGTTCATGCGCCCGCCTGCAAAGGCAGACAGCCAGTCCGTTATCTTATAGGTCAGCCCCAACTGCACGGAGTAGATATACTGCTTGCCGTCCATGTAGCTGTTCAGTGTATAGCTTTGCCCGGAATACCCTGTTGCAGCAATCCGCCTATCACCATGCGTCGAACATGGACAAGCCGTCATCGAACGAAGCTTTTCCGCCTCCGCCGGTAATGCCGAAGAAACCGGAGATGGTCCAGTCGCCCTTCTTATAAGCGGCAAACACACTGGGAATGACAGGCGCAGAAGCCTTGCCTTCATAATATTTGTCCAGACCCAAAGCCTCGCACGAAGCATCGATATTTCTTGTCTGGAACGCACTCTGAATACTCAAGGATGTATAAAACCCGTCTTTCGGCAGGAAAGCCAGACCCGCAGGGTTGGACAAGGCAGCATCCACACTGGTGGTGTTTGCGCCGCGCGACAGCATACGAAGAAAGGCAGGGTGTTGATTTGTATTTGTCAGGAGACCTCCTGCAAAAGTTGGAATTGAAACGATTAACATCGCAATGCTAATCAAAGAAATTTTTCTCATCTAAATCTTTTTTATTGTTTTCGGGCGCAAAGGTACAATAATATTGCACATAAATAACAATTTTGCGCATTTAATTTAAGAAAACCGAAGAATTTAATTGAAAAAATCAACAGTTTCTACTGAAACATTCACCAATATTCATGCTGAAACAGACAAGGGATTGCTCCATTTGCCGTCCCTGCCGCTTGCATATACTGCCCCTATGCCCAAAGGGAAAAGCAGCCGATGCCAAATCGTTCCACCATGGGGTAAATTTCATTCCACCACGAGAAGTTCCGTTCCACCATGACGGAACAAAACTTTCTCCGTGTCGGAACAACATAGCGCCTGCTATCGCCGGCACTCATCATCCGGACAACAGATTATGGGCACAACCTGCCGGATATGTCCCGAACATTCTTACCTTTGCGCACGTTATATTCTTTGTGCATGCCGCCTTTTAACAAATGCAGAAAGTGCACTTATACGAAGCGCATCCGTCATGCACACTTAATAACCTGCGAATATTCACCAAAACTTAAAATCTCATGGCATATACTATTGCATTCTTCGGCAGCAAGCCCTACGACGAGGCTTCATTCAATGAAAAAAACAGCGGATACGGTTTTGAACTCCGCTATTACAAAGGACACCTCAACCTGAACAACGTGATACTGACGCAGGGCGTGGATGCCGTGTGTATCTTCGTAAACGATACTGCCGACGCGGAAGTTATCCGGCAACTGGCGGCAAACGGAGTGAAACTCCTTGCCCTGCGCTGCGCCGGATATAATAATGTAGACCTGAAAGCGGCAGCGGAAAACGGCATCACCGTGGTGCGCGTCCCCGCCTACTCCCCTTACGCGGTAGCGGAATACACCGTTGCCTCATGCTCTCCCTCAACCGGAAGATACCCCGCGCCACCTGGCGCACACGCGACGGCAACTTCTCCCTGCACGGCCTTTTGGGATTCGACATGTATGGCAAAACGGCAGGTATCATCGGCACAGGTAAAATAGCCAAGAAGTTAATCGCTATCCTGCGCGGTTTCGGCATGAACATCCTCGCCTACGACCTGTATCCCGACTACAATTTCGCCCGCGAGCACCAGGTGGTATACACCACGCTGGACGAACTGTACCGCAGCTCGGACATCATCTCCCTGCACTGCCCGCTCACGGAGCAGACCAGATACCTGATTAACGACTACTCCATCAGTAAGATGAAGGACGGCGTAATGATTATCAACACCGGCCGGGGACAGCTCATCCATACCAATGCCTGATAGAAGGACTGAAAAACAAGAAAATCGGTTCTGCCGGGCTGGATGTGTACGAGGAAGAGAGCGAATATTTCTACGAAGACCGGTCGGACAAGATTATCGACGATGATACGCTGGCACGCCTGCTGTCATTCAATAATGTAATCGTGACTTCCCACCAGGCATTCTTCACGCGTGAAGCCCTTGCCAACATCGCATCCACTACCCTGATGAATATAAAGGACTTCATGGAACACAAGAAACTGGAAAACGAGGTCAGACTGTAAAAAAGCGTTTATAGAACATTAATCATCCACGGCTCAAACTTTCAGGCCCGCCTGCTTGTTACACACAGATAAATCACTAAAAAGACAGATTATGAAAAAAGTAACAGACAAAGCCGAAAGCCGTGGACGCTCTTCGTATGACTGGCTCGACAGCCGCCATACATTCAGTTTTGACAAGTATTACAACCCCCGCCGCATGACTTTCGGCGCGCTGCGCGTTCTGAACGACGACCGGATAGCTCCGGGAAAAGGCTTCGGAACCCATCCGCATAAGAATATGGAGATTATCTCCATTCCCCTGAAAGGCAAGCTGAAGCATGGCGACAGCAAACAAAACAGCCGTACCATCACCATAGGCGACATCCAGACCATGAGTGCAGGCACGGGCATCTACCACAGCGAAATGAATGGAAGCGATACCGAACCGGCAGAGTTTCTCCAAATCTGGGTAATACCCGAAAAGCTGAATACCCCGCCCGCCTATCAGGATTATGACATCCGTCCCTATCTGCACAAGAACAAGCTTTCGCTTATCGTATCGCCCGACGGCAATGCTCCTGCCGGGATGCTGCAACAGGCATGGTTCTCCATCGGAGAAGTCGAGGCCGGAAAGAAGCTGGGATATCACCTGCACCAGTCGCACGCCGGCGTGTACATCTTCCTCATAGAGGGCGAAATAAAGGTAGACGGCACAGTGCTGTCCCGCCGCGACGGTATGGGAGTATACGAAACCGACAGTTTTGAGTTGGAAACGCTGCAAGATTCGCATATCCTGCTGATTGAAGTCCCGATGTAGGACTTTTGCATAAAATAACAGCCAAACCGGAAGTTTGTGTGGTGTTTTTTGTAATATTGCGCTATAATTGAAACCGTACAATGAAACTTGATTATATTTACCACAGCGGCTTCGCGATTGAAGCGGACGGAATAACGGTCATTATCGATTACTACAAAGACTCCTCGGAAGAGGCGCCGGACCGGGGAATCGTACACGACCATCTGCTAAAGAAGCCGGGAACGCTCTACGTGCTTTCCTCGCATTTCCACCCCGACCACTTCAACCGCGACATCCTTTCATGGAAGGAACAGTGGCCCGACATCCGGTATATCTTCTCCAAAGATATTCTGAAACACCGGCGTGCCACGGCGGAAGATGCCGTTTACATAAATAAGGGGGATGTCTACGAAGATGAAAATATCCGTATCGAAGCCTTCGGCTCCACCGATGTAGGCATCTCTTTCCTGATAGATTTGCAAGGCGTACGCCTGTTCCATGCCGGCGACCTGAACAACTGGCATTGGAGCGAAGAGTCCACTCCGCAGGAGATACGCAAGGCGGAAGGCGACTTTCTTGCAGAGATAAAAAACCTGCAACAAAAGGCTCCCCGGGTAGATATAGCCATGTTTCCGGTGGACAGCCGCATCGGAAAAGATTACATGCGCGGTGCGGAACAGTTCGTGGAACGGATAAAAACCGCTATATTTGCACCTATGCACTTCGGTGAGGATTACCGGGGCGGTAACGCTTTCCGCACCTTTGCCGAAAGCCGGGGTTGCCGTTTCCTTACAATCTCCCGCCGGGGTGAGAGTTTTGACATTACTAAATAAAACATAGCATTATGAAAAATTTAACACAGGTTCTTATTGTGCTGTTCTGCCTTTGCATGCCTGCCTTGCTGCATGCCCAGAGGGATGACAGCAAATATCTGGCCGGCGCTGTTCCGGAAGTGGACGGCAAGGTAGTATTCACCAAAGATTTCAGTATCCCCGGAATGTCTCAAGACACAATCTACTCCCGCCTGTTGAGGTGGATGGATGCACGTCTGGCAAAGAACGGAATAACAGTCGCGTAGTCTTTTCCGACAAGGAGAAAGGACAGATTGTAGGCATCGGCGATGAATGGATTGTGTTCAGCTCCACCGCATTGTCACTGGACAGAACGAAAATTCTTTATCAGCTCACCGTCACCTGCCAACCGGAAAAATGTGTTTTTGAAGTAGAGAAGATACGTTTCAACTACCGCGAAGGAAAAGAGAAATATACCGCCGAAGAATGGATTACCGACAAGTACGCCTTGAACAAGTCTCAAACCAAACTGGTGCGCGGACTTGCCAAATGGCGCAGAAAGACTGTGGACTTCGTCGATGCCCTCTCGCATTGAGGTAACGGAAGCCTTAAGCGCCAGCACCGCCGCCCAAGCTCCTGTAGAGGAAAAGAAAGAAGAAAAGAAAGAGACAAAGGCGCTCGTCAATTCGGGTACAACGGTGATTGCCCCCAAAACGCAAGTTACAGTAGAGACTCCCAAGCCACCGCTACAACACCGGCTACGGTTACGGTTGCCGCCGCACCGCAAACCAATGTACAGGCTGCACCAAGCGCCTATAAAGAGGTAGCCCCGGATGCTGTTCCCGCCCGATGCCATCCAGACCGGCAACGGCAAGCTGGTGATTGTGATTGGCGAAGAACCTTTCAATATGACGATGATGACTGCCAATGCCGGCGGCTCGTTAGGCAAGATAGCAGGCAACAAGCCGGTAATCTTCACCATTCTGTCACCGGAACAGCCTTATGCACAGATGGAAGCGGCCCAGAATTATACCGTACGCTTCTACCCCAACGGACAGACAGAGCCTTCCGTCATTCTGGAATGTAAGAAAGTGCCGTCACAAGCCCCGATAGAAGGTATGCCGCGTACATACATCGGCGAAATCCTGAAAGCAAAAATTAAATAAACCGATATATAAACCTAAAAAAGTAACAACAGTGGAAATAAAAAGCAAATTCGACCATTTTAATATAAACGTCACCAACCTGGAACGCAGCATCGCTTTCTACGAACAAGCATTGGGACTGAAGGAACATCATCGGAAAGAGTCGTCGGACGGCTCTTTCACACTGGTCTATCTCACCGACGGCAGCACGGGTTTCTTCTGGAACTGACCTGCCTGAAAGAACATCCCCAACGCCTACGAACTGGGCGAGAACGAAAGCCATCTCTGCTTCCGCGTGGCCGGAGACTATGATGCAATCCGCCAATATCACAAGGAAAACGGCTGGGTATGTTTTGAAAATACCGCCATGGGACTCTATTTCATTAACGACCCCGACGATTATTGGATTGAGATACTGCCCGCCAAGTAAATTGTACGGCATACTTTGCAACAAGAGGATTACTATTAATTACTTAATACATCAACAACGTGAGTATAGAAGAAGCAATGATGGGCGGTATTGTTTTCAAAGGCAAGAAAGAGAAGCCTAAAGAAGAAAACAAAATCAAGACCAAAGCCAAGAAAAAGACCTATATCACCGGCCTGCATGGTTCCGGTGCGGCGAAAATGAAAGCCGAAATCCGCAGGAAACGCGCGAACAGGCATAAAGGAAAATAATTATTATTTTTTCAGATAAGAAGGTGTAAGTCCCGTTGGGAAAAACTTACACCTTCTTTTTTATACCATACCTACCCGAATTACAGAGAAGCATTGAAAAATTATCCAATCAAAACGCTATTTAGATATATTACATTAAAAAAGGTCTGATAAATAAAAGAAAGTTAATGACAAGTTTTGTTTTTATACAAACAATATATATCTTTGACATCGCAAACAAACAAATAATATTAAAAAGAAAGTGATTTTATCACAAGAGTATAAAAAAAAGCACTACTTTTTTTATCCAGAAAACTTGTAGTGTGTTTTCTTATATCAATAACTTTGAATAACACATATGCCCAGGTGCAACGCGGCAAGAAAGACGATGCGAAAGCCGAATTAATATCTTTCAAAGACCGTTGGGGTATCAAGACAAATGCTGTTGACTGGTTATTGACCGTTCCTAATATTGGCGTAGAATTTGACTTGGGCAATACCATCCGGAACAAACGTACAATCGGTGCCAATATAAAGTGGAACTGGAACACCTCGCAAAAGTACACCCCATCCCTTATTTTCAATGTATTCGATGCACAGGTAGAGTGGCGTCAGTATTTTCGCACCCGTAAAAGAGGCGGCGTCACCAAAGATGCCAATCTGATGACACGTCTCAAGGAAACCGTATTCACCACCCAGCGCAAGAATCCGCGCCAGGAACGCGCTTACTACTGGGGCGTATATGTCAACGCCGCCAGCTACAACTTTAAAATCGGTAAGGAAGGCAAGCAGGGTAACGCCTACGGAGCCGGCATCAGCGTGGGATATACCGCTCCGCTTTACGGCTACCGCAACAATTACATAGACCTGGAATTGGGAGGTTCCGCCGGACTGCTTTACACCTCATACGATGTTTATACGCACGATGCGGAAAGCGACTGTTTGGAAAATTCACTCATATTTGCCCCCTTCCGTCCACTTTAAAGTGATCCCCTAAATTCACTCGAAAGTGATCCCTTAAATTCACTTTAAAATGATCCCCCAAAAGTGAGTTTGATTTTTGTTTATC
>ENA-OQAA01000475-OQAA01000475.1-human-gut-metagenome-genome-assembly--contig:-NODE-475-length-27209-cov-2.022598_pt1 | contig 27209 bp, 38 predicted proteins | sample MGYA00242489_ERZ504515 | MGnify/ENA primary metagenome ERZ504515 (study PRJEB26092, sample SAMD00036237) | human gut metagenome | host: Homo sapiens | study: EMG produced TPA metagenomics assembly of... | reverse complement strand
AAGAATATGAAGACCCTTTTAAGGGTAATGCCAAGTAGTAACAATACCCCTTAAGGGGTAGCGACGAGTCAAGAGCAATATGGCTTGAACGGAGCTGTGGGAAGGATGTGTAAACAGAATTCCCATAAGCCGAAAGAGAAAGCCAGCGCCTTGAGACGCTGGCTAGTAACAAGGCTTATAGCCCTAGAGCAAACCACCCGTTGGACGGGTGGTCATGATTGAATAGGAACGGTGTTTTGCTGCGATGCTAAGAGAAATTCTGCCTTTTTAATTTTTTCATGGTAGAAATGTAAAGAGGAACGAGGATGATATTTGCTGCGATCCATGCTGCCGGATTCGCAAAACAGATGGCAGTGTAACCGAAAGCGGATGACAAGAATGCAACGATTGTCCGGGCAAGCATTTCAAAAAGTCCAGCTCCCATAGCAATCACACTGTGTCCAAGTCCCTGCAGCGTATTTCTGAAAATCAGCAGAGAAGCAAGCGGAAAGAAAGTACAGCTGTTAAAGAACAGAAGCTTCTGGATGCATTCTGTGATATACGGAGTCATATCACTCTGCTTCATAAAGAGCAGAGACATCGGCAGACAGACAAGATTGATCAGAATCATCAGCACGATAGAGCAGACGACAGAGAAAATCATAGAAATTTTCACGCCATTTTTGAATTCGGTCAATTTTGCCGGCTCCGAGGTTTTGGCCGGAGTAGGTCGCAAGTGTTGCGCCAAGAGCTTCAAACGGCTGTGTAAAGATCATCAAGATCTTCATAGCAGCATTGACTGCCACAACGGCATCGGCGCCGAGCAGGTTTACTGCACTCTGGAGGACAACACTTCCGATTGCTGTGATGGAAAACTGCAGTCCCATTGGGATTCCGATGATCGTGGACTGACGGATGGAATGGAGGTCAATTTCCCATTCTTCTTTCTGGAATGTGAGGATGTCGTACTTCTTTTCAGATAGACGATGCAGAGAATACCGGATAATGCCTGAGAAATCACGGTTGCGATCGCGGTTCCAGAACGCCCATATGAAAGATACAGACAAAAATCAAATCCAGAATGACATTCATAAATGCGGAAACCAACAAAAAGTACAGTGGAATTTTGCTGTCGCCCAGTGCACGAGAAATATTTGCAGGTACATTATAAAGAAGCGTGGCAGGAATCCCGAGAAAAATGATAAAGATATAAGTGTAAGCATCCTTATAAATACTGTCCGGTGTCTGCATCAAGCGTAAAAGTGCTCCTGTAGAGCAGGCGATGACGATAGTCAGCCCAATGCCGAGCACGATAGAAATTTGCACTGCGGCAGCGATTTTTCTGCGCATGTCCGATAATTTATTTGCACCATAGCGTTGTGCAACGGGGATGCAGAGACCGCTGCTTAACCCGAGCACAAATCCGATAATGAGAAAGTTTAACGAACCTGTGGAACCTACTGCGGCAAAGGCATCCTTTCCGACAAAACGGCCGACGATAATACTGTCTGCCATATTATAGAGCTGTTGAAATACATTCCCGATGAAAATCGGAAATGCAAAAATTAAAATACGTTGAAAAATATTTCCGGTTGTCAGATCTTTTTCCATAAAAATTTCCTTTCTGAATGATATGATTGGTATTGCAAGTGATAGAATAGAACAAAGTTTTCATTTTGTACATGTAAAATAACGCATAGTTCTTGTAAAATAGCGATATTTTAGATATCCTTGGAAATAGAAAAGCATATGGAGAAAAATTGAAAGGAGCATGATATACATGTATTTTTGCTTGAAAACAGATCAGATTCCGAAGATATCATACATGAACAAAACCGATATGCAGGAAGGCTGGATACATTTTCTGCGGACAGCAGAGGAATATATTTTGTATTTTGTCAGACGTGGGACGATGTATTTAAAAGAGGGAGACAGAAAGTATGAAATCCGAGAAGGGGAATATATTTTATTGCAGCCTGGTATGACTCATGTTGGTTACAGAGAATCAGAATGTTCCTATTACTATATTCATTTTGGGGCAGAAACGTTACAGGAACTTTCCTGTACGGAAGAAGGAAAATCAGAGAAGTATTATCAGAAAACCGCAAGTTGTTCTATCAATGCGATCCGCTTGGATATGAATTTTATGAAAAATCAAAATTGATTTTTCCGAAGACAATGCGAATAGACAGTCCGGGGATCCGGCAGAAGATTCAGAGGCTGATCGAGGAGGCAATCGATGCATTTGTCTATCGGAAAGAACATTTTAAGTTAATTTGTTCCTGCAAATTGATCGAGGTACTTACTGAAGTGGGCGCATACTATTCGCATACGGTATTCAATGAAAGAGAAGATGACCCGATTCAAGTGCAGCACAGAGAGAAAGTTCAGTTGATCCTAAATTTTCTATATGGCGCTTATGGACAGAAGATTACCGGGAAGCGGATTTCGAATTTGTGCAGTATGAGTTTTGACTATCTAAATCGAATGTTTAAAAAGCAGACAGGAATTACAATTTTTGAGTATCTGAACCGAATACGGATCAACAAAGCAAAGGAGCTTCTGCTCACAGGAACGATGAAATCCAGTGAGATTGCGGCGGCAGTCGGATATTGTGATGAATATCATTTCAGTAAAGCATTTAAAAAAGGCTGCCGGAGTATCTCCGCGGAAATACCTGGAGGGAAATCATGTCTTGACATCCGAAAAGAAAGAAGGTATATTGTATTAAAACAATAATACAAATGAAGTAAGAGTGACAGAGAGTGCATGGGAGACTAGAGAGAAAGGGTGGAAAAGAAAGTATGTTGCGGATCGAACATTTTTCAAAAAGATATAAAGGTGGAAAAAAGGCGGTGGATGATCTGAATCTTTTTGTGGAGGCAGGAGATATTTATGGATTCATCGGACATAACGGAGCCGGGAAAAGTACCACGATCAAATCGGTGGCAGGTGTGCTGGAGTTTGAGGAGGGAACGATCACGATTGACGGGATAGACATCAAAGAGAATCCGGTTGCTTGCAAAAAGTGTATGGCATACATTCCGGACAATCCGGATCTTTACGAACATCTGACAGGAATTCAGTATCTGAACTTTATCGGGGATATTTTTGAGGTGGAAGCGTCTGTGAGAAAAGAGAGGATTCAGAGGTATGGGGATCAGTTTGCATTGACGGGTGCGCTCGGAGATCCGGTGGCATCCTATTCTCATGGAATGAAGCAGAAACTGGCAATTATTTCGGCGTTGATTCATGAGCCAAAGTTAATGATTTTGGATGAACCATTTGTTGGGCTGGATCCGAAGGCAACGCTGCTTTTGAAAAACACGATGCACGAGATGTGTCAAAGAGGAGCGGCTATTTTTTTCTCCACCCATGTACTGGATGTGGCGGAGAAACTCTGCAACAAGGTTGCGATCATCAAAGATGGAAACTGGTTGTTTCTGGAGAGATGGAGTCGATTCTGAAAGATGCATCCCTCGAACATCTCTTTATGGAGGTGACGGAGCATGAGAAGTAAATGTCTTCTGTTAGTGAAAATACAGATTCAGAATCTAGGCCTAAAAAAGAAGTGGGGAGTAAAACAGATCTTTCTTGTAGCTATATATGTGATGCTTCTTGCAATGATGGCATCTTATTCCTTTGGTTTGGCGTTTGGACTTGGATTCCTTGAAATGGAAGAACTGGTTCCCGGATGTGCGGTCATACTGCCGGGGATTGTGACATTCTTTTTCTCGATGCTGAAGACGAACGGGATATTGTTTGCTTATAAGGATTATGAGATGCTGATGTCCCTTCCAGTGCCGACACGGACAGTGATCGCGAGCCGTTTTCTCCTGATGTATCTGTTTCATCTGGGGATGACAGCATTTGTGCTTGTACCGATGGGGATTGGATATTTTCTTTGGGCAGAGAGATCTGTCATGGCAGTTCTGATATGGATTACTGGAATCTTTTTGATTCCTCTGATTCCGACAACGGCAGCGACACTTGTAGGAGCCGGAATTATATTTATTTCTGCGAGATTTCGCCGTGCAAATGCAGTGTCCACAGTTCTTACAGTATTGCTTACTATGCAGTACTGATTGCCTCTTTTGGAAGTACAGCTGTGATTCCAGAGGAAGGATTTACACCAGAACAGATTGGGATGATCGGTAAAGCACTGAGAGACAGTATCTATCAAATGTATCCTCCGGCGAATTGGTTCTTCAGAGGCGTGACAGGGGCGGCTGATGTATTTCTTTCTGTTTGCTGCTTTGTCAGTGGGAGTGTATCTGATTTTTGTTGTGCTTGTATCAAAAAATTACAAAAAAATGAATACTGCATTGATGACACATCGGACAAAGGGGAATTATCAAGTAGAGAAAATTACAGCAAAACATCCGGTGACGGCGATCTGCCAAAAGGAGATAAGGCGGTTTTTTGGTTCTACCATTTACTGTGTGAATATGGGAATCGGTGTGCTTATGAGTCTGATGTTGGCAGTGGCGTCATTCTTTGTGTCAGATGCAGATCTAAAGCAGATGCTCGGAGTGCAGATTCCAGAACAGATGTTGAAGGGAATCCTCCCACTGATTCTTGGGGCATTGATCATGATGACATGTACGACAAGTGTTTCCCTGTCCCTGGAAGGAAAAATCTGTGGATTCTCAAATCACTTCCAATTACGAAGGAAGAAATCTATAAAGGAAAAATGTTGTTCAATTTGTTGCTTCAGATTCCGACAGCACTGATTAGTTCTGCACTTCTCGCAGTGCGGTTTCGTGTTACGGGAATGACACTTATCACACTGTTTGTCTATCCGGTGGCGGCAGCTTTTGCGGGGACCGTGTGGGGATTGTTTATCAATTTGAAGCTGCCGGTTTATAACTGGACAAATGAGACAACTGTAGTCAAGCAGAGTGCAGCTTCCTTTTTTGCCTTGATTTTTGGAATCATTGTGAGCATTCTGTTTATGGGACTCATATTTTTTGTGGGAGATGTTTCGGTGGGAGTTCTTGGAGTGGCAGAAGCAGGGGTGCTGTTCCTGATTGCAGCGGGACTTTGGAGTTATTGCAGGAGAGTGGAATTTTAACACTCTCCTTTTTGCTTGACATTTAGTTTTCAGGGAAATAAGATAGAGGAAAGGCAATGAATGGAAAGGATAGAAGGAAACATGTTATATACCGTGCCGCATTATTATAGAAAGTTTCAGTGTACCGCATCTGCGTGTACAGACACCTGCTGTGCCGGATGGCAGATTATGATCGATGACAAGTCACTTAGAAAATATAAAAAGATACCAGGCGCATTTGGAAACCGTATGAAAAATTCTGTGGACTGGAAGGAAGGCGCTTTTTTACAATATAAGGGAAGGTGCGCTTTTTTAAATGAGGAAATCTGTGTGATCTGTACGCGGAGAAGGGAGAGCAGATGCTTTGCCGGACTTGCAGAATGTATCCCCGCCATATCGAGGAATATGAGGGGATCCGAGAAATCTCTCTTTCCCTCTCGTGTGTGGAAGCGGCAAAGATTATACTTGGCGGCAAAGAGCCGGTTCGTTTTTTGAACAAAGAAGATGATAGAGAAGAAACGTATGAATCCTTTGACTTTTTCTTATTTACGAAACTGATGGATGTTCGGGAGGCGATGATCGGTATTCTCCAAGATCGGAAGGAGTCAATGAAAGTTCGGATCGGGAAGGTACTGGCAATCGCCCATGATGTACAGCGAAGAATCCGGGGAGAAGCTCTTTTTGAGATCGATCAGCTGATTGAGCGTTATCAAAAGGAGAAGAATCGTGAGAGGTTCAGAGAAAAATTAGAGAAAATTAGACCAAAAAGCAGATCACGTTATGAGATAATGAGTCAGATGTTCCAAGTCTTTGGAAAACTGGAAGTGTTAAAGGCGGATTGGAAGCCTTATATAGAATCTGTGGAGCAGAAGTTGTTTGGACAAGGTGAGGCATTTTATCAGGAAGCATTTGCGCGGTTTGAAAGAGAAGTTTGCAAAGAAGAGCGCTGGGAAATTTACCTGGAACAGCTGATGGTATATTTTCTCTTCACATATTTCTGCGGAGCTGTTTATGATGAGATGGCATACGAGAAGGCGAAATTCGCAGTCGCCAGCACACTGTTGATTCAGGAGATGGTGTTTGCCTCCTTCCTTTCACATGGGAAATTTCCACAGGTGGAAGAGGTGGCAGAGATTGCACACCGGTATGCCAAGGAAGTGGAGCACTCAGATACGAATTTAAAACGGTTGGAAGAACTTTTTCAGAAAGAAAAATCGTTCCATCTGTTATCGCTTCTGGCGGTAGTATAGATCGAGAAGTAAAGCAGAATAAAAAAGGGGTTAGAAGTAAATGGCGACATTGACAAAGGAGATGAAGATTTTTTCCTATCAGACAAGTCCGGTTGTGGGTTGGGAAGGAGAGTACGGGGGATTTTCTCTGGAACTTTTTGGAAATGGAATCTGAGATATTGTACTTATAAATTGTTTGATGATATTCAGCTGATGCAGATGTTTAAGGTGGATCGAGATACTGTATACGGAATTTATGAACTGATCCAGGAGACGAAAGAAGAAATTGGGGAGATACCGAGAAATCTTGATAATGGTTCTCATGAAGGATGGATCAATGAGTTTCATTTTATTGGGCAGGAAAAGATCGTGGCTCGAAATATTAAGACATCACTGCCGAAACTTACGATGTTCACAAAGCGTTCTTATTACGAAAAATATAGAGAGAACATGGCAAATGAGAACAGTGTGTTGCGGATCTTTCATGAAATTTGCCGTCTGTTGCGTACCCAGGGGGTGCGTTTGTCTCTGGGACAGTGCAAAATTGATCAAGATTTTAAGCTGAAGGTGACATGGTAAGAAAGTGAAAAGCAGGACATACAAAGGAGGAGAGGCGTATGAAATGGATTCGCAGAATACTGGTAGGGATGCTTCTGATCATTGTCTGTGCAGGGGGATTTGTTGCCGGGAAGGGATATCGGATGTATCAGGAGGCGCTGGAAGAGAAGAGTCTTGTGCAGATCCGGAAGGAAACAGTGGAAGATGAAAATTTCGTATCGGCAGAGCAGCTCCCGGATATTTACAAGAAAGCAGTTTGTGTCAGTGGAAGATAAACGGTTTTACAGACACAAAGGAATTGATCCTATTGGAATTGCGCGGGCATTCTATCACAATATCCGTGCGAGAAAGCTTTTGGAGGGAGGAAGCACGATTACTCAGCAGGTGGCAAAAAATTTCTATTTTGACATGGATCAAACAGTTGAGCGGAAGATTGCCGAGATATTTATGGCAATTGCGATGGAAAAAGAATTTACAAAAGAGGAGATTTTAGAACTATATGTAAATCATATTTATTTTGGGGATGGATATGACTGTGTAAGAGAGGCAAGTCTTGGATATTTTCAAAAAGAACCCGGACAGATGAATGATTATGAGAGTACGTTGCTGGCGGGAATCCCAAATGCACCATCGGCCTATGCGCCGACTAAAAATCCGGAACTCGCCAAACAGAGACAGCAGCAAGTGTTAGAGACGATGGTAAAAAATGAGATGCTCACGGAGGAAGAGCAAAAGGAGATTCTGACGCAGGCAGAATAGAGAAAAGAGTTTGCAGAAAAGGGATTGACAATTAAATACTACAAATGTAATATAAAAGAAAGGAAAGCGGAGCGCTTTCTTATCTTTTTACGGAAAAATATTACAAGTGTAAGAATAATAACCGTATAGGGTCAAAGGAGCTGGTAGCGGTGGTTTGTTCTGAAAAGACGGAGGCAAAAGAAAGGGGAGATAGGAATGGAGACAGGACAAGGAAAAGAGAGAAAGAAGCGGTGTGTGTGCAAGTGTGTTTTACTGTTTTTGACAATACTTCTTCTGTCTGCCTGCGTGCAGGGATGTGATCGCACAGATGAGAAGGCAAAAGTAGAAGTGTCCGGGGAGATTCCGAAATCAGAGCAGGAGATTCTGCTTGCGGAAGCGGAAACAGCGGCAAAAGATTATCAGAAGATTTATAAGGAAAAGCCGGAGATTTCTTTGAAAGAGATGGTAGAAAAAATGGGGAAACGGGGGTATATTATAATAGATGAAAATAATCAGACCAATTTGCAGAATCCGAAGAAGCTAAGAAAGTTCTGCGAAGAGATAGCATCCGGCAGAGAGGGAACCGTACGGTTTTACCGGGCGCTGGAAAGAAACGGAATCCGGCAGACCGATCTGACTTTTGATGGAACAAACCTGATCATAACGAATGTTGTCCTAAGCAGAGAGAAAGAAGATCAGTTTATCTCGTATATGGAGCGTTATGCAGCAAAGGAGTGGAAGGTAACCGAGAAAGGATATTTAATCTATAAGAAATATCGTCCTGCAGGTTATGATGGAGAGGATGCAGTCGATGCAGTTCGGATGGAACCGATTCCGGATGCGTTAAGAGAATTGTGTAAACGTTATGTTCCACAAAGTGGGTACTACAACGGAGGATTATTTTTTGAGGAGTGGAATGAGAAGAATTATGACAGACTGGATTTTCGGTCGTTGTTTGAAGAGTTTTACCGGATACAGAATGGAAATTATCCGGCAGATGACGTATATCCGGAGGGGATTCCGGCGCAGGAATTTGAGTCGGTAGTGCAGAGTTACCTTTCGGTTCCGGTAGAAATTCTTCGGGGAAGGCAGGAGTATCAGAAAGAAAAGAACTGTTATAAACGGGAAGAAATGTTGTATCGAAGATATAATATTACAAATGTGCCGGTGCCGGAGGTGACGGCTTATAAGGAAAATCCAGATGGAACATTGACCATAACGGTGGAGGCGGTCTGGAAAGAACGGATGACAGATTGTGCGTTCGTACATGAAGTGACCGTAAGGCAACGAGGGAGAGAAGTTTCCAGTATATTGGAAATAGGATTATTCAGTCGGAGGAGAATATGCTTCCAACTTATATGGAAGAGGCTGAGAAAAAGTAGAAGGGAGTATTCATGTCAGAGAAGAGAACACAAAATAAAGGTACAAAAAAACAACAAGAGATACAGAATTACAGAAGGAAAGAGAAAAGCTTCAATTGGGTGTGGCTCGGGGTTTCTGTGCTTTTGGTTATTGGAGTGATCGCAACCGGGGTGATGTTGAATGTTGCAGATATCCGACAGACTCCGAAGAGGGTTATGAAAGAATATTTTGAATTACTTTCCAAAGGAAAGTATGAAGAGATGTATGCGTTTGTCAGTGACACAAGCGGAATAGAAAAGAAAGCTTTCCTTGAGAAAAACAAAAATATTTATGAAGGGATCCAGATGAGTGGACTTCAAGTGAAGTTTGACAAGGAGAAGAAAAAGAAGGACAAAGAGAAGACAGCTGTAGTATCTTATCAGACGAAGATGGAAACTGTGGCAGGAGAAAAAGCATTTTACAATGAAGCAAGTCTGGTCAAAGAAAAAGGCGGTGACTGGAAACTTGTATGGGAACCGTCATTGATTTTCCCGGAATTGAGGGAAGATGACAGAATTGTCGTGTCCACGGTTTCGGCACGCAGGGGAAATATATTGGATCGGAATGGAAATGGGCTTGCAGTCAATGGAACTGTACTTCAAGTCGGTGTGTCCCGGGAAAGATGGATGAGGATAAGACGGGAGCAATTGAAAAAATTGCAGCAGAAATGGATATGACAGAGGAAGAGATAGAAACAAAGCTCAGCGCTGCGTGGGTGACAGATGACGTGTTTGTGCCATTAAAGTCGATGGCAAAAGGGAATGAAGAAAAAGAACAGCGTCTGCTGGAAGTCAAAGGAGTTATGATCTCTGAGACGGAAGGAAGAGTCTATCCTCTTGGAGCAGCAGGAGGACATCTGACTGGCTATGTGCAGCCGATCAGTGCAGAGGAACTGGAAGAAAAACAGTCGGAAGGGTATCATGAAAATAGTGTGATTGGAAAATCAGGTTTGGAACTTGCCTATGAGAAAACACTAAAGGTTCCGATGGCTATGAAATCTACACAGCAGATCAGAATGGCAGGACAAAGATTCTTTTAGCTGCGAAGGAAAAAGAAGATGGACAAGATGTGACGGTGACTATCGATGCTGCAATCCAACAGAAAGCGTACGAACAGTTTCAAGGAGATGCTGCGATGGCTGTTTCCATAAATCCAAAAACCGGGGAAGTGATGGCACTTGTGAGCACGCCGGCATATGACCCGAATGAGTTTGTCTATGGAATTTCCGATCGGAGATGGACAGAATTAAATGAAGATCCAAACCGACCGCTTTTGAACCGATTCTATGCGGCTCTTGTGCCAGGATCTACGTTTAAACCGATCACGGCAGCAATTGGCATGGATGCAGGGAAGCTTGATCCAAATGAAAACAAAGGATATGTGGGGCTAAGCTGGCAGAAAGATGCAAGTTGGGGAGAATATATGGTTACAACACTGACCGATTATGGAAGCGAGGTCAACTTGCAGAATGCGCTTGTCTATTCGGATAATATTTACTTTGCACGTGCAGCGCTTGATATTGGGGCGGATACGATGATCGAGGCATGCGCCGGGCAGGATTTGAAGAAGAACTGCCATTTGACATCGGTGCACAAGTATCTACATTTGGAACAGACAGTAAGATTTCTTCTGAAATTCAGCTGGCAGATACAGGATATGGGCAGGGAGAATTACTTGTCAATCCAATTCATCTTGCGTCCATTTACTCTGCATTTGTCAATGAGGGAAATATGATTCTTCCGGTACTACAGATGGAGGAAGGACAGCAAGCAGAGTATTGGAAAAAAGATGTATTTACGAAGGAAACGGCAAAACAGATTCAGAGTGATCTTGTGCAGGTTATTGAGAATCCGACTGGAACTGGAGCAGGCGGAAGAATCGAGGGAGTTTCCCTGCTTGGAAAGACCGGAACAGCCGAGACAAAAGGAAGTCAGGAGGATGCAGGAGCTCTTGAATATGGATGGTTTGCATGTGAAACGACAGAGGGGGAAGAGCGGCCGCTGTCTGTAATCGGAATGGTGGAAGATGTACAGAAAAAAGGTGGAAGTAATTATGTTGTGTCAAAAGTCAATGCCATCATGGAGTCGTATTATGCAAATTGATCAAAAAGAGCATGATTTTTTGTGAATTTCCATAATTTTATAAAAAATATTGACAGATACTGTCGACAGTTTTATAATAAAAACAGCGTTAAATAAGAAAAAGAAGGAGGTAAAACTATGAACGCAAAGAGAACAATAAATTCAATGGATTGTACAACAATATACAGCAACCGTTTGGAACGTTTACCTCAGGAGAATCTTTTTTAGAGTAAAGTAAGAATAGAAAGATAGTGTTTCTTTTTGTGCAAAAGCTGTGGTATGCGTGCCACAGCTTTCTTTTTTCAGGAATTTCCTGGAAAAGAAGCGTTTCTGGGTGGATATCTTTGGAGAGATATCTGTTCTGGGAGAATCTTGCAGAAAACATAGAAGAAGCACATCTTATAGAGGAAGTTTAATCCGCAATAGGGAAAATCAGGATGTGCACCAGGCATGTCCTTTTTTTGTGGGAAATTTCATCTTTTAATCAAAATTTTCAGTAGATTCCTGGCGGAGCACAGAAGTGTGGCGCTTTGGAAAAGAAAAAGATTCTTAGGAGCGAAAAAGGTCTGTTGTATAAGAGAGGAAAGGAGAACGGGGAAACTTATGAAAAAAATATCAAAATATCTGTTGGAAAAGTGGTATGTGTATGCGTTTGCAATCGGATGCCTGGTTATCAAGGTCAGTCTTGACATGCTGTCTCCACAGATTACAAAGCGTATGATTGATGATGTGATTGGAAAGGGACAGAAGGAAATTTTTCCAATGCTACTTTTGGAGTCTTTTTCATCGGAGTAGGAAGATGTGTTTTTGGATATCTTCAAGAATTTACTTTTGACCGGGTGGGATCGGAGATCGCGATGGATATTAGAAGAAGGCTGTTTGATCATATCCAGTCGTTGTCCATGCGGTATTTTAACAATACAAATACTGGAGAACTGATGTCGAGGGTCAAAGATGATGTAGATAAAATATGGGGATCACTGACTTATATCAGCATGTTGATCGTAGAAGTCATCTTTCATACCAGTGTGATTTTGGTTTGTATGTATCGCCTTGACAGAGGTTTGTTTCTTATTCCGGTGATCGCAATGCCAATGGTGGCGCTGTTTGCAATTATGATGGAAAAGAAGCTTGGAAATGTGTATGAGGAGATTAGTGAAGAAAATGCTGCTCTGAATACGGTGGCGGAAGAAAATCTTGCCGGAGTGCGTACCGTCAAAGCATTTGCAAGGGAGAAATTTGAGATCAGAAAATTTTTATCTCACAACAAGCGTTATTACGAACTGAATATGAAGCAGTCTAAAGTGCTGGTTCGATACCAGCCATTATTTCAGGCAATCACAAAGCTGCTTCCAGTTATTGTTATTATTTTTGGCGGACACCGTGTGATCGAGGGAAAAATCACACTGGGAACGCTCGGGGCATTTGTGGAATATTCAATGAACATCGTCTGGCCGATGGAGATGCTAGGATGGCTGTTCAATGACTTTGCGGCGGCAGTTGCATCCAATGAAAAGCTGAAGAAGATTTACCGACAATATCCGGAAATTACAGAGCCTAAGAGCCCGGAAAGACTGGAGAATGTAAAGGGGAATATCACATTTGAACATGTTTCTTTGGAACTTGACGGACATTCCATTTTGCGAGACATATCCTTTGATCTGCCGGCAGGAAAGACGCTCGGGATTATGGGAGAAACCGGTGCGGGAAAGACTTCTGTCATCCATGTACTTCAGCGGTTTTATGATGTCACGGGAGGAAAGGTCCTTTTGGATGGGAAGGATATTCGAAAACTCCCACTTCATCAGTTGAGAAGAAGCATTGCGCTTGTTATGCAGGATGTCTTCCTGTTTTCAGATACGGTGGAAGAAAATGTACGGTTTGGAAAGCGGGGAGAAGTTTTGCGGGAAGAGGTGGTTGCCTCTCTTGATTGTGCGGAGGCAAAAAATTTCGTAGAGCGTATGGAAAGCAGGTATGACACGCTGATCGGTGAGCGCGGGGTAGGGCTTTCCGGTGGTCAGAAACAGAGAATCAGCATTGCCCGGGCGATTGCAAAACGTGCGCCGATCCTCGTATTAGATGATTCGACTTCTGCACTCGATATGGATACCGAGCGCCAAATCCAAGAGAATCTACGGAATGTGACAGATGTGACAAAGATTATCATCGGACACCGGGTTTCTTCAGTGCGAGATGCAGATGAAATTCTGATTTTACAGGATGGAAAAGTGGCAGAGCGGGGAACGCATGAAACATTATGGGAGAAAAAGGGGATTTATTATCAGACCTGTCAGATACAGGGGGAAGTTATTTAAAGGAAGGAGAGAAAAACGATGGCGGTAAATGCAACGAGAACAGATGAGCAGGTCCAGACAGTGTCAAAGAGAAAGACACTGGCGCGGATGTTCTATTATCTGCTCGCATATAAAAAGCAGGTCGTGGCAGTGTTGACGATTATGCTTGTATCAGTTGTGATCACACTGATCAATCCGCTGATCATTCAACAGGCGATCGACGTTTATATTGCAGGAGAAGACTGGCATGGGCTAAAAAGGCTTGGCATTGTGGCAGTTCTTTTGAACCTGACACTTGTCTACTTGTGAAAATACGTATGTATATTATGGCGAAGGTGTCAAATGAGGTGCTTCTCACAATTCGTGAAGAATTGTATACGCATATCCAGACACTGAGTTTCAATTTTTTGACAGCAGACCGACCGGGAAGATTCTTGCAAGGATCATTGGGGATGTCAATTCTTTGAAGGAGGTGCTGTCAAACAGTGTCACGACACTGATTCCGGATTTTATCACAATCTTGTCGGTGGTCGGGATCATGTTTGTCAAAAACTGGAAGCTGGCAGCGGCAGCGCTCTCCAGTTTGCCGCTTATGATCCTCGGAGTTGCCTTTGTGCAGAGCAAATCTCACATACGGTGGCAGATCCACCGAAAAAAAGGATCGAATATGAATGCATTTGTCCATGAAGATATTTCAGGGATGTATGTTGTGCAGAGCTTCGGGGCGGAGCAGGAAACGAAACAGATTTTTGAAGAATTATTACAGGAGCATAAGGACTCCTTTGTAGATGCAGTGCGCTATGCAGATGCGTTTGGTCCAATTGTAGATTTCTGTTGGGGACTTGGAACAATGGTACTATACTTTTTCGGGGTCAATATGATTCTTGACGGAATGCTGCAGGTCGGAACGCTGATCGCATTTGGAACATACATTTCAATGTTCTGGCGACCGGTCATGAACCTCAGTAATTTCTATAATCAGCTTGTGACGAATATTGCAGGAGCAGAGCGAATTTTTGAGATTCTTGACACGAAGCCGGACCTGACTGACGGGGAGACAGCTTGCGAGATGCCGGAGATCACAGGTGCTGTCAGCTTTCGGCATGTAACCTTTTCCTATGAAAAAGAAAAGGAAGTATTAAAGGATGTCAGCTTTGAGATTGAGCCTGGTCAGACAGTGGCGCTGATCGGACCGACCGGAGCAGGAAAATCAACGATTGTCAATCTAATCTGCCGCTTTTATGATATTCAGCACGGGCAGGTCTGTATTGATGGCAGGGATGTAAAGAGTGTGACGATTGAAAGTCTTAGAAGTCAGATGGGAATTATGACACAAGATGTCTTCTTGTTTTCGGGAACGATTCGGGAAAATATCCGATATGGAAGGTTAGAAGCCAGTGAGGAAGAAATCATCCGGGCAGCAAAAGCAGTCCATGCCCATGAATTCATCATGAAGATGGAGAAGGGATATGATACAGAGTTAAAAGAGCGCGGCGCAGGACTTTCAGCGGGACAAAGACAGCTTCTCGCATTTGCAAGAACGATGCTGTCAGAACCTAAAATACTCATACTGGATGAGGCGACATCTAGTATTGACACGCATACAGAACTTCTTGTGCAGAAAGGAATTGAAGTGTTATTAAAAGGAAGAACCTCCTTCGTGATCGCACACCGGTTATCGACGATCCAGAATGCCGATCGCATTTTCAGGGTAGACAATGGCGGAATTTTGGAGTTAAATAGTTTTGAGGAAATTGAAAAGTGATGTCTGTTTCAAGGAAGTAAGACGGCGGACAGGAAAATGAGCATGTAAGGAGGAAAAAGATGAAGCATGATACATCGCAGATGATTAAAAGAGAGGAGCATCTCCCGGTCATTTTGATCGGAGAGGGGCTGCTTGTCGGGATGATTGGCGGTCTGATCGTCCTTGCCTACCGCATTGCATTGAAGTATGCCGGGAAGTGGATGGATGAGATCATCACCTTTGCGGGACAGTCTCCGGTGCGGATGGCAGGATGGCTGCTTGTCTTAATGGTGTTGGCAGTTCTTGTAGGATTGCTTGTCCGGTGGGAGCCGATGATCTCAGGGAGCGGGATCCCACAGCTGGAAGGAGAGATGGCGGGAAAATTATCGCAGAAATGGTGGCGTGTGCTGCCGGCAAAATTTGCAGGAGGATTTTTGTCACTGCTGGCAGGATTATCGCTTGGAAGGGAAGGCCCGTCGATCCAGCTTGGAGCAATGACGGGAAAAGGGATTTCAAAACTGTTAAAGCGGGATCGGACGGAAGAAAAGTTTCTGTTGACCTGTGGGGCGAGCGCCGGGCTGTCGGCGGCATTTCATGCGCCTCTTGCGGGGGTGATGTTCTCACTTGAAGAAGTGCATAAAAATTTCTCGGTATCTGTGCTGATTTCGGTGATGACCGCATCGATTACTGCAGATTATATTTCTTCTCAGTTTATCGGGATAGAACCGGTATTTCAGTTTGATATCGGAAATGTACTTCCACAGAATTATTATTGGATGATCGTTGTGCTTGGAGTGATTCTTGGATGCTTCGGTGCATTTTACAACTGGTTTACGCTGACGGTGCAGGCAATGTATAAAAAAGTCTCATGGTTAAATGAAGTGACACGACTGCTGATTCCATTTACGCTTGCCGGAATTTTTGCATTTACAGCGCCGGAATTACTTGGAAGCGGACATGAACTGATCGATCTGATGACAGATCATAAGCTATTGCTAGGGGGAGCAATCTTTTTGCTCGCAGCGAAATTTGTGTTCTCGGCAGTCTGTTTCGGTTCTGGGGCGCCGGGAGGGATTTTCTTTCCACTGCTTGTGCTTGGAGCATTGACTGGGGGAATCTTTGGAATGATCGGTGTCAATTACTTTGGAATGGACCCGGATTATATCAATAATTTTGTCTTACTTGCAATGGCAGGCTATTTCACCGCGATCGTGCGTGCGCCGCTGACCGGAATCATCCTGATCTTTGAGATGACTGGGTCAGTGAGCCAGATGCTGTCACTCTCGATCATCTCGATCGTGGCATATATTGTGGCGACGTTATTAAAGTCTGATCCGATCTACGAAAGCCTTCTGGAACGCCTGCTCGCGGGCAGAGGAGAACTGAAAGAAGAAGGAAGCAGGGAGAAAGTACTGATGCGGCAGTCTGTGATGTTTGGTTCAGCGGCAGCGGATCATGAGGTTGGAGAAATCCAGTGGCCGGATCACTGCCTGCTTGTGTCGATTCAAAGAAGCGGAAGAGAGATTATTCCGAGAGGAAACACAATGATCAGAGCAGGAGATGTTCTTGTGACGATGACAGAAGAACAATATGCGGGAGAGATGCATGATGAAGTTCGGGAGATCTGTGAAGAGTAGCAACAGCTTCAAAATAGTGTAGAAGAAACTTCCTTTTTATGTTATGATAAATTGATAGGTCTAAAAATAGATTTTGGAAGACCTTGCAGAGCAAACAAAAGAAGAGGAAGAAAACAATGGGAATCATAGAATTATTTTTGATCGCGGTAGGTCTTTCCATGGATGCGTTTGCAGTGTCAGTCTGCAAAGGATTGGCGATGAAGAAATGTACATGGACAAAGGCTGGCATTGTCGGACTTTATTTTGGTATATTTCAGGCGGGGATGCCGCTTTTGGGATATGCATTGGGTGTGCAGTTCAGCCATGTGATCACTTCGATCGATCACTGGATTGCATTTGTACTTCTTGGGATCATCGGTCTGAACATGATCAAAGAATCGCGGGAAGACGGCGAAGAGTGCGGGATGGAAGAAGATTCTCTTAAGGTGAAGGAGATGCTTGTGCTTGCGGTTGCGACCAGCTTGATGCACTAGCAGTTGGGATCACATTTGCATTCTTGCAGGTGGACATCATTCCGGCAGTTGCATTTATCGGAGTGACAACATTTTTACTGTCCGTAGGCGGGGTGAAAATGGGGAATGTATTTGGTGCAAAATATAAGTCCAAAGCGGAACTGGTAGGAGGATTGATCCTGATTTTAATGGGAATAAAGATTCTTCTGGAGCACCTGGGGATTTCTAATACAGTAAAGTAAAAATAGGCAGAGCAGAGAAGATAAGAAATCTGTTATTGGGAGAAGATGCAGATTAGATTTTTAAAGAGGTGAATGATTATGAGATGGAACAAATTCAGATTAAAGACAACAACAGAGGCGGAAGACCTTGTCAGCAGTATGTTGATGGATCTGGGAATTGAAGGTGTGGAGATTGAGGATAAAGTGCCGCTTACACAGGCTGATAAAGAGCAGATGTTTGTAGACATCCTGCCGCAGATCGAGAGTGATGATGGAATTGCTTACCTCAGCTTCTATCTTGAGGAGGATGTGGATAAAGAGGAGATGCTTGCAAAGGTCAGAAATGAGTTTGAAGCGATGCGTGCCTATGCGAATGTAGGAGAAGGGACGATTGAAGAGTCTCAGACAGAAGATCTGGATTGGGTAAATAACTGGAAGAAGTATTTTCATCAGTTTTATGTCGATGACATTTTAATTATTCCATCCTGGGAAGAGGTAAAACCGGAAGATGAGGATAAGATGATCATTCATATCGATCCGGGAACAGCATTTGGAACAGGAATGCACGAGACGACACAGCTTTGTATTCGTCAGCTGAAGAAACATGTGACAAAGGAGACAAGAATTCTTGATGTAGGATGTGGAAGCGGAATTCTTGGCATGCTTGCCTTAAAATTTGGCGCAGCTTATTCTGTGGGAACAGATCTTGATCCGTGTGCAATCGATGCTACTTATGAAACATGGAAGTTAATGGAATTACTAGAGACCAGTATGAAGTCATGATTGGCAATATTATTGATGATAAGGAAGTGCAGGATAAAGTCGGCTATGATAAGTATGACATTGTTGTGGCAAATATTCTTGCGGACGTTCTTGTGCCACTGACACCAGTGATCTTAAACCAGCTGAAAAAAGGTGGTGTCTATATTACAAGCGGAATCATCGATGACAAGGAAGATACTGTTGTAGAGGCAGTGAAGGCAGCGGGGCTGGAAGTGCTGGAAGTGACCTATCAAGGAGAGTGGTATCTGTTACCGCAAGAAAAAATTTCTAAGAAAGAGGATAGAAGAACATGCAGCATTTTTTTTGTAGTGCCAGATCAAGTGAGGGATGGATACATTGAGATTACCGGGTCGGACGCAATCATATGAAGAATGTACTTCGTATGAAGACGGGAGAGCAGTTGGAAATCAGTGATGGCAACAATAAGAAGTATCTCTGTGAGATCGAATCACTGGAGGCAGACAAGGTAACGGCTCGGATTTTGGAGGAACGGGAAGCGGAAAATGAACTTCCATCAAAACTTTATCTGTTTCAGGGGCTCCCAAAGAGCGATAAGATGGAGTTGATCATCCAGAAAGCGGTAGAACTTGGGGCATGGGAAGTGATTCCGGTTGCGACAAAGAGGGCAGTGGTAAAGCTGGATCAGAAAAAGGCGGCAAAGAAGAGAGAACGGTGGAGCGGGATCTCAGAGAGCGCTGCAAAACAGGCCGGGAGAAATGTGATCCCGGAAATAAAACAAGTGATGAACTTTCAGGAAGCGCTTTCTTATGCGAAAAGCCTTGATGTTCTTCTGATCCCATATGAATTGGCGGAGGGAATGCAGGCTACAAAAGAGCGGATCCAAGCGATACAGCCGGGGCAGTCGGTTGGGATTTTTATTGGTCCGGAAGGTGGATTTGAGCAAGAAGAGGTGAAGCTTGCCATGGAGGCAGGAGCATATCCGATCACGCTTGGAAGGCGGATCCTTCGCACAGAGACGGCGGGGATGACGATGTTGTCTGTGCTGATGTATCATCTGGAACAGGAATGACATAATCTGATAGTAAAAGAAAACAGGAGAAAACTATGGAAATATATCTGGACAATTCGGCGACAACAAAGTGTTATGAATGTGTGCGGGACATTGTTGGAAAAGTAATGTGTGAAGATTACGGAAATCCATCTTCTATGCACAGAAAAGGAGTCGAGGCAGAACAATATATCAAGGAAGCAAAGAAAGTCATTGCAAAGGCGATGAAAGTGCAGGAAAAAGAAATCTTTTTTACTTCCGGAGGAACTGAGAGCGATAACCTTGCGCTGATCGGTGCTGCAAGGGCAAATCATCGGGCAGGGAGACATCTGATCACTTCGTCCATCGAGCATCCGGCAATTTTAAATACGATGCATTATCTTGAAGAAGAAGGATTTCGCGTGACGTATCTTCCGGTGGATGCAGAAGGAAAGGTGAAGCTTTCCGCACTGCAGGAAGCGCTCTGTGAGGAGACAATCCTCGTATCGATCATGTATGTGAATAATGAGATGGGAGCGGTTCAACCAATTGAGGAAGCAGCGCGTATCATTAAGGGGTACAACAATAAAATTTTATTTCATGTGGATGCAGTTCAAGGATTTGGAAAATATCGGATTTATCCAAAGCGGATCGGGGTTGATATGATGTCTGTGAGCGGACATAAAATCCACGGACCGAAAGGAATCGGAGCGCTTTATATCAACGAGAAGGTGAAGATCCATCCGATTATTTTCGGAGGAGAACAGCAGAAAAATATTCGTTCCGGCACGGAGAATGTTCCGGGGATTGCTGGACTTGGAAGAGCCGTCAAAGAGATTTATACGGATTTGGATGAAAAAACCGCAAAGATGCGTGCGCTAAAAAATCGGTTCATTGAAGGAATCCAGAAAATCGATGATGTAGTAATCCATGGAGTGACAGATGAGACAAGTGCGCCGCATATTATCAGTGTCGGTGTAGCTGGAATCCGAAGTGAAGTGCTGCTTCATACGTTGGAAGACAAAGGAATCTATGTGTCCTCTGGTTCTGCCTGTGCATCAAATCATCCGGCAATCAGCGGTGTGCTGAAAGGAATCGGTGTGAAGAAAGAATACCTCGATGCGACGCTTCGATTCAGTCTTTCCGAATTTACAACCGAAGAGGAAATTGACTATACACTGGAAACATTATATAATTGTGTACCGATGCTGAGAAGGTATACAAGACATTGATATAATATGCAAAAGAAAGGATAAGAAAAATGATATTTCATGCATTTTTGATAAAATACGGAGAAATCGGGATCAAAGGGAAAAACAGATATCTTTTTGAGGATGCTTGATCCGTCAGATGCGTTATGCGCTGAAAGATGTGGATGGAACTTTTGATATCCACAAATCTCAGGGGAGAATCTATGTAGAATGTGAAGGAGAGTATGACTACGAGGAGACTGTCGCAAGTTTAAAGAGAGTTTTTGGAATCGTGGGAATCTGTCCGGTAATCCATGTGGAAGACCAGGGATTTGAACAATTAAAAAAAGATGTTGTAGATTATATGGATCAGATGTATCCAGATAAAAATACAACATTTAAAGTAGAGGCAAGAAGAGGCAAGAAGAGTTATCCGAAGAATTCTATGGAGATCAACTGCGATCTTGGAGAGGCTATTTTAGAGGCATTTCCAGAAATCAAGTAGATGTGCACAAGCCAGAGATCAAGCTTAATATCGAAATCCGCGAACAGATCTACATTTATTCAGAAATCATTCCGGGACCAGGTGGAATGCCGGTGGGAACAAACGGAAAGGCGATGCTTCTGCTCTCCGGTGGGATTGACAGCCCGGTAGCAGGTTATATGATTTCCAAGAGAGGAGTCGGGCTGGAGGCAACTTATTTCCATGCACCACCGTATACAAGTGAGCGTGCAAAACAGAAAGTAATCGATCTTGCGAAATTAGTGGCAAAGTATTCAGGACCGATTAAGCTGCACATTGTCAACTTTACAGACATTCAGCTGTATATTTATGATAAGTGTCCGCATGATGAGCTGACGATTATTATGCGTCGTTATATGATGAAGATTGCAGAACATTTGCAAAAGAGAGCGGATGCTTGGTTGATCACAGGGAGAGTATCGGACAGGTGGCGAGCAGACGATGCAGAGTCTGGCAGCAACCAATGATGTATGTACACTGCCGGTATACCGTCCGGTGATTGGATTTGACAAGCAGGAAATCGTGGAGATTGCAGAGAAAATCGATACTTACGAGACGTCTATTCTTCCGTTTGAGGATTGTTGTACGATCTTTGTCGCAAAACATCCGGTGACAAAACCGAATATCAATGTGATCCGCAGATCAGAAGAAAATCTTGCAGAAAAGATTGATGAACTGTTTGAGGCAGCTGTGAACACTGTGGAGACGATTGTTGTAAAATAGTAAAAAATAGATATGTTCCTGACCGGAGCGGCCGGAACATATCTATATTTCTTACAGACATTCCGAAGAATATCTGTATACTTCTTTATCAAAGTCGTAGGTGACTGTTGAAAACTTATACTAAGTATGGAGCAAGCGCTTCTAAAATAGTATCAAGGTCTTTTTCAGCGTGGATGTTTAAGTCGATCGGTTTTGATAAGTCTAAGCTGAAAATACCCATGATAGATTTTGCGTCAATCACATATCTTCCGGATACTAAGTCGAAATCGTGATCAAATTTTGTGATTTCGTTTACGAAAGATTTTACTTTGTCGATTGAATTTAATGAAATTTGTACTGTTTTCATTGAATAATCCTCCTTGAATTTTGTTCTACCCTTATCTTAAAGTTTGGGGGTATAAAAGTCAAGGAACAAAGTGCCAAAGAAATGGAGAAATTTTCGTGATTTTGGATAACAATTACATAGAAGCAGAAAAAGAAAGGGAAAAAAAGATGAAAAAAGCAGCATTACATAATCTTGGATGTAAAGTCAATGCATACGAGACAGAGGCGATGCAGGAACTGTTGGAGCAGAATGGCTATGAGATTGTTCCGTTTCAGGAAGGGGCGGATATCTATATTATCAACACATGTACGGTGACCAATATGGCTGACAGAAAGTCAAGACAGATGATCCATCGGGCAAAAAAGATGAATCCAGATGCAATCGTTGTGGCGGCGGGATGTTATGTGCAGGCGCAGGAAAACAGCGATAAGATCGATGAATGTATTGATATTGTCATCGGAAATAATAAGAAGCAGAATTTGATCGAGATTCTTGAGGAGTATGAGCAGAAACGAAAAGAAGCAGACGGTGTGTTTGTGGCAGCAGGAAGTCATTGATATCAATCACACGAAAGAATACGAAGAACTCCATCTGACCAAGACTGCAGAACACACACGGCATATATTAAAGTACAGGACGGCTGTAACCAGTTTTGTACATACTGCATCATCCCATACATGAGAGGTCGTGTCAGAAGCAGAAGAAAAGAAGAAGTTGTGGAAGAAGTGAGTGCACTTGCGGCCAATGGCTATAAGGAAGTTGTGCTCACAGGAATTCATCTGAGTTCTTACGGAGTTGACTTTGAAGAAAAGGAAACGTTACTTTCGCTGATCCAGGCGGTTCATGCAATCGAAGGAATCGAGAGAATCCGACTCGGATCGTTGGAACCCCGCATTATCACAGAAGAATTTGCGTCGGTGCTGTCTGCACTTCCAAAAATCTGTCCGCATTTTCATCTGTCATTGCAAAGTGGCTGCGAGGAGACTTTAAAGCGGATGAACCGAAGATATTCAGCAGAAGAATATTTTGAAAAATGCATGCTACTCCGTAAATATTTTGAAAATCCGGCATTGACTACAGACATAATCGTCGGATTCCCGGGAGAGACCGAAGAAGAATTTGAAGAGTCAAGGGCATTTGTAGAAAAAGTAAATTTTTATGAGACGCATATTTTTAAATATTCAAAGCGTCAGGGAACAAAGGCTGCGGTAATGCCGAATCAAGTGCCGGAGCCGGAGAAGACAAAAAGGAGTAACACGTTACTTGCATTGGATGAACGGAACCGGAAAGCTTATGAGGAGCAATTTTCGGGCAAAGAGACAGAAATTCTTGTAGAGGAACAGATGGAGAAAGACGGAAAGACATATTGGATCGGACATACGAAGGAATATATCCGGCTGGCAATCTTGTCTGATGAAAACTTATCTGGCAGGTTACTAAAAGTGACTGTCGGAAAAGATGCATGGACAGTGGATGCATTGTAAAAGTAGAAAACTTTATTTTGAGAATCATTTTAAAAATCCTTCACAAAATATTCATTGTATTTTTGGTACATTTATATTAGAATAGAAATGTATGAAACGGAGGAAGAAAAGATGAAAGATTTGAGCAATACACAGTTCTTTCACGTGGAGACCGGACCACAGATCAAGGCGAAAGACATTCTTGAGATCGTGTATGGGGCACTGAAAGAAAAAGGATACAACCCGGTAAATCAGATCGTAGGGTATATTATGTCAGGAGATCCGACTTACATCACAAGTCACAATGGCGCGAGAAGTCTGATCATGAAGATGGAGCGGGACGAGCTTGTAGAGGAGATGCTGAAAGCGTATATCGAGCATCACGGATGGGAATAATATCGTATGAGGATTATGGGACTGGATTATGGGTCTAAGACGGTGGGGGTCGCAATCAGTGACCCTTTAGGTCTTACTGCCCAGGGAATTGAAACAATCTGCAGGAAGGAAGAGAACAAGCTAAGAAAGACACTGGCTCGTATTGAGGCACTTGCGCAGGAATACCAGGTCGAGGAGATTGTTCTTGGCTTCCCAAAGAATATGAACAACACTGTCGGTGACCGGGCAGAGAAGTCGCTGGAATTCAAGGAGATGCTTGAGCGGAGAACAGCACTTCCGGTTACGATGTGGGATGAGCGCCTGACAACCGTCGAGGCAGAACGGACATTGATCGAAAATAACGTACGAAGAGAAGACCGCAAGAAATATGTAGATAAGATCGCGGCAGTTTTTATCTTGCAGGGATATCTGGATTCTGTTTATTTCAGACAGAAGTCAGACGAGGATATGGAAGAAGTGTAGGAGTTTTTATGGAAAAGATTACATTTACATTTGAAGGAGAAGATCAGGCAGTAGAATTTTTTGTGTTAGAACAGACAAAATTAGGCGGTGTGACATATATTCTTGTTACAGATTCTGAAGAAGATGATGCAGAATGTCTGATCTTGAAGGATTTAAGTAAAGTAGAAGAGGATGAAAGTGTATATGAAGTTGTGGAAGATGATACAGAACTTCTTGCAGTTTCAAAAGTATTTGAAGAATTATTAGAAGACGTTGATATTGAAATGTAGTTAGATACATTTGAGTATAGAACTTTGCAGATGAGGTGGCATATGACATTAAACCAGGAAGCGTTTAAGAAAATATTAAAAGAGCAGGGACTGAAAGTGACAAACCAGAGACTGCTTGTACTTGAGGTGCTTGAAAAACATCGTGGTGAGCATATGACAGCGGAGGACATTTATGAACTGGTGAAAGTCGACTATCCTGAAATTGGATTGGCGACCGTATACCGGACGGTACAGTTGTTACTGGAATTGCAATTGGTGGATCGGATTAATCTGGATGATGGATGTGTCAGATATGAAATCGGAACTGATCGAAGCGGAAGAAGGACGAACATCATCATCATTCATTATGTAAGTTGAATTGAAGGAATATGGTCTTTTGAAGATGATCTCTTAGAGGAGCTGGAAAGTTATATTGAGAGGAAAACGGATTTCCATGTTCTGGACCACGAGTTGAAATTCTACGGACAATGTAAAGAATGTGCAGAAAGAGAAAGTGCAGAGAAAAGAAGTAGAATGAAACATGGAGGTGTAGCTTTTGAAAAGAGAGAGCAATTCAAAATTAAAGATCATTCCGCTCGGAGGACTTGAGCAGATCGGAATGAACATTACTGCCTTTGAATATGAGGACAGTATTATTGTAGTAGACTGTGGACTGGCATTCCCGGAGGATGATATGCTAGGAATCGACCTTGTGATTCCGGATATCACTTATTTGAAGGATAATATCCAAAAGGTGAAAGGATTTGTCATTACCCACGGACATGAGGATCACATCGGAGCATTATCTTATGTATTAAAAGAGATGAATCTTCCTATCTATGCGACAAAGCTTACGATGGGAATCATTGAAAATAAATTAAAGGAGCACAACCTGCTCCGCTGTACAAGAAGAAAGGTTGTACGTCACGGACAGTCGATCAATCTGGGGCAGTTCCGGATTGAATTCATTAAGACAAATCACAGTATCGCAGATGCTTCTGCGCTTGTCAATTTATTCGCCGGCAGGAATCGTTGTGCATACAGGTGACTTTAAAGTCGATTACACTCCGGTATTTGGAGATGCGATCGATCTTCAGAGATTTGCTGAGATCGGAAAGAAAGGTGTGCTTGCGCTGATGTCAGACAGTACAAATGCAGAGCGCCCGGGATTTACGATGTCTGAGCGGACAGTTGGAAAGACTTTTGACCAGATTTTTGCAGAACATAGAAATACAAGGATTATTATTGCAACTTTCGCATCGAATGTAGACCGTGTACAGCAGATCATCAACTCTGCCTATAAGTATGACAGAAAAGTTGTCGTGGAAGGACGGAGCATGGTCAACATTATTTCCACAGCATCAGAGCTTGGGTATCTGAATGTACCGGACAAGACATTGATTGAGATCGATCAGCTGAAGAATTATCCGGATGAGAAGACGGTTCTGATCACAACAGGAAGCCAGGGAGAGTCTATGGCGGCATTATCCCGTATGGCAGCAGATATTCATAAGAAGGTCAGCATCAAGCCGGGAGATACAGTTATTTTCAGTTCAAACCCAATCCCGGGAAATGAAAAGGCAGTGTCAAGGGTGATCAATGAACTTTCCCAGAAGGGTGCAGATGTTATTTTCCAGGATGCACACGTATCCGGCATGCCTGTCAGGAAGAGTTGAAATTGATCTATTCTCTTGTGAAACCAAAATATGCGATTCCGGTTCATGGAGAATATCGTCATTTGAAGGCAAATGCAGGAATTGCGACAGCGCTTGGCATTCCGAAGGAAAATGTATTCATCCTCAAATCCGGAGAGGTACTAGCGCTGGATAATCAAAGTGCAAAGGTTGTAGACAAAGTACAGACGGGAGCAATCCTTGTAGACGGACTCGGTGTTGGCGATGTTGGAAATATTGTATTACGTGATCGTCAGCATTTGGCAGAAGATGGTATACTGATTGTAGTCCTGACACTGGAGAAGGGAACCAATCAGCTCCTTGCAGGACCAGACATTGTTTCGAGAGGGTTTGTATATGTAAGGGAGTCCGAAGGGCTGATGGAAGAGGCAAGACAGGTACTTTCCGATGCGCTTGAGAACTGTTTGAGAAACAATCGCAATGCAGACTGGAGCAGAATTAAATTAGTGATCCGCGATACGATGAATGATTTTATCTGGAAGCGGACTAAGAGACGTCCGATGATCCTTCCGATCATTATGGATGTATAGAAGGAAAGAAGGGCGGAGGATTTTGGTTCTCCGCCTTATTTTCTGAGGTTTTGCAATTCAGAAACAGAGGAGAAGGCATATGATTGTAGATGAAAGAATGGTGACGTTCATTAATTCTCTTGACACAGAAAACACAGCGATTTTAGAGCAGATCGAGCAGGAGGCGCTGGATACTTATGTACCGATCATCCGGAAGGAGATGCAGAGCTTTCTGAAAGTACTGCTTGCGATGCAGAAACCGAAGCGGATTTAGAGGTTGGAACGCTGTCGGATTTTCTGCAATTCTGATGAGTGAATATGTGACAGAGGAATGTGAGATCACAACAATTGAAAAATATGAGAAACGGATTCCGATTGCCCGTGAAATTTCAGGCGGGCAGGAAAAGAAAAACAGATCACACTTCTGGAAGGAGATGCGATGGAAGTGATGCAGTCCTTAAAGAGCCGTATGATTTATTTTATGGATGCAGCCAAGGACAGTATATCATTATATGGCG
>ENA-OQAA01000474-OQAA01000474.1-human-gut-metagenome-genome-assembly--contig:-NODE-474-length-27246-cov-2.180280_pt1 | contig 27246 bp, 38 predicted proteins | sample MGYA00242489_ERZ504515 | MGnify/ENA primary metagenome ERZ504515 (study PRJEB26092, sample SAMD00036237) | human gut metagenome | host: Homo sapiens | study: EMG produced TPA metagenomics assembly of... | reverse complement strand
ACACGTATAAGCCTTTTTAAATGCCGATTTTGCGTATTATTTCAAAAAAAATATCGTTTTTCTGCATTTATTTCAAGAAAGAATGTATTTTTGTCGGACATTATTAACGAAGTAATTAAAAAAGGATTATGAAAGAATTAGTTGAAAAAGTTGCAGAATTGTATGCAGCATTCGAAAAAGATGCAAAAGCTCAGTTGGAAAACGGTAACAAGGCAGCCGGTACTCGTGCACGTAAGGCTTCTTTGGAAATCGAAAAGACAATGAAAGAATTCCGCAAAGCATCTTTGGAAGATTCTAAAAAGTAAGAGAAAACGCAGATTTAATGCTGTGAAAGACTGCCGTTCGGCGGTCTTTTTTATTTTATGCATAATGGCTGTTTTGTATAAATAAGTCGTATTTTTATGATATTCCTCAACGATTTTAATATATTAATTGCTTGGCCTTTTGCTTTTAAATAGAAGTTTTATTATTACTTTTGGCACAGGGTATGAACGAAAATGTACTAAATAAGTTGAAGATATTGGCAGAGTCGGCAAAGTACGATGTCTCTTGCTCGTCCAGTGGCACTGTACGTTCCAACAAGGCAGGCATGCTGGGCAATACTGTGGGCGGATGGGGCATCTGCCACAGCTTTGCAGAAGACGGGCGGTGCATTTCGTTGCTGAAGGTGATGCTGACAAACTATTGCATATACGATTGCGCTTATTGCATTAACCGTCGCAGTAATGATTTGCCTCGTGCCACTCTTTCCGTCAGCGAACTTGTGGACCTGACAATGGAGTTCTACCGCCGCAATTATATTGAAGGCCTTTTTCTGAGTAGCGGAGTGGTGCGCAATCCCGATTATACGATGGAACGGTTGGTGCGTGTAGCCAAAGACCTTCGTACTATCCATCGTTTCAACGGTTATATCCATTTGAAGAGCATTCCCGGAGCCAGTCGTGAGTTGGTGAATGAGGCGGGGCTGTATGCCGACCGTCTGAGTGTCAATGTGGAAATTCCCAAAGAAGAAAACCTCAGGCTGCTTGCTCCGGAAAAAGACCATGAAAGCGTATTTGCTCCGATGCGCTATATTCAGCAAGGTGTTTTGGAGAGTGCGGAAGAACGCAGGAAATACCGCTATGCACCCCGTTTTGCCCCGGCAGGACAGAGCACGCAGATGATTGTAGGTGCTACTGCCGAGACGGACAAGGATATTCTTTTTCTTTCATCGGCTCTTTATCAGCGTCCTACGATGCGGCGCGTCTATTATTCCGGATATATCTCGGTGAACACGTACGACAAGCGTCTGCCGGCTTTGAAACAGCCGCCCTTGGTGCGTGAGAACCGGCTCTATCAGGCAGACTGGCTGCTACGTTTCTACCAGTTCAAGGTAGATGAGATTGTGGATGACGCTTATCCGGATTTGGATCTGGAGATAGACCCGAAGCTGTCGTGGGCGTTGCGGCATCCCGAACAGTTTCCCGTTGACGTCAATAAGGCGGATTATGAGATGATACTCCGTGTACCGGGTATCGGTGTGAAATCGGCTCGTCTGATAGTCGCTTCCCGCCGTTTCTCCAAATTGGGATTCTATCAACTGAAGAAGATCGGTGTGGTGATGAAGAAGGCGCAGTACTTTATTACGTGCAGCGAACTGCCAGTACGCACGGTCAATGAAATGACTCCGCAGAGAGTACGTAACTTGCTGGTGCAGAAACCCAGAAAGAAATATGACGACAGGCAGCTGATTCTTGATTTTGGAGACGAAGAAAATGACTCTGTTTATATTCGATAATACATTTGAGGGATTGCTGACTTCTGTTTTTGAAGCCTATTCCCGTCGTACTTTTCCGGATGCTTTGCTGGCGGAAGGGGAGCCGCTTCCTCTGTTCTATGACGAGGCTTTTACTGTAGTATCGGATGAAGAGAAAGCGGGGAGGGTTTGGCGTGGCTTGCAGAAAAAACTTTCTGCATCCGCCTTGTCTTGTCTTACGCAGTGCTGGTTGGCGGAAGAGCCGGAAACTGCATCGCTTTTGTTCCGTTATATCCGCAAGGCAATAGATGCTTCCCGTTCCATTGAAACGAACTTTGCAGACCCTGATGTTTTGGAATTTTCGCGTATGTGGAAGCGGGTGGATTGGGAACGGATACGGATGTTACAGTTTGTCCGTTTTCAGAAAGCAGCAGATGGTACTTATTTTGCGGCGGTAGAACCGGAGAAGAATGTACTTCCCTTGATAACCGGGCATTTTAAAGACCGTTTTGCCGACCAATGTTGGTTGATATACGACATCAAGCGTGCTTATGGTTATTATTACGATTTAAAAGAGGTGCGGAACGTTGTTTTTGGGGAAGATAGCCGGGAAGGACATCTTGTGACAGGAATACTGGATGAGAGCCTTATGGATAAGGATGAAAAGCTCTTTCAGCAACTTTGGAAAACTTATTTCAAGGCAATCTGTATCAAGGAAAGGCTGAATCCCCGCAAGCACAGGCAAGACATGCCTGTGCGATATTGGAAGTATTTGACCGAGAAGCAGACTTAGTATTTAGTTTATTACCCAGTTCTTGTTGTGCGGAACAGTTTTATGCGGGTTATAGTGCATTCCGGCTTGTGTCGGTATCTTCAGAATGTATGTACGTCCGCTTTTGTTCATTAGTGAAGTGTCGCGCAGCCAGGGATTGGCATCTTTCAGCTGGGCATAAGTGATTCTTTTATCTTTGGCGAATTGTGCCAGATTGTCTATTCCCGTGGTGACTTTCACTTCGGTGTAAGGGATAGCCGGATATAGGTGTTCACGTTTCATCAAAAAACCGTATTGTTGCGGGTTGCTGATAACAGCTTTGCTGCCAGCAAACGGAACATATAACGTGAGGTTTCTTCTACCAGCCAAAGGTCTGCTGCCTGACTCACCATTTGCTTTTGTAACTGTGTGGAAATACGTCCCTGACCGGCATTGTAGGCAGCAAGCCACGCAAAGCCAGTTATTGTATTTGGCATAGGCTTCGTTCAGATATTTACAAGCGGCTTTCGTCTCTTTTTCCACATGATAGCGTTCGTCGATGTTATTGTTTACTTCCAGACCGAACTCGCGCCCTGTACCGGGCATGAACTGCCACATTCCGGCAGCGCCGGCGGGCGATTTGGCAAGTGGGTTAAGTGCGCTTTCTATAACGGCAAGGTATTTAAAATCATCCGGTATGCCATTTGCCTTTAGTATAGGTTCTATAATAGGAAAATAACGGTTGGCACGCTTTATGGTGAGCATTGTGGTAGAATGCATATAAGTAAACGACATCAGTTCACGGTCCATGCGCTCGCGGTGGTCGTAGCGTAACAAGTCTACTTCCTGTCCGGCAAAGGCAATCTTGGCGGGTACGGTAGGAGAGGTGACGCAGTAAGGCATTTCCGATTTAACCGACTGTCTTTCAGGATTCAGTACACTGCTGCCAAGGAGGAAAGGCAGCGAAGTGCCTATGCACAAGGCGGCAGTGACTGTGAGTATCATATATCCGGACTTTCTTTTCATCTTGGTTGTTTTTTGCTTTTGGGCGTGAAGATACGAAATCAATTCTTTATCGGCAACCGTTCCCACAGCCAACGTGGAATCATTCGCCAGAAGAATACCAATAGACGATAGCGTCCGTCAATTACTGTCACTCGTTTTTTGTGTTTCACGCCCGGACTATATATTCCGCCACTTTATCGGCATGCATCAGCATCGGATACTTGCCGTTTCGCAGTAAATCCGTTGCTACGAACCCCGGACGGATGTCGGTGAAGCGGATATTAAGATGCTGCATCCGTGCGAGTTGTGCCAAAGCATCGATGTATGTATTCTGAAACCGTTTGGTGGCGGAGTAGGCGGGTGCGACTCCCAATCCCTTGGTACCTGCTATGGAGCTGATTACAGCGATATGTCCTTTTTTTGTCTTTTTGAAATAATCGAAAGCTGCGGTTACCATTCGGATAAAGCCTTCGACATTGGTACGTGCGGTATTCAGTTCTATTTCAGGTTCCAGGTTCCTGTTCTGATAACCTACGCCGGAGCTGAGGAAAAATAAATCCATGCCGCCTAATCGGTCTATCAGTCTGTAAGGTGTAATACGGCATTTTCCTTTGTCACATCAAGATGCTGTATCTCTATCTGTTGGGGATTGGCTTGCTGCATGCTTCGCAGGACTTCTTCGCGTCTGCCGGCAATGCCTATGCGCCAGCCTTGTTGCACGAGTATTCCGGCTACTTCCTGTCCGATGCCTGAGGTGGCTCCTATGATGATAGCTTTTTTCATGGGAAGAGATTATCCGATAATGGTTGCTACGATTTTTCTTCCGCCGCCACGGTTGCGGAATTCACAAAGATAAATACCCTGCCAGATGCCCATATTCATCCGTCCATTGGTGATGGGGATGGTCAGTTCTGCTCCTACAATGGTAGATTTGGCATGCGCCGGCATATCGTCGTCACCCTCGCAGGTATGTTCGTAGTAAGGCTCACGCTCCTTGACAAGGTTGTTGAAGATAGCTTCCATATCTGTCTGTACATCCGGATCGGCGTTCTCGTTGATGGTTAGTGCGGCACTTGTGTGTTTGATAAACAAGTGCAATAGTCCGGTCGGAGGCAACTGTGGCAAGTTACGTACTATTTCTTCCGTAATCAGATGGAACCCGCGTCGATGGGGGGTAAGGGTAAATTCTTTCTGTATAATCATATTTTCTATTCTTTATTCCATTGGCCGTACTTGGCAAGGAAACACTACTGTGAACGTGCTACCTTTATTTACGGTGGAGGTTACTTCGATTGTTCCGTTCATATGTTCCATGATAGACCTGCAGATAGGCAAGCCCAATCCGGCTCCCTGAATGAAAGCATCAGCTTTTTCGAACCGTTCAAATATTATGCCGAGCTTGTCCTCAGGGATTCCGCGCCCTGTGTCGGAAACGCTTATTCTTGTTTCGGACGGTGTCGTCTCGTACGAAATTTCGACATAGCCCTGTACGGTATTTTTCAGTGCATTCGATATGAGGTTGCTCAAAACCTGCTTGATGCGCATCGGATCTTGCTTTATCAGGTTGGGAGTTGCCGGGTAGCGTTTCTTGAGCGTTACGCCTTCAGGTACGTTGGCTGGCATTCGGTGCAACTTTCATCTATCAGGTCGGAGAGGTTGCACCAGACCGGGGCCAACTCTATGTGTCCGGCTTCTATCTTCGATAAATCCAGTACATCGTTGATGATGTTCAGCAGCAATTCGTTGTTGTGGTTTATCAAGGAGATGTAATGGTTGCGTTCCTCAGCATCTTCTATATGGGGCAGGAGGCTGGAAAAGCCGATAATAGCATTCAGCGGTGTACGTATTTCGTGACTCATGTTGGCAAGAAAGGCCGATTTCAGGCGGTCTGACTCTTCGGCTTTTTCTTTGGCATCTATCAGCATGGCTTCCGTGGCTTTGAGCCGGGTAATGTCGTAGTTGATACAGATTAGTTCGATACTGTTCCGTTCGGGAGCGTAGGTTTTCACTATCAGGTTGACATGTGTCCAAGTGTAGCTGCCGTCTTCTCTGAGAACACGTACTTCTTTATTGAACTTGTCTTCCATACCTTTTGCTGCATTGTTCAGGAAACCGAGCATGGCGCGCCGGTCTTCGGGATGGATATGTCTGTACACTCCGATGATTCGGGACAGAGGAGTTCCTTCTTGTTCGCCGATATTGATGTACCAGCTGTGTTGGGCATCTCCTTGCCGGGTGAGTAAGTCGTAGTGTGCGTATCCTACTTTGGCATAGTTACCTATCAGTTCGAAGAAACTTTCGAATTCCTGTATCTTGTTGTAGGCTACGGTGGTTTCGGTCTTATCGGCATTAATCAACAGGTAGTTGGCGGGGGTGTGGTTCTCGTCGTACAGCGTGGTTACTTTAGTTACGAGGTCTATTGTACCGGTCCTGGTTTGCGGATTGTAGTAAGAACCTACTTTCGAGAAGTCGTAGCGGAATGTGAAATCGGCGTCTTCATATTTTTTCAGTTTCTCTTTCATCTCTTTCGGGAAGATAGGGTTATCAAATATATTGATACCCAGCAAGTCTTCTTTTCGTTGCAGATGAAACATTTCCAATTCCTTATCGTTGAGGTCTGTCAATACTCCGTCTGTATTGTAGACTTCAATGCCTACCGGAAGATGCTTATAGATGTTGTGCAAGAGTTGTTCGCGTTGTCGCAACATCTGTGTGGCGGACGACATATAAGGAGCGTCCTGTATTTCGGCTATGCCGTAAATCTTGGTCTTTCCGTTTTCATCGGTTTTTGCATACAGATTTTGCTGCGGACCCATGTCGGTCCTTTGACGGTATCAAGCAGATAGACGGTTTCATTCGTCTGTTGTATGTTGTCGAAGGAACGGATGGTAGTATGCGGCTGTTCCTCTCTCAGTATGCGCTTGTTGAAATTTTCAAACTGATACAACCGCCTTCTTCCAATCCTAACAGGCTGGCGATGGGACCGTAGTATATATAATTGGCATCTTGTATATCGGCTTTCCACCAGCTATATTGGCATTGTGCATTATTTCTGACAGCAGGTTGTAATCCTTTTCAGCGTCCATACATGGATGTTTAGGGTTGTTTATATTATATGCGCATACAAAAATAGATATAATTCGCAGAAATGGAAAGAAATAGGGAGCGGATGTTTTATTAAAAGCGGTACAATAATGATTTTGTTGAACTTATCTTTGTCTTGGCCTGTGAAACCGTGATGCCAGTTATTGATAAGAGAGCGTGAATTTGCATGCTATTTTGAAGAATGATACGGGTAATAATGAGAGTAATTACCGTAACAACAACCGGAAAAATATGGCTTTTTAATGATTCGCTTGTAATTTATTCGGAGATAAGCGGTATCTTTGTTACCGTTTACAACGCATTTACCCAACAAAACAAAAAATATATGGAAAAAGTTATTATCAATTCGTACGAGGATTTTGAAAAGCTGGTAGGTCAGCAAATCGGTGTTTCGGAGTATGTGGAACTTACGCAGGAACGCATCAATCTCTTTGCCGACGCAACGCTGGACCATCAGTGGATTCACATTGACACAGAACGCGCCAAGACCGAAAGTCCTTTTAAGAGTACCATTGCACACGGTTATCTCACCCTCTCCATGTTGCCTCATCTGTGGAATCAGATTATTGAGGTAAATAACCTGAAGATGATGATTAACTACGGAATGGATAAGATGAAGTTCGGTCAGGCTGTACTTTCCGGACAGAGCATCCGTCTGGTGGCTTCTCTGCATTCGTTGGCAAACCTGCGCGGTGTGGCAAAGGCGGAAATAAAAGTTTGCCATTGAGATTCAGGGCGAGAAGAAGAAAGCGCTTGAAGGTATTGCTGTATTTTTATATTATTTCAACTGATTATGCGCAAAATGGTGTGCCCCCAATGCAAGGTGGGGGCATTTTATGTCTTGAACGGGCAGGGAGAGCGTTTGCCCGTATATGTGTCGGACAAAGGCAAGGTCGTACCGAAAGATCCGGCAGCTTCTTTGGAAGGGTATGACCTGGAAGAGGTTTACTGCTTATGCTGTTCCTGGCACGGGACTCCGAAACGTCTGGTGAAATATTGATATATACGCTCTTTCCATAAATGCCTGCACGCTGTGACCGGATGATAGAGCAGCATGCGCGGTCCGGCATATCGCATGACTTCCTGCATCCGCTTCTTCATCTCCGGCTTGTAGCAATGTACCGGGCATAGTCTGCAAGTTGTTTTATTCTCTCCGAACGGGCAGCGCGACAGGCGCGTTCGTGCGTACTCCAGCAATTCGAGACATTGCGGGCAGAGTTCCTTGTTGCCCTCTTTCCTGCGGCAATAGAGGCGGATCATCTGTTCTACGGTGCGTTGTTCTTGGGCAATGTGTGATTGGCAGGTCTTATTCATCCATATTGCGTTTCAGGTAAACCATATCTTTCAGTTGTTTGCCCGCTTCATAAATGGGATGGTCGTAGTTATCCGTAAAGAAGTCCGGGATGCGGTGGGAATAGGTAAATCCGCAGTTCTCGTAAAATGGAATCGCCAATGGGCTGTCTCCGGTTCCTACGAGCATTGTCCGGCATCTGCCTGCATAATGCCCGAAAAGATACTGTATCAGTTTCTTCCCGTATCCCCGACGTTGGAATTGCGGATAAACGGCAATGTTCTTTATCTCAAAAACATCTTCTGCTTCGCGGGTGACGACACAGGATGCTCTGATACTGCCGTCCTCGGACAACACGAACATTTCACCGCGTTCCAGATAATGGTCTATCATGGTTTCTTGTTCATCGGCCAAAAGCAGCAGGTCGAGGTATTGTTTCTTATTATGGAGCACAGGCTGTATACTTATCATTTCATTGCTGTTTGAACGGGTTTGTATGGCAAAGATAATCCTTATGGGTATAGAACCAAACAAAACACCAGGAAATATTGTTGATTTCCAACATGGAATAGATTAATGGTTATGGATAAAATGAAGTCTTTGTTCTTTTTTTTGACGCTTTGGACATTTTTGCCACTTTTTGCAGGCTATGCTCCTGATAATGTGCAAACTGCCCTGACGAAAATGTATCCTTCCGCCAAAGGGATAGCCTGGTCGCAGGACGAGGAGTATTACGTTGCGGATTTTATGATGAACGGATTTGATACCAAGGTCTGGTTCAATACGGATGCAGAGTGGGTAATGAAGCAAACGGACTGGGAAACCCTGGATGAGGTGCCTGCCGCCGTATTCAACGCTTTTGCAGCCAGTCAGTTTTCGGACGGGGTGGTACAGAATGTTGTTTGGGTGCAATTTCCCAAATGGCAACCTATTGTAGCCATACAGGTGGGCAGGCCGAACGTGCAGATAAAATATCAGATATTGTTACTCCGAACGGTGAAGTTCTCCGCCAGCAGAATATCACTTACGCTTACAATACGCTTGGGGCAAGTACTTTCCTGTAATCAGACGTGAGATGCCCGGCTGTCGGTAGGCATCTCATTTCCGTCGCTTGGTATAAAAAACAAGGCTGTGTATTTTTTATACTCTCTGTTTACGCTATCTTTGCCGCAAAGAAAGACTTTATCTTATGAATCGGACTACTTTTCTGCAAGATGTTTACAGTGTTGTTGCCGCTATTCCTGAAGGATGCGTTGTAACCTACGGGCAGATTGCCAGTTTGGTAGGCAGACCTCAGTGCTCGCGTATGGTGGGGCAGGCTATGTACAACGTACCGGAGGAATTGCATTTGCCTTGTCATAGGGTTGTAAACAGCCGGGGCAGATTAGTGCCGGGTTGGACGGAGCAAAGAGTATTGTTGGAGAATGAAGGTGTCCGGTTTAAGACAAACGGCTTTGTAGATATGAAAAAGTCTCAATGGGAATTTATGAAAGAACAATAAACTAACGAATAATAATCGAAATATGAAATTTATAGGTGCACATGTATCTGCCGGCGGCGGTGTGGAGCTGGCTCCCGTCAATGCCCATGGAATAGGAGCGAGTGCTTTTGCCCTGTTTACCAAGAATCAGCGTCAGTGGGTGGCGAAGCCTTGACGCAGGAAAGTATTGCCTTGTTTAAGGAGAATTGCAGGAAATATGCTTTGGAGGCACGTTATATTCTTCCACACGACAGTTATCTGATAAATTTGGGACATCCCGAAGAAGAAGGGTTGGAGAAGAGCCGTGCGGCTTTTCTGGATGAGATGCGACGTTGTGAGGAACTGGGGCTGGAACTGTTGAATTTCCATCCGGCAGCCATTTAAATAAGATTTCGGTTGAGGCTTGCCTGGACAGGGTTGCCGAATCGATTAATATTACCTTAGGCAAGACGCAAGGCGTAACGGCGGTCATTGAAAATACGGCAGGACAGGGCAGCAATGTAGGCAATGAGTTTTGGCAACTGAAACATATCATCGACCGTGTGGAAGACAAGTCGCGCGTAGGTGTCTGCCTTGATACGTGCCATACGTATACGGCGGGTTATGATATCGTAAATGAATACGACAAGGTTTTCGACGAATTCGATAAGACCGTTGGCTTCGGTTTTCTGCGCGCCATACACTTGAACGATTCGAAAAAAGCGTTGGGTAGCCGTGTAGACCGTCACGACAGTATCGGCAAGGGCTTATCGGCTTGGATTTCTTCAAACGTTTTATGAAAGACGAGCGTTTTAACGATATGCCGGTGATACTCGAAACTCCGGATGAAACGCTTTGGGCGGAAGAAATCAGCATGCTGCGTAGTTTTGAATAATTGTCCGGAAATAAATGACGCGGGCTTTCGTGGATGTTATTAATTGTATCCACGAAAGTCCGCGTTGTTTGTGCCCGAATTATACGATAATGAAGTTTATTCGTTTCTCGTGATGCGTTTGTTGCCTGCTACCTGCATTATTGGTTGACCTTAACGTCCTTCCATTCAAAATTAGAGATAATCTCTTTATCGCATTGGGCATTCTTGGCTTGATATTCAAATTCTCGAAAGTGAAATCTTTCAATTCGTATTGGTCGGACTTGCTGACGTTGAAGAATATGTCGCAGCTCAGGCTGATATTGCGCAGCGTCACGTTGTTGGCACGTGAGAGGGGGATGTCCTTGCGGCCTTTGAGGTCGAAGAACTGTGTCCACGGTTTGATGAGCAGCATGCTCTTGGCATCGCCTGTGATGTCTTCCACCAGGATGTATTCGTAGTGTTGCGGCGTATCGGGACGCATCTTCAGCCACAACAGGCGCGTGGCATTGCTGATTTTGCAGCGGCGGAGAATGATGTTGCGGTTGTGTATCGACTCGCTGCCGCATGTCAGACCGCTGTGGCAAAAGCCGTATGTGCAGTCTTCTATGATAATGTTGGTGTTGCTGCCGTTATTAGGGTCCTTATCCGCCACGGGCCTTTGCCGCCTTTCAGTGCCACGGCATCGTCGTTGACGGACATATAGCAGTTTTTCACCAGTACATTGCTGCAGACGTCAATATCTATCGCATCGCTGCTCGGTGCTTTCACCGGGGCGGCAGGAGCGAAAATATGGAGATTCAGCAGCTTTATGTTATTGCAACGGTAGATATGCGTAGTCCAGAACGGAGAGTTTATGAGGCGTACTCCGGAGATTTGCACATCGTTACTGTTGGAGATGTAAACCAGGCGGGGGCGCAACTCGTCCATATTGGTACATTTCGGGATAACCTGCCGGCGCAGCCAGAAAGATTTCCAGTACCTGTGCCCGTTGCCGTTGATTGTGCCTTTGCCGGAAATGGTAAATCCGTTTACCTTGTCGGCATTCACCAGTGCGGCGAAGTATTTCAGGCTTTGTCCTTCTATGCGGGTGTTGACAATGGCGAAGTTGCTGATGTCGTCACTTCCTTTCAGCACTGCACCTTCTTCCATGTATAGATGCGTTTTCGGCTTGAAGAAGATGGAGCCGCTGAGGAATGTTCCTTTGGGATGATGATAACGCCGCCGCCATTCTCGGCTGCCCGGTCGATGACGGCCTGTATTTTCTCCGTTTGCAGGATTGTACTGTCGTTTGCCACACCGTAATCGGTAATGGTATACTTCTTGCCCAGTGTGTCGATGTTTACGATTTCGTTCTGTCTGAACCAGTCGGGAATAGGCGTGCCGTCGGGGAATTTCTCTTGCCCGGACATTTGCAGGCTGATAAATGCCGTAAATAGGAATGCAATGATTTTCATGGTTTCCGATAAATTTAAAATCTACTTATGAATTATGTTGCAAACATAGGAAACTTAGTGCAATACCGGACGAAAGACGTTGATTTAAATTCTGTGTAAAATGACTTTTCAGCCTGCCTTGAACACGCATTCCACACGGTTGCCGTCGGGGTCGAGCACTACGCTTTCAAAATATCCGTCTCCCGATGTACGGGGTTCTCCGCTGATGGTATATCCGGCACTTCGCAGCTTTTCCGTCAGTTCGAGAACCTCTTCTTTGCTGTCGAGTGCAAAGGCAAAGTGGGTCAAACCGAGCCTGTTTTCCCCGATGGGAGTATTCTGTACATCGGTACGGCTCATCAGCTCCAGGTCGGCTCCGCAGTCGAAGCGGATAAAGTAGGATTCAAACCCTTTTTGAGGGTTGACGTATTTCTCATTGCTTGTACCTTTGAAGTAACGGATATAGAATTCTTTCATTTCTTCCAGACGGAAAGTCAGATGGCGATGTGATGTATTTTCATAAGTCAATCTGTTTTTGTTTTATGCAATGCGTGTTCATCTACGGCTTCCATTGCAGGTGTAAAATGGGAAAAGGATTCCCCGAAGGGTCGGTTTCATCTCTTCCGATGAGTTGGAAGCCCATGTGCAGATAGAACCGGTGAGCTTTTTCGTTTTGCTCATTGACGTCCACCTTATAGATATGTTTTTCGTGGAGTGCGTATTGCATCAACTGCTTGCATATCCTTTCCCTGTTCATCGGGATGTACAAAGAGCATTTCAATGAGTTCGTCGCTTAGCCCCATAAAGGCAGCGATTTTTCCTTCCCGGTTACGGATGATGTAAAGCTCTACGGCCTGGAAATATTGGTTTCGTACCAATGGCTTGTAGAATTGTATGTTCTCTTCTGTCAGGAAATGGTGGGTACTGCGAACGGAGGCTTCCCATACGGTGAGCAGTTCGTCATAATCTTGCGGGTGGTCGAAGGATTTTCATCGGATACTTGTTTTGGGGTTATTAATAGTGATTACTGTTGGTATGAACCTCGGTTACCGGTTATAATCGGTTACTTCATAGGTTAGAAGTCTGCTTTTTGAGTGATGCTTATTCTCTTTCCGGTCACCGGATGTGTAAACTCCAGCATTTCGGCGTGCAGATACAGGCGTTCGGCTTTCCGTCCATAGAGCTCGTCGCCTATGATGGGGCAGTGCAGTCCGAGCGGGTGGGCGGCATGCACCCGAAGCTGGTGGGTGCGTCCGGTGCAGGGATAAAAGGCGATACGGGTACGGTTGTCCTTGCGTTCCAGTACTTCAAAGTCTGTTACAGCGGGCTTGCCATATCCGGTATGCACCATTTGCCGGGGGCGGTCGAGCGGGTTCGGGCATAACGGCAGTTCAACCGTTCCCGCATCTTGAGAAACGCTGCCTTGAAGCAACGCAATATAGCGTTTGCCTATACTGCGGTTTTTAAACTGCGCTTGCAGGTTTTGGTGGACCTGCTTGGTTTTTGCAACCACCAGCAGTCCCGATGTAGACATATCCAGCGGTGTACAATCAACGGACCGTCCGCATCGGGATACCGCTCGCGCATCATGCTGTAAACGGAAACCACATCTTCCTTGCCGGGTACGGACAACATCCCTGCCGGTTTATTAACCACCGCCAGCCATTCGTCTTCGTAGATAATGTCCAATGTTTTCTTGCCGGACTGCAACTCTTTCAGAATCGGGTTCTCGTCTACTTCAAGACCTTGCAGCATATGTCCCAATATAGGCTCGCACTTGCCTTTGCAGGCGGGATAGTAATGTCCGTGATGCCGTATTTCCGTTTTGGGGGATTCTCCCCACCAGAATTCTGCCATTGCAACAGGCTTCCACCCGTGCAGATAGGCTTGTTGCAACAGCTTGGGTGCGGCGCACTCACCGGCTCCCGCAGGCGGGGTTTTGTGTACGGTCTGCTCAAAGATGTCGCAAAGCGTCTTGACTTCTCCCCGATAATTCAGCATTTTGAATTGTTCGAACAGTTTTTGCTGCAAGGCGGCAGAACGTTGCTTACGTTCGCTTTTCAATGCCTGTATGCCGGCCTCATAATCGGAAATCGTTTGCTGTAAGGGAGTAATCCGCTCTTTCCAGGCACGTTCCATGCGTTTGTATTCGGCTTTTTGGAACTGACTTTCGCGTATCAGGCGCTCTCTTCCTCAGGCGCCATTGGAGCACCGTTGGGTAAAGCCGCTTCGCGTCTTCGCTCTTCCCGTTTCTCTTTGGCGCGTTTCATCTGCCGTTTGGCTTCTTCCAGCGTTTCTTGGGCAGTTTGCCGCAGGGCAGCCAGTTGTTGCATTTGCCGTTTGTATTCTTCGTCCTCTTCCAACAGGCCGATGCGCGTGTTGATTTGCGAAATCTGTTCTTCCTCTATCTTGAAGAACCCTTGCGGCTGCAACAGGTCGTAGACCGGCGGTACGAAAAACGGATGCACATTACTGCCCGCCAGTATGCCGGAGAATGCTGCCAGGTATCCTGTTTCACCCTCTTGAGTCCTTACAACCAGAACACCGAACATCTTGCCCTGCGCCAACTCTTCTTTCCACGCTTCCTGCAAACCGAGATAGGCTTGCACCTCTTTCGCTGCTGCCACGCAGAGCGGATGAGGTGTATAGCAAAAAGGGAAAGTAAATCTTTCCGGCAATGGTATGTCTGCTACGGGAGTATGGGAAATGGTGCAACATGGCGAGGGAAGTTAATCGTCAATCAAATTATCATTGTCCGTATTGATGATGTAGGGAATGTTGTCATTCTCCTCGTCCGGAACGGACAGGACATCTTCCGCATCCTTCTGTTGCGGCAAGGGATGCGGATACGCTGATTTCTTTTTCTTCTTTCCGTATTTGCGTTCCCTCTCCCAGGCAGCTTTGCGCGCCTGATACTGTTCGTATTGGTTTTCCAGATAGTTGTCGGCCATAATCTGTCGTTTATAAAGTATTCAACTTTTGCTTTTCAAATACAGAGAATCAGGGTATGCTCTGTATTATTTTCTTCATGCTGTTAAATTTTCTACGTCTCTGTGTTCAGTCTGTATAGACTCCGAAAATCTGTTTATCGCTCGGTGGGAAGTGAGAACTCCTGCCAGTCGTATTGTTGCCCGTTTCCGTCGGCTACAGCCACCCGTATGGTGACATTTCCCGTCTTTATCCGCTCGCCTGCGCTGATGGTGGCGGTGTATTTCACGCCATTGTGGGGGGCGATTTGCTCTACCATTACAGGTGGTGAAATGTAAATGCGCTTCATACCTGTGGTTTCGGTAACCATCGGTACCACATTATATATAGTCTGTTCACCTTCGTTCATGATTTCGAAAATTACTTTACTTTTCTCGCCCGAACTGATTACGTGGTCACGGCTGTCGTCTATGAAACGGATGTTGCGTATCCTTAGGTTATCGAAGACGCTTGGAGTGGGATACGTTTCGTGCTGCGGCTTGTAGGGCTCCGTTCTTTCTATCCGGTAACCGTATGCCTCTTGTTTGGGAGCAGACACAGCATTTCCAATGGCTGCTCCGGCAATGGTTCCGATAATTGTACCGATGGCCGAACCCCGGTAACCGCCCCGCCAGCCGCCATTATTGTCGCCTATCAGACCGCCGATGGCACCGCCGACATTTCCGCCGATGGCTGCACCTGCAAATATTGCACCGGGATCGCCCGATGCCGTTTGGCTTGTGCCGCAACCCGACAGGATGAGCAAGGAAGCGGTTAGCACTCCAATCTGTCTCTTCATATCGTTAAGCTTTGGTTAGTTGTACAAAGATAGTGAAATATATGGTAAATAGCCTGTTCTCTTTTACTCTTTTGTTTCTTCTTAATACATAAAACCCTCAGGTATCATAAGGCTATATTCTAAATGTTGTGCCACTTAGCTGGCACAAATGTGCCTTTTAATAGGCACAACCTTGCCTATTAAAAGGCAAAGGTTGGCATATCATAATGTATTGCTCCAATAATAATCTTCAAAGTAAGAATCGAATTCAATGGAGAAAGTTACTCCGCACTCTTTGAGTATGTTTATGATATTTTGTTGCTCGGCAGGAGATAATGCCCGTTCGCCATTGCGGACACGATAGTAGGTACGGCGGCTGGAATTACTGATGACCCGGTTGATGAAGAAGTGTGTTTGTTTGGCGGTGAGGTTTTCCAGAATCCCGAGAAAGCCTTTGGCATACCTCACCTGCTTATTGGAGCAAAAGTAAGGACACTCATTCTTGAACTTGGCTAAATGCTTGGGATTGATGGCACTGCAAGATATAAGCTCTTCCGGCGAAAGCCTTTCTGCCAATTGCCTGAGGCAAGTTTCTGCTTTACTGCATTGCCGGTTGATACACCATAGGAAATTATTGGGAACATCTGAAAATGCAAGTTCTTTTTCTTTCATTGTGAATTGCGGTTTATGTGAGGACTCTGATAACTATCTGCAAATGTAGCCATTCTTATTCTTATTAGGCGTGAGATGTTTATAAAAAAATCTGTTATTGCTCTTTTATCAAAATGTTATGTTTATATTCGCAAAAAAACAGAAACTGATTATTAAGGAAGGATATTATGCTTGCATATACATACATCGAACATGGAAGATTCGGTCTGTTGGACAAGCCAAAGCCCGAATTGAAGGACTCTCGCGACGCTATTGTCCGCGTGACACTTGGTAGCATCTGTACCAGTGATTTGCATATCAAACATGGCAGTGTGTCGCGTGCTGTTCCGGGAATAACGGTAGGGCATGAAATGGTGGGCGTTGTTGAACAGGTTGGGAGTCGTGTTACTTCGGTCAAACCAGGCGACAGGGTTACCGTCAATGTTGAGACTTTTTGCGGTGAGTGTTTTTTCTGCCAACACGGATATGTGAATAACTGTACGGATGTGAATGGTGGTTGGGCATTAGGATGCCGTATTGACGGCGGCCAGGCGGAGTATGTCAGGGTTCCTTATGCCGACCGGGGATTGAACCGCATTCCCGATTCGGTGAGTGATGAGCAGGCGCTTTTTGTAGGCGATGTGCTTGCAACTGGTTTTTGGGCGGCACGCATTTCGGAGATTTCCGGAGATGATACGGTTCTTGTCATAGGAGCCGGTCCTACGGGGATATGTACTTTGCTTTGCGTGATGCTGAAGAAACCGAAGCGTATCATTGTTTGTGAAAAGTCCTCTGAAAGAATTCGGTTTATCCGTGAACATTATCCTGATGTATTGGTGACGGAGCCGGAAGAGTGTAAGGAGTTTGTACTTCGTAACAGCGATCACGGAGGCGCTGATGTCGTGTTGGAAGTGGCAGGAGCCGGAGACACTTTCCGCCTGGCGTGGGAATGTGCCCGTCCCAATGCGGTGGTTACGGTTGTGGCGCTTTATGATAATCCTCAAATACTTCCTTTGCCCGATATGTATGGTAAGAATCTGACTTTCAAGACCGGTGGAGTGGATGGATGCGATTGTGCCGAGATTCTCCGTTTGATAGAGGCGGGAAAGATTGATACCACGCCGCTTATCACACACCGTTTTCCCCTGACAAAAATCGAAGAAGCATACCGCGTATTCGAAAACAGGCTGGACGGGGTGATTAAAGTGGCGATAGCGGGAAAATAAAAACAAGCTTCAGGCTTTATTTTCCTGTTTTATTTTCCGGAAGCTGGTGTGCGAAGTTGCCAGAAAGCTACGGCAGCAGCGGCAGCTACATTAAGCGAGTCGACGCCGTGCGACATGGGGATGCGGACTACGTAGTCGCTCCCGGCAATGGTTTCGCGTGACAGTCCGTCTCCTTCGGTACCCATTATGATAGCCAGCTTAGGTTCGGCGGTCAAGGCAGGATTGTCGATAGGTATGGAGTTGTCGGTAAGCGCCATAGCTGCCGTGCGGAAACCTAAGTCGTTCAGTCTGCCGATAGGAGCGTCCAGCCAAGTCCATGGTACGAGGAATACCGACCCCATGGATACCCTGACCGCACGCCGGTTGAGCGGGTCGCAAGAGGTGGGGGTGAGCAGCACGGCATCTATGCCGAGAGCGGCAGCCGAACGGAAGATTGCTCCTATGTTGGTTGTATCGACCACGCCGTCTATCACTACGATACGCCGGGCTTCCCGGCATACTTCCTCAAGGCTGAGTGGCGTGGGACGACGCATGGCGCAAAGGACGCCGCGGGTCAGGGTATATCCGGTAAGCGTGGCAAGCAACTCCCTTGTTCCTGTATAGACCGGAATGTCTCCGCTGCGCCCAATGATAGTTGCGGCATCACCCGTAATGTGTTTCTGTTCGCATAGGAGTGCCAGAGGTTTATATCCTGCATCAATGGCAACGGAAATGACTTTGGGACTTTCCGCAATGAAGATGCCTTTGGTAGGTTCGATGCGATTACGTAGCTGAGCTTCGGTAGCGTGCTGAAAATTTCCACTCCGGGGTGGGATAGGGATGATATTTCGATGATGGGCATGTAGCTGTTTCTTTTTTGTTATTGTTTTTGATGCGTTTTCGTGAATCGGGATTAAAATCAAACAATGAAAAAGAATTACTCTTCATTGGAGTCCATAACTTTATCTGCCAGTGGAACCAGCTCAAATTCAAGAATGCTTGCCGGTATCTCGCATTCTTTAAATAAGTAGTTCAAGATATTGCGTTTGGTGTTTGTACTGCAAGAAGTATGAACGTAACAATGTTCTGCCACTTTGCTTCTTCCTTTGGCCTCGGAAGCATGTATCCAATAATTCTTACCGGCTACATAGGTCATTGTAGAAGGACTTTCATTGTATATGAGTTTGCAGACTTGTACCAGCATTTCCACCCAGTTTGAGACTGCATGCCGTTCGTTTCTGTAGCGATAACCGATGATTTGCCGCCAACTCAGTTCATATTCGTCATCGTCAAATGAAACCAACTCATATTCCTTTTCCAGTGGAACATATTCCGTCTTTATCATCGGCCATAGCCGGAGGAAGTTTTCAAGAAGAATCTGTTGTCTTTCTTTAATCTCGTCAATAGTCCATTTAGAACATTGTTTTAGATAGTTTGACAAACAGAAAGCCGAGTTTTTAAAACCGTTAATCTTGTTTCCTTTGCGGTCTGTGTATCCGTCCTTTTTCTCCTGAAACGAGTGGTTGCTGTATGATGTATTGAATCCGGTAAGGGTTAGGTTGGCAAAAGTGTGGAGATAGGTGTCATATATCTGCTGCCAGTTTTCTCCCAGTTCTTCTTTCCACTGAGGTGTTAGTGTCTGAGGCATGATGTGTTCTATGGTGAATATGCCGTCCTTCATTTTTTTTACGATTGTATCATTTGCCTCCGGACTGTTTTCATTTTCCATACGTTCGAACAGGAAGAACTTATAGTTGCTTGGAATACGATAAATCTGTCTGGTTGGAAAGGCTGATTTAACATCGTTGTCGTTTGGAAATGATACGGTTCCTTGTTTTCTGAGCAAAATGAATTTGAGGATCTGAGAGTACGGTAGAAGTAACTCGGCATCTCTTTCCTTATGGCGTTTGTATATCTTCAAAATATCATTATGGAGAGTAGCAAACATCTTTTGAAGCGCATTTGCAGGGTAGTTGCAGATAATCCGGCGGGCCCAGTAGTTTTCGATTGTGTCCAATACTTCATACCGTTCGGTTTCGTTCAGGTTATTCGTTGACGCATAGTCAAAGAATGACAACAGGTAGGGCAGGTGTACAAGAGATTCTATGGTTGCAATCTGTTTCAGCTTGCGGTTGAGACGGGCATGGCTGGTTTCGCCTTTGAGTATCTGCCGATAGTATTTGGCAAACTTCAACATATCTTCAAGGAGGACTTGACGGTCGATGTGAGACTTCATATCGTATGATTTGAAGTCAAAATATAAGTCCTCAATATTGCTGATTGTGCCTTTCTTTAGTGTCAGATAATCACGGATAAACATTGTCGGCTCTCCATCTGTCAGTTTTTCTATTTTGCTCCAGTAGGCATGGTAGTAGTCTTCCTGCTTCTTGGAAGAAAGTGACATGAGCAGATAGTTGCGTACCTTATCTGCCTCTTCAAGGTCTTTGCCGCACGAGTTTAGAGATTCAAAAATCAACTGTGGATTATCTTTCGCTTCCAAACGAATATCAATCACTTCCAGTTTCTCGATGGCTTTAATAAGCTCCTCAAAAGTGAGGTTGCTTATCTGAATTAATTGGTAAAAAAGTTCGTAGTTTGCAGTAATGCCTGTATTCTTGATGAAATCATCTGAATTGTTGGTAAACAGTGCATCATATGCTTCGATGTCTCCTTCAATCGGGCGCAGTTTTATCTGTCTGTCAATTCTTTTTCTTATGGCATAGAGATAGTTTTTCCTTACTTCCTCAATATCTTCATTGCCAGGTTGCATATCGCCATTGGCAACTGCATTGAAAGCGGCCAGAATCAGGAGCGATAAAGTTGTGATACGCTGCTGACCATCGATAATCAGCAAATCGTCTTCAACCTCGCTGGCTTTGTTGCAACAATACTTCCGAAAAAATGGCTTTGCAATTCTTCTTTATGAATTTTTATCAGATCTTCAAATAAACGTACACAATGCTTTTTCTGCCATGCATACTTACGCTGGTAGAGGGGTATAATAAACTGTGTCTTTGCGCCGTAGAAATAGTCACTGATATTTACCGAACCTTTCATTTTTTGCTTTTAGTTTAACAGACTTCAATTGTTAAGTTTGACTCATAGCTGTGCAAGAATATGCGCAATCTATGGTTACTTTCATAACCGAGTTCGATATAAAAACGGGGTTAGGCCCGAAGAATACCGTTTCTCTTGTGTTTTATACTCTAACATAACATAATATGGTGTTAGAGTGATAAGCTTTTCATTGAGAATAAATAAGATAGCAATAAAATGTTAAGTTTATAGTGCCGGATTGTAACATTTAAACGTTTACTGCTATGTTATCAGCGGCTAAAGTTACAGAGATTTATTGTATGACGGATGATTTTGCAGGGAATTTATGTTGCACAGGAAAAAATATATGGTTGGGAATAAAATACTGCAATATGTTCAAATTGTATGTAAGTATCCGATAAAGTACACATTGTACAGTTAGGGAATCCTCAGTTGCTTTGCAATCAAAAAAGACATGAAACTTCTTCATGCTGAAAACGGAGGTGTGGTACTCTATGTAAACGTTTGGAAAAGAGTATGCTCCACTTGTCATCCTATAACAGCAAAACCAGGTATTATGCATTGGGGTGGAGGAATTTGGTAATGATGGTAGAAGGTATAAGTGATAATCTTACCGATGCAGATAGAATGGGAAAATATATCTTATAGCTGGTAATCATGATATTAAGAATCTCAGGCAGAATTATACGAAGTACTTTGAACAGATAACGATGCAGATGCATATTGAAGTAGATAAACAGAAAATTTATCTGAACCATTGTCCCTTCCTTTGTTATGGAGGAGCTTACTGTGGTACATGGTAGCTTTTCGGACATGTACATACCAGCAGGCATAACACCGGAAAGGATGTTCCGCGATGGAAAATGCTTTTCCCGAAAAACTTTATGAGGAAAATAGCGAAATTGGACATATAACAAATACAAAATATAGGATTTATAATCAGTTACTATGAATCTGACGATAAGTTTTCATATAAAAATTAGTTTTATTCTCAGAAATTGCATAGTTTCGTATTTATAATTGTACCTTGCAAATTTACACACCTCATTTTTATGTAATTTAATATATCCCACTTTTACAACTTTGCTAGTTTACATTAATTAACTCTTTTATATAGCAATGCCCTATGTCTGATTGCTAAAAATTGTTTTCCTATTCTCCAAACGATAACTCTTTCCTGAGAGATTGATTACTTCACAACAGTTAGAGCAACCTGTCAAGTAAGGCAGCAGCCACCGCTTCATCTCCCAGTTCCTCCAACCACTCCGCCAGTCCCCTGTTCGCAATAATAATGAGTGACACTTTTTCCTGAAGGGTGTTAACCAGCTTGAACAATAGCAGCATATCTTCTCTCTTCAAAGGATATAATGTGACATTATCAATTGCCAGCAACCGGGCTTTCATTATCCTTTTATAGGTCTTCATAGCATGTCGGGAAACATCCTTTGTCTTCAGACAGACGAGCAGATCTTCCAGGCTTATCAAGGCAGCATTGTATCCTTCTTTCACCGCCTCATGAACGAGCCCGGATGCAATGAATGTCTTTCCGGTTCCGGGACCTCCTACCAGGAGGAGATTGTATGCCCTGCTCATCCACGTGAGCTCACGCAACTCCCGAAGTTGTCTGCCGTCCAGTCCTTCTGTCCGGTTGAAATCATACTCATCCAAAGTATGCCTGGCAGGGAGTCCGGCCACTTTTATTCGTGAAAGAAAGCTTTTCCGGTCCCTTTCACCTACTTCTTTTGCAAGGCAGGAAAACAGAAACTCCGAATAGGTAGGCTGCTTTTCTTGTGCCTCATGTATAATCTCTGTCATGTGTTCAGCCAGACTTGCCAGTTTCAGACGTCGTGCATATTCGACCAGTTCTTTTTTACGTTTTATCATGATTCGTGAAAATATCTTTGTAAGACTGCATCATTCCGGTTTGAAACGGTGGATGTATGCTCGGTGGTTGTGAAATATAAGTGCTGCCATTTTCCGGTATCTCTCCGGAGTTTCTACGCACACACTCGCATAGATTCCTAACCGACTCCCCATTATAGATGCCCCGGTCCAGACACATGCGTATGGCTTCGACCAGCGTATGTCCGTCATAGCTCGGAATACTACGCAGGATTACTTCCAGGTTACTCCTGTAGTAGCGTTCCTTTTCGCCGGCGCATCGATTTTCCAGCATAAGGCGACTTCCTTGTTATAAGATACATATATAAGGATGCGTTCCGCCAATTTCTGTGTACCGGCATTTCTGGCCTCCGATGTTTTTCATCATATATGATCTTCCCTCTTCCCATGTTAAGAGGATGCCTGCCCAGAAGTTTTCCCGTATCTTTACTGTACAGTTCCAGACAGCCTTCAGCTTCTTGTAGCCATACTGTTGTTTCTCCACTCCGGTAGGTTCCTGAAGGAACACTGTAGTAGTTTCCCCGATACTGTACCGTATTGTCTTTACGTACATGGTATTCGGTCATGTACTCCTGCGGCGGTTGCGGAGTTCCATAATAAGGCATCATGAAATTTTTTCTCCACGATAAACTCCCGGTTGGGAATCAGACGGGTGGTTCCATGTTCCTTTCCATTCCCGGTCCTTTCCAACCAAAGGCGTGCTTCTTCATTAAGCCTGTCTATGTTATGAAAAAGTCTCCCTGAGAGAAAGTTGCCTTTTACATACTTGACTACATTCTCCACCTTTCCTTTCGATTCCGGGTCCGCTTTTCGACAGAATACAGGCAGGAAATGCTGCTCCTTTACGAATGATTGGAATTTTGTTGTCAGCACCAGATCTCCCAAATTCTCTCTTGATATAAGTACCCTGTCCTGGTCATAGATTATTTTGCGGGGCTTTCCGCCGAAATACTGGAAAGCAAGTTCATGTGCGTATACTGCAAGTTCCGTATCAAAAGGCCGGCGACTGAAATGGATGAACTTTTGCCGGGAACGTGAAAGGACTATTGCAAAGAAGTAACTTCACGTTACTTCCGTTTCCAACCGGTATCCATTTCTCACCAAAGTCAGCCTGCGCATATTCCCCGTAAGGTGTATCCGGCTGTTTCTCATAATCCCGACGAACCCTGCCGTCCGAGTTCTTCCCGATACCGTATTTTTCCCTTATGCGTCCGACAAAGTTAAATACGGTCTTGCCGCATACTTGAGGGAAGTCCGGATAACATTCCCTGAGCCAGTCATGTATCCTGGCAGCAGATATATACGGATATTCTTCCAGGGTTCCGCGCACATATTCCTCATATTTTCCAAGTTTCAACTTATGTCTGCGATGAGAGTTCTGTTTCCTGATGAATTCTTCCCTGCTTATCGCCAGGTATCGCCGTACGGTGCTTCTGTCTACGCCCAGGCATCTGCCGATCTGTGTCTTGTTGAGTCCTTTGGAACATAGTTCCCTTACCTTGTACCACATATACTGTTTATCTTTTAAAAAGCGGCTCGTAGTTTCCATTATGATGTCTTTCTCTTTTTGAGCCGGCAAAGATAAGACATTCCATTATCAGGATGAAGATGATTCAACCCCGTAAGTGTTACATTATCTTTTCCATTTTTTCAAGGGTGAAATTACTGCTTTCAGGGGAAAGCGGAACCGATTCCAAATAATAAGATTACGGCACTTCCTGTTTTGTTCTACCATTCCGGTAGAACAAAACAGGAAGTTTCATTACTAATAAAAAAGCAAAGAGGTTGCTGGAAGTCCTGATTGAAAGTTTTTTTATTCAACGTATTATATAGCCCATATATTTCCCAATCCAAATAATGGGAAACATCCTCTCTTTACGCTTAAAGAGAGAATGATAACAAACAAAACAAACAACTTTGCATCTTCACAGACACAAAATAGTCAGAGTATAAATGTTCAAAAGAACATTTATCAAATACAAAAGTATTATATATTATTATTCTATGCGTAAAAATAATTCACAAAAATCCTTTAAATAATATCTAAAAACATGTATGCCATACAGTTTGTGCCAACAAGATACAATGCCAATATAACAACCTTTTCGGTCATTATCAGTCCTTTTTTATAATACACAGACAAGCCGTTCTTTTACCATTTTGACTGTAATAAGTATAAATTCCTGAAAGTAAATATAGTAATTTACTTAAATGCATAATAAAGTATAATATTATCATCAGTATTTATCCATATAAAATCCCCATCTTCCAATGAAAGGAAACGGGGATGGTGTAATAATAAAGGAAACCGTCCGTTACATTTCTTTGGCATATCCTGTCCGAATCAAATCGGCAAGGAATTTCTCGGGCGTATCGATGGCAATCCGCACACCCGACTGCACCACATAACGTTCGGCAAATTGTGCATATACTGTTCATCGGTACAATCGGAGTCCATCCAACTGCCCACACGAAGTTCATGCACAAACTCTTTGGCGTTGCCGGCAACGATACGCTCGTCACCAGGCAACATATATGTTTTCTTATTCATACGGCTAATTTTTTTGTTCTTAATTTATAATACAGTTTTTGTTTTTCCCCAAAGAAAGGAAAATTTTCCAACCTGACTCCTGTCGGGAGTGCGCTTACAGATGCAAAGGCAATCATTCTATCCAAAAATCTCACCCAATTTTCCATCTTTGTGAAACTGATAGTTCCCGAATGCTGTCTGAACTCTACCGTTTTGTGGCGCGAATAGGCTTTAAGGTTTACTTTCATATATCTGGTTGGGAACAGATTCTGAAGTTCTTCAATATTTCGTGCGAGCGTATCCGTTCATCAGAGAAGCGACAGAGTGAAGTACAGAAATTATTGTTGTTTCCTCTGCGTGAAACTGGCATAAATTTATCAATCTCAATTTCGGCATGCTTATATGAAAGGAGCAGGTTCTGCCAAGTCAGTGATACTGAAGTCTTCAGCACTCATGTGCACATGCAGTCCACAGCTTCCATTAATCTTTACATTACATGCATCCAAAACCCAACAGACTTTTTCCAGTTCTTCCAATCCGTCTTCTCCTACCAATATAGGGCTTACGAGCTCAAATGTGTCATTCCCGTTCAGACTGCTATCCGTAACCAGTTTCCAACGTGAACGCAAATGGTGGTTGTATGCTTCACTGTTCACTTCGATGCCCGCCTCTCTCAATTCGTGAACGAGCCGTTCACGTGTGCAGTTATATGCCTCTATCTCGACACCGAATTTTCTTCTGAAAGAATAATCCAAATCCGGTACAGTAACTACGGAAGTCCGAGCTGCAGGTAGCAATCCTTCATCCCTCATTTTCTTATATACATTCCACACGAATCCACGATTTCCACGAGTAACGAGCTCTGCTATTTCCCGGTGAGTAAGGCCGAGCAGAAGAAGTACGTATCTTCGACGTCTTTTGTTCCAGCTTCTGCTAAAATGTTTCTAATTTCTTCATTCATAACGTGTTATTCCCTTTATTATCACATATCAAAGGTAATGATTTTTCTCTGTTTGTCCAAATTACACACAGTTCTTTATCAGTGAATTAGCTTACTTTTGCTTCTGCTAATAATTGTATCCGTCTTCCTTTCAAGGGGGGGAGTTTACACGCTGTTTTCATCTGTTTCCATGCATTTACTGCCATTTCCCATTTGTCACTTTCTTTCATGGGTGGGGCCTTCGGATTGTACGACTGTTCCGAAGTGCTTCCGGGGCTTTGTGGCTTCCCGGGGCTAAGGGGCTGAAAGTCCCTTAGTGAATTCCTGATAAGGAAGAGCAAGAGGAGTTCCCGCACGCGAGAACCTTAATCGACGCAAGGCGTTGATTAATAAACAATTACATGTAGCTACTATTTACTTGAATATATACAAACGTAAACAAAAGGAATTTATAGTGCTGATTTAAAAATAATTGTACCGTCAACTTTCAGTAAACTTCTTGTAAACGACGTGGCATTTTGCTAATTTTCAGTATATTATAATATATTATCCTGATTGAGTAGGTGTAGCGCTTGACATCCAACAACCTTATATTTACCTTTGTCTCAGAAACTTAATCAGTGACAAAATGTATACAAACAAAGAAAACTCTACCAAATTGATCCGAATTTCTCCAAGCGTAAAAAAACGCTTGGAAATCTTTCAGGCCGGTGATACCCCCAACCTGTGCATTGACAGGATGATTACTTTTTTTTGAAATTACCGGATATAATCCGCGTTATGCTTCCAAGAATCCGACAGCATTGGTGGAGAAACGGATTGAGGATCTCGTCAAAATAGTAAAGTCTCAGGAACGAGATATATTCAAGCCTATTCTTGAAAAAATGTCCAATATGAATAGTGGTCTTCAGGATGCTCCCGATTATGCCCGCTTGATGAATGAGATACGTGATCTCAAGGAGAAGAACCGCCAGCTCCAACAACAGGTTTCTGAAACGAAAAGGCGGTGTCCGATGATAATGCCGGGTACGCGGACAAACTCAAACGCCTGGCCGAACTTGTCAAATACCAGCTCAACCCCGACAGGTTTGTGAAAGTAAAGTTCAGCGATGAGGTCAAGATACCCATTAACACCCTGCAGCTGCTCATCAAGAAGATTGACGAGGAATATGTACTGTAAAGTGCACCGGCCTATCAATACCCCGGGAGTATCGGATAACAAGGGGAAATGTACGCAGCTGGTGGAATATCTCAGCAAGGAGTCACAGGATGTGCGTCCTTACTATGATAATTTTTTTTCACAACAAAAAGACTTTGTCACACCCCGGACTGTCATGCATCATATAGACAATAACCACAGAACCCTGAAAAGAATGATGATAAGTTCTATATGCTTTCCATCAATCCGAGTGGTGAGGAGCAGAGCCATCTCATAGAAAAGGTGACCGGAAAGAAAGTCGGGGAATTCTCGGAACTGACCGCCGGTGAACAGGAAGAGGTACTGGCCGAGCTGAAAAAAATCTCCCGCGGATGCATGGACGAATATGCCCGGAACTTTACCGG
>ENA-OQAA01000473-OQAA01000473.1-human-gut-metagenome-genome-assembly--contig:-NODE-473-length-27418-cov-1.601700_pt1 | contig 27418 bp, 28 predicted proteins | sample MGYA00242489_ERZ504515 | MGnify/ENA primary metagenome ERZ504515 (study PRJEB26092, sample SAMD00036237) | human gut metagenome | host: Homo sapiens | study: EMG produced TPA metagenomics assembly of... | reverse complement strand
CTTGCAGGAATCATTTTGTCTGCGACAGGAAATCATTATCGCAAGAGATACAGACGGGTAGAAGTACGTGGAGATCTTGAATGGAAGAGGTTTCTGTGAGATTAAGGAATTGGCAGAAAGTCGAATCAGTCAGAGACAGAGACGAGGAAAGATCTTCGAAGATGATTCAGAAACAAGTGTTTCGGGAAGCGTACATGGACAAGCAGGAGACGTGCCTGATGATTAATCGGATTGCATATGACTATTATCTGCAGGCGGAGGAATCGCTTCGGCAGAGGGAGATGGAAGAGGCGAAAAGAAAAGAACAGGAAGAGAAGATGTCACCTGAGATTTTGGAGATGATTCGTACCGGAGATGAGTATATCAGGACAATCCGTGAGGCGAATGACGATATTCCGGGTGAAGTTATTTCTGAGAAGTTAGACAGATTGGAGCAGGTTGTGCGTCGTATTTTTGAGTCAGTGAAAAAACATCCGGAGCAGAAAAAAGAGATGGATAAGTTTATGGACTATTATATGCCGACAACACTGAAGCTTGTGAATGCGTACCGTGAGTTTGATGCTTTGGAAGTAAAAGGGGAGAATATCACGAATGCGATGCAGGAGATTGAGAATACACTCGATACCATCAGTCTTGCGTTCGAAAAGCTTTTAGATGATTTGTTTCAGGATGCTGCGTTTGATGTGTCAACGGATATTTCAGTTCTGCAGATGATGCTCGCAAGAGAAGGATATAAAGAAAAAGATTTTAAATAGTAGGAGGACATAAGCTTATGGGACAAGATATCAATGAGATGATGCAGGAAGCGCCGGTTTTGACCTTGGATCCGTTTGGGGAGACAAAAGAAGAAGTCGTGGAAGTCAAAGAAGAGCAGGTTGAGGAATTGGACGTGCTCACACCGGAAGAAAAAAAGATGGTAGCGGATTTTGCGGCGAAGATCGATCTGAGAAGCTCCAACGCAATTCTTCAGTATGGAGCGGGGGTCCAGAAGAAGATTGCTGATTTTTCGGAAAGTGCGCTTGAGAATGTAAAGACGAAGGATCTTGGCGAAGTTGGTGATATGCTTGCGGGTGTTGTGACGGAACTTAAGAGCTTTGATGAGGAAGAGGAAGAAAAAGGGATTTTTGGATTCTTTAAAAAAGGCGGCAATAAGCTTGCCAATATGAAAGCGAAATATGACAAGGCAGAAGTGAATGTGAATAGAATTTGTGATGCGCTCGAAGGACATCAGATACAGCTTATGAAAGATATTGCCATGCTGGATAAGATGTATGAATTGAACACAACGTATTTCAAAGAACTTTCGATGTACATTGCAGCCGGGAAGAAAAAATTACAGGATGTTGTGACGACGGAGCTTCCTGAACTGGAGGCGAAAGCTGCACGGTCAGGCTGCCGGAAGATGCGCAGGCGGTCAATGATCTGAATGCACTGTGTAATCGGTTTGAAAAGAAAATTCATGATCTGGAACTGACTCGGACGATTTCGCTTCAGATGGCGCCGCAGATTCGTCTTGTGCAGAGCAATGACACGGTGATGTCTGAAAAGATTCAGTCTACGTTGGTAAATACGATTCCACTGTGGAAAAGTCAAATGGTTTTGGCGATTGGTGTGGAAAATTCTTCTCGTGCGGCAAAGGCTCAGCGGGAAGTGACTGATATGACGAATGAATTATTGAGAAAGAATGCGGAAAAACTCAAACTTGCTACGGTGGAGACTGCAAAAGAGTCAGAGCGGGGCATTGTCGACATCGAGACGCTGAAAGCAACCAATGAATCTTTGATTTCTACACTGGATGAAGTGATAGTAAGATCAGCAGGAAGGAAAAGAAAAGAGAAGAACGGCAGAAGCAGAATTGAACCGTATCGAAAATGAACTGAAACAGAAACTATTGGAGATCCGGTAGGACTTTTTATAACATATCCTCATATACTTTGGTATATTGTCCAAGATTATGGGGGATTTTTTATGGAGTATGTAAAGGAAATCAATGCGGTTGTAAACCGTTTTATCTGGGGGCGGGGAATGCTCGCTGTTTTTCTGTTTGTCGGAGTGATGTTTACCGTGCGCACCGGATTTTTTCCAGTTTACAAAGGTGCGGATCTGGCTTGGAAAAACAATGGGGGAGATGTTTCGGGACAGGCGTGTGCGCAGGACCGAAGAAGAGCATTCTATCTCTCAGTTTCAGTCTTTTTGTACGGCGCTTGCAGCGACACTTGGAACAGGGAATATCACAGGTGTGGCGGCAGCGCTGATTGCAGGAGGACCGGGAGCAATTTTTTGGATGTGGGTATCTTGCGTTTTTGGGGATGATGACAATTTATGCGGAAAATCTTCTGGGGATACGGTATCGCTATAAAAATAGAAAGGGAGAATGGGTTGGCGGCGCTATGGTGTACATAGAGCGTGGACTTGGGTGTAAATGGCTTGCCGTGCTTTTTGCTGTATTCTGTATTTTTGCATCATTTGGAATGGGAAATATGACACAGGCGAATTCCATGGCAAGCGGATTAAAAGAAAGTCTCTCTATTCCACCGTTCATTACAGGAGCGGTTGTGACACTTGTTGTGGCGGCAGTAATTTTAGGTGGTGTGAAGCGGATTGCGGCAGTGACAGAAAAGTGGTTCCATTTGTAGCATTGTTTATATGGCAGGCGGAATGCTCGTGCTCATTCATTTCCGTGCGGAAGTTCCGGGAGCAGTACGCATGATTTTTGAGGAGGCTTTTCGCATGAAAGCAGTGGGAGGAGGAGTGATAGGATATGGAATTCGTCAGGCAATGAAAATCGGTATTTCGCGAGGGGTATTCTCCAACGAAGCGGGGCTTGGTTCTTCTGTTATGGCGCATGCGGCATCAGATGTGAAATCTCCTGCCATACAGGGAATGTGGGGAATCTTGGAAGTGTTTATCGATACGATTGTAGTATGTACGATGACAGCGCTTGTAATCTTAAGTTCCGGTGTCTATAAGCCGCAAGTGTATCTTTCCAATATGGCGCGCGGAATCGAAAATGTCGATGGAACGACTTTGACCGGGGAAGCTTTTCGACGGTTATTCCTTTTGGAGATAAATTTCTTGCAATTTCGATCGTATTGTTTGCTTTTGCAACAATGGTTGGCTGGGCGTACTTTGGGGAGCGCACGGCGGCATATCTGTTTGGAGAAAAATCGGCGTTTCTTTACAAAATGGTCTATGTACTGATGATTCTGCCGGGGTGTATGATGACGCCGCACCTTGCGTGGGAGGTGGCGGATACGTTCAATGGATTGATGGCATTGCCAAATATGACAGCTTTGATTTTGCTTAGTGGTGAAGTTGTCTATATCACAAAAAGAATATATTAAAAATAAGCAGTAAAATTATATAAAAAAAATAAAAAAAGCAAACAACAAAACATATGAAAAAGTGATATAATAAGAAATGATAGTGCTTGAGGATAAAATATGAGAAAGGAAAGGCGAAAATTATGGGAAAGAAAATGATAAAGAGACTGATTGCCGGGATGCTGACAGCAGCCGTTGCGATACCGACTAATTTTATGCCGGTACAGGCGGCAAAACAAACCGCAGAGGACTATGTAATCTATCCAACTCCTCATAAGATGGAATATCAGGAGGGAGATATATTCTTGGCAAGGAGATGAATGTCATCTATGACACCGGAATTGATGAGGCGACAAAAGACCGGCTGGAGGAGGCTGCGGCGCTCAAAGATATTAAGGTGAAGGAGTCAGATGAGCCGAAGAAAGGTGCGACGAATGTCTATGTCGGTGTGCACGGAGAAGACGGAAAAGCAGAAGACTATATTACAAAAGAGTATGCACCGGGAGATGCATTGTTTGAGAATACAGATTCGTATTTTTTGGCGAGTGATGAAAATGTAATCTCTGTACTTGGAAAAGACACAGATTCTGCATTTTACGGACTGACTACGCTGTATCATGTATTTGCACAGCTTGACAGTCTCACAATACGAAACTTTGAGATTGAGGATTATGCAGATGTTGTGAGCCGTGGATTTATCGAAGGATATTATGGAAATCCATGGTCTACAGAAGACCGTGTGAATCTGATGAAATGGGGCGGATATTATAAACTGAATGCATATTTTTATGCACCGAAAGATGATCCGAAGCACCGTACGCAGTGGGATGAACTTTATACAGAGGAAGAGTTAAAGACAAAGATCAGACCATTGGCAGAGGCGGGAAATGAGTCTAAATGCCGTTATGTATATGCGCTGCATCCGTTCCCGGCCGGAAATCATCTTCGTTTTGACGAGCATTATGAGGAAGATTTAGCAAAACTGCAGGCAAAATTCAAACAGGTGATCGATCAGGGCGTACGTCAGATTGCCATTCTTGCAGATGACTTCTGGAATCCGGGTGGACAAAACGGATTACGTCTGTTGAACGATATGACAGAGTGGCTCAAAGAAGTGAAAAAGAATATCCGGATATGAAGATGACAATTCCATATGTTCCATATGACTACATGGGCAACGGAAGCAGTCAGGAACTTCAGATTTTGAAACAGGCACCGGACAACGTACAGATTGTTATGACCGGCGGAAGAGTTTGGGGAGAAGTGACGGATAACTTTACTTCTACATTTACAAACAATGTAGGTCGTGGACCATTTATGTGGATTAACTGGCCTTGTACAGATAACTCAAAGAAACACCTGATCATGGGTGGATATGATACATTCCTTCATCCGGGAGTGGAACCATCTAAAATTCAGGGAATTATGTTGAATCCAATGCAGCAGTCAGAGCCAAGTAAAGTTGCAATTTTCGGAAATGCATCTTATGCATGGAATATCTGGGAGACAAAAGAAGAGGCAGAAGAGATTTGGAATGCATCCTTCTCTTTCGTGGATCACAATTCTGCGATTTCAAATGAAGCAAGCGATGCGCTTCGCGAGATGTCAAAGCATATGATCAATCAGGCAATGGATTCACGTGTCACAGCATTGCAGGAATCCGTAGTATTGAAAGAAGAGTTAAATGCATTTAAAGAAAAACTGGAAGCGGAGACACTTACAGCAGCTGATGTGGACGCAATGATCGAAGAATTTGAACTGCTCCAGGAAGCTGCCAAAACATATCGAGCCAGCGGAAATGAAGCAATCAAAGAACAGATTGTATACTGGCTAGACTGCTGGGACGACACAACAGAAGCGGCAATTGCATATTTAAACGGTGTAAAGAGTGATCTGGAGGGCGATGTGTCAGCTGTGATCAATTACAACACAGCCGGAAAGACAGCATTTGACCAATCAAAAACACATGACTTTTTATATGTAGATCATCAGGAATATGCAGAGGTTGGTGTACAACACATCGTTCCATTTATCAATACATTGGCGGAATATGTATCTGCAAAGGCGGAGACTGCAATCAACCCGGATAAAGTGATTCAGAAGTTTATCACAAGCAGAAAAGATACACCGGAAGGAGCGAAAGAGAATCTCTTTGACGGTGATGAATCCACAAAAGTGATTTACAAAAATCCGAACTCACTTTCAAAAGACGATTATATCGGTGTGGAATACAACAAAATGATTGATGTGGACAGCATTCGTTTTGTGCTTGGAACAGGAAAAGATCATTTTGAGCATGCAAAACTGCAGTACATGGAAGAAGATGGAACTTGGACAGACTTGACTTTGGAAGGAATGGATAATAACTTTACCGGAGAACAGGGAAAAGTTCAGGATATCAGTGTGGAGGAAGAAAATCTTCCGAAAGATCTGAAGGCGAAAGGAATCAGATTGATTGCGACAGAGGCGAACAAAAATGACTGCTGGCTTGAGATTCGTGAAATTCAGATCAACAATCAAAAAGAAGCTCCAGCAGAGACAGAGCGTTATACCGGAACCGTGACATTCAGTGGAATTTCTGCACAGAGTGGAACGACAACAGACAAGTTGTTTGATGGTGATCTTTCCACAGAAGCATGGCTTGCAAAAGGACCATATGAGAATCCGAACCGCGACACAATCGCAGAAGGTGCTTATATTCAGGTAACTTTGCCGGAGGCAAAACAGATTGGCAGTGTGAGAATGACACAGGGACAATCAGCGGCGAATGATGTGTTCAAGAAAGCAGAAGTACAGTACAGCGTAGACGGGCAGAACAACTGGAAAAAAGCAGGAGATCTCACAAACGCAAAAGATCAGACGGTGAACTTTACAACAAGCGAGAAGATCAAAGCAATCCGAATCGTAAACAAAGAGCAGACAGCAGGATGGGTTCGTGTAGGAGAGTTGGATATCCGTGCGCCAAAGAATGCGACAACTCCAATTACATATAAAGTGATGAAAACAGACCGCTGGACGGTAGCTCAGAATACAAAAGAGACAAGTCTGTATGACGGAGATGACGATACATATGTATGGTATGATCCGGACGGAAGTGCGAACTCAACGGAAGACGATGTGATGGTAGATGACTTCTTAGGATATGATCTTGGAACAGAGGCAATATTAGACAAAGCGCACATCGTAGTCGGACACGACGGTGGAGACAAGATTGTAAAATATGCAGTTGAGACATCTGTGGACAACAACACATGGACTCCGGTAAAAGGATATGAATCTCATACTGGTGCAGCGAAAGGAAAAGATGTGCTGGATATTGATTTGAATGGAGTGACAGCGCGTTATATCCGTATCCGCAATTTAGAACAAAAAGGTTCTTGGGCAAAATTCTCTGAGTTTACTGTAGAACAGAGACTTTCTCAAGAAGAAGGAACAACAGAGAATATTTACACAAATGTAGAAAATCACGGAATGGTTGGACAGGTGGAAGAAGGAGTTTCTTCTTTGCAGCCGGGAACCATCAGCTTGGAAAAAGGTCAATATATCGGTGTTGACTTAAAGAACATCAAAGCAATTCAAAACATTGCGGTGAAAGCAGGGGACAATGCGAATGTAAAAGTGCAGAGTTCTATGAATGGAGTAATCTGGACAGATGTCAATACAAAAGCGTTGGAAGATGCAAGATATGTGAGACTTTACAATGCGTCAGATGCGACAGCAAATGTTGCAATCGAAGAATTTACAGTGACTTACGCATTCATCGGTGAAAAGGCAGTAGAGAGTGACTTTGCGCAGAATAATTCAGCGGAAGATTTAAGAGCAACCGGAAAAGTCAATAACTTATTTGATGGAAATCTTGCCACATCCGGAAAAATCACAGGAACACAGGATGCAGGTAAAAAGATTGTGTTTGATCTCGGACAGACAGTAGATTTCAAATCTTTCAGATACTATATGAAAGAGACGAGCGTGGATTTCTTAAGACATGCAAAATTTGAAGTGGCAGACAGTAAAGATGCCCCAGATAACGAGTGGACAAAGATTTTGGAAGTAGGAAATGCAAATGCGGTAAATCTGCCAAATACAGCGACTGCAAAAGACGCGGAATATCTGACACACGACTCTAAAAATCCGGGTAATATGTATGCGGAAGCAACAGGACTTAGCGCATCCGGACGTTATTTAAGAATCGTGCCATTGACAACATACACAGGAAGATGGGTTGAATTGTATGAGCTGCAGATCAATGGCGGCGCATATATGACGACAGAATCTAACCGTGATGTAGTGTCAGAGGTGACAGAGGAAGCAGGAAAGATTCCGTCTAATATGTTTGATGGAGACTTTACAACAACGTATAAGCCATCAGCAGAAAATGGTTCTTTCACATACCGTGTCAGCGAACCGAACCAGAGAACAATCCGTATAATCCAAAACGGAAAAGTTTCCAACGCAACTGTAAAGGCTGTGCTCTATAAGAATGGTGAGAAACAGGAAGCGGTTACAATTGGAAAATTGAATCAGACAATAAATGAATTTGCAGTGGCAAAAGACAGTCAGATTTTGGAAATCATTGTAACATGGGAAAAGGATATCCCAGAGCTTTCTATTATAAAGACAAATGAAAAAGAAAAAGCAGCGGTCAATAAAGATGCGCTGAATGAGGCGATCAAAAAACCAATCGCAGACAATTGGACTGCAGGCAGCAAACAGGCAGTTAAAGATGCAAAAGCGGTTGCAGAAGAAATCGCAGCAAATGAGTATGTGACACAGGAAGTAGTAGATATGGCAGAGAAAGCACTTCTTTCCGCACATAAAAATGCCGTTGTCAAAGGTGATGTGACTGCATTAGAGAATGCGCTGAAAAATCAGAAAGCAGGAAAAGAAAATGTGGGAACAGAAGAACAGCCTGTTTATGTAGAGATTTATTCAGCAAGAACCTATGCAGCCTATGAGACGGTGATTGCTCAAATTGAAGAGGTATTAAAAGACAAAGAAAATACCTCTGAGAAAGAAGTAGCAGATTTGCTTGCAAAACTCGAAGAGGCAGAAAACGCACTACAGTACTCACTTGTCCAGAGAGAACTTGCAGAATTGGAACTCCAGAATGCGCCGGTATATGACGAGGCGAACTACACAAAGGAATCTTACAAGTCATACACAACTGCAAAGACAGCATTGGATGCAATTGTGAAAGCCGATAAAGCAGAACGCAAGAATCCAAAAGAAATTTATGAGGCACGCAATGTATTTGAACAGGCAAAACAGGGGCTTGTAAACACAGAGGCGCTGAATGCAAAACTTGCAGAGATTGCGAAGAAAGATGAAACACTCTACACAGAAGACAGCTGGGCAGCACTTCAGGATGTTGTGAAGACAGCGCAAGGATATCTGAACAACGGAACGAAAGATCAGGTGGCAGATATCATTAAAGCGTTAGATAAAGCGGTGGAGAGTTTAGTGCTCGCAGAAGGCAGTGAGAGCGATGTCCAAAAAGTGATTGACGAGCTCAGGGAACTGAACAAAGATGATTATACAAGTGCAAGCTATGACATTCTTTCTCAGGCGATTGCAAAAGCTGAAAAAGATATGTCCAAAGGAGATGCAGAGCTTGACAAAGCCAATATCGCGGCGATGCGTGAAGCACAAAAAGCTCTTGTAAGTATTGTGGATCTGAAAGCTGCAATTGCAGAGTCAGAAAAATACAACGCAGAGAATTATACAGCAGACAGTTATAAAGTATTGCAGGATGCTGTTGCGGCAGCGGAAGCACTGAAAGCAGACGGGACAAAAGAATCTGTTGCGAAAGGAGCAGAAGCGATTCGTGCAGCAATAAAAGGTTTGGAAAAACTCGCTTCAGGAATGGATGAGTATCGAGATTCTATCGTCCTGAAGACACCGGCAGAGGACTATACAGATGCAAGCTATGCAGCGTATAAAGCAGCATACGACACATTGATGGAGCTGGATGCTAAGACAACAACAGAGGAAGAGTTCCAAGACGCAAAATCAGCATTTGAAAATGCAGAGGCGAAACTGGTTGTGCAGCTTGCAGATTACACGAAAGTGAATGAAGCGAAAGCAAAGATTCCGGCAGACTTAAGTGTCTATACAGACGACAGTGTGAAAGCGTTGAAAGATGTACTTGCAGGCATAGATGAGAATCTGCCAAGATCAAAACAAAAAGAGATAGATGCCTATGCAGATGCAATTGAAGCAGCGATCGGTAACCTTGTTCTGAAACAACAAAACGGTGGCGGAACAGCAGGGACACCGGACAACGGAACATCCGGTACTCCAAATGGTGGTTCTTCGAACGGAGCGGCAGCAACAGGAGACAGTGTAAATGTTTCTGTTATGGCAGCGCTTTTACTTTCGCTTTTGGCAATTGTTGTCCTTATGAGACGGAAAATGTTCTTGAATCTTTCGGGAAAAGATGATACATTATAGAAAGACAAAGTTCAGAAGAAAAGAGAGAGAACATGACACGTTATATTTGGAGTGGGTATAAAAATTTCAAATTGACAGATAGTAGGAAAAGCAGGTGAATACCTGCTTTTCTTTTTCTCTTTAACAAATTAAATGGATAAAAGGACAAGGGGGATTCAGATGAAAGCAGAGTGGAAAAATGAGTTGAAGAACGTTTTTGACTGGAAAAAACTATTTTGGGTAATATTTGGAAATACGGCGTATTGTTTTGGAATTGTTGCGTTTGTACTGCCGATGGGACTGATTACCGGAGGAACGACCGGACTTGGTTTGATCGCAAACCATTTTGCGGGAATTCCGGTGGAGGTCTTTGCGGCAGTGTTTAATGTTGTGATGTTTTTACTGGCAATATGGCTGCTCGGTATTTCGTTTGCACTGACAACACTGATCAGTACGTTCTATTTTCCGTTTATACTGGGAGTGCTTCAAAGAGTAGATGCGCTTCAGGGGCTGACGACAGATCCGCTGCTCAGTACGATATTTGCGGGGCTTTTGATTGGAGTAGGAATCGGAGTTGTCATCAAAGCGGGAGCTTCCACGGGTGGTGTCGATATTCCGCCATTGATCTTAAATAAGAAATTGGGGATTCCGGTCTCTGTGGGACTGTATGCGTTTGACTTTATGATCTTGATCGGGCAGATGGTATTTCGTGATCGAGAGAAGATTTTATATGGAATTCTTCTTGTGATGATTTACACAACGGTTATGGATAAAGTGCTTGTAAATGGAAAGAGCCAGATGCAGGTGAAGATTATCAGCGATCATTATGAAGAGATCAATACAGCGATTCAGCAAAAGCTTGACCGTGGCTCTACATTCCTCAAAACAGAATCCGGATATTTGCGGAAAGAATCTATGGCGCTATTGACGGTAGTGTCCAACCGTGAGATGCCAAAACTCAATCAACTTGTGTTGGAAATTGACCCGAAAGCCTTCATGATCATCAATCAGGTAAATGAAGTGATGGGCAGGGGATTTACACTTCATAAACATAATATTTAAAAAATTGAAAAAATTTGAAAAAAAGTGTTGACTTTTTAGCTGACCTTTGATAATATATCACTTGTGTTAAGGAACAGCTAAAAAGGATACAGAAGCCCAGATAGCTCAGTCGGTAGAGCAGAGGACTGAAAATCCTCGTGTCGCTGGTTCGATTCCGGCTCTGGGCATACTTTTAAAAGTTGCTTAAGCTTAATAATATAATACGTAACATGCGGGTGTAGTTCAATGGTAGAACACTAGCCTTCCAAGCTAGATACGTGGGTTCGATTCCCATCACCCGCTTTTTTGCTATCCATTTATATGGAAAATGAGACGAATTGCAGTGAGTTTTGTGAAGTCAAAGGAACTCGAAGGAGTGCATATGAAAATTTTTTTGCCTGAGAAAGTAAATTTTATTATCAACAAATTGAAGGAGAACGGCTACGAGGCGTATGCGGTTGGTGGCTGCGTGAGAGATTCTGTTTTGGGACGAGTGCCTGATGACTGGGATATTACGACGTCGGCGACTCCGAATGAGACAAAAGCACTGTTTAGGAGAACATTTGATACAGGGATTGAGCACGGGACAATTACGGTGCTGGTCGACAAAGAGGCGTTCGAGGTGACAACATACCGTGTGGATGGGGAATATGAGGACAGCAGACATCCGAGGGAGGTTGTGTTTACACGAAGTCTGAAAGAAGACCTTTTAAGAAGAGACTTTACGATCAATGCGATGGCATATAATGAAGAGGAAGGTCTGGTGGATATTTTCGGCGGAATCGAAGATCTGCAGCGAAAGATGATCGTTGTGTGGGCAATGCGAGGGAGCGTTTTGGGGAAGATGCGCTTCGGATTTTGCGCGCAGTGCGATTTGCGGCACAGCTTGGATTTCGGATTGAAGACGAGACGATGGAAGGGATTCGAAAGCTTGCGCCGACACTTGCAAATATCAGTGCAGAGCGGATTCAGGTGGAACTGGTCAAGATGCTCGTATCGCCGAATCCGGGTTTGCTGGCGCTTTCATATGAACTTGGAATTACAAAAGTGATTCTTCCGGAATTTGATGAGATGATGCGGACAGGTCAGGAGACGCCGCATCATATGTATTCAGTAGGAATGCACACGTTGAAGGCGGTCGAACAGGTCAGAGCTGATAAGGTCTTGAGACTTACGATGCTGCTCCATGATGTTGCAAAACCTCAGATGAAGACGGTGGATGCAGACGGTGTTGCACATTTTAAGATGCATGATGTAAAAGGAGCGGAAGTTGCAAAAAGAATTTTGAAGAGACTGAAGTTTGATAATGATACACTTGGAAAAGTGACAAAACTTGTGCAGTATCATGATTATCGCATGCCAGCACAGCCGAAGAACGTCAGAAGAGCCATGAATAAGATCGGTGAAGAATTGTTTCCGTATTATTTGGAGATCAGAAAAGCGGATACAATGGCGCAGAGTGAATATATGCGGGAGGAGAAGCTTTCAAATATTGCCGGAATCGAGCGGTGCTACAAAGAGATTCTGAAGAAAAAAGAGTGTGTTTCTCTGAAGATGTTAGCAGTTTCGGGGAGCGATCTGATCGCGGACGGTATGCAGCCTGGAAAACAGATTGGCGCCGTCTTGCAGGCGTTGTTGGAGCTTGTGATTGAGCAGCCGGAATACAATACAAAGGAGATTTTATTGGAGCAAAGCAGGAAACTGCGCAAGGAAACTCTTTTGTAGAAATACACATACTTACAAGATGTCCGTCATACATTTAGAGAGAATAGGAAATAATGAATGTAGGGGGCAGCGATGAAAGAGAACGAAGTAAGTGTGTTGGATCAATATGATATAGATATAAAAAGCACCCGCAGAATCAGGGGTGCTATTTTATGTGCTACAAATCAGGGGCTCTTTGTACTCAGGGAGCTTATGATTTCAGAAAAGAGAATTCCAATGCTGCACAAATTATATGTGCACATGATGGAAAATGGATGTGACAGTAGATGCGGTCATAGAAAATAAAGAGCATGAATTATTCAGCACATCAGAAGATGGGATTAAGTATGTGGTCAAACGTTGGTATGACGGAAAAGAATGCGATATCCGAAAAGAACAGGAAATTGTGGGGGCGACAAAAAATCTTGCAAAACTGCATAAAGTCTTGCGAGGACCCATTGATTTTGGAGAGGAATCAGAGACCTTTGTTATGGAAGGCGAGGATTTGCGAAAGGAGTACTGCCGGCATAACCGTGAGATGAAAAAGGTACGGGCGTTTATCCGCGGGAAAGTAGGAAAAGGTGAGTTTGAGCTGATGTTTTTGAAATATTTTGATGCGATGTATGACTGGGCGCAGAGTGCGAGCGCCCGATTGGAACAATCGGAATATGAGTTGTTGATGCAGCAAAGCAGAGAGAAAACAACGATTACGCATGGTGAATACAATTATCACAATGTTCTGATGATGCAGGATGGAATTGCAACAACAAATTTCGAGCATTTTCACCAAGATGTTCAGTTGGCGGATCTGTACTATTTCCTTAGGAAGACGATGGAAAAGAATCATTGGAATGTGATGCTTGGTGACAAGATGCTTGAGGCTTACAGTGAAATTTTGCCGCTTGGGGAGCGGGAGATGGAATATCTTGCAATCAGCCTGTCTTATCCAGAAAAGTTTTGGAAGGCGGCAAACTCTTATTATCGGTCCAGCAAAGCGTGGATTCCGATGAAGAGTGTTGAGAAATTGGAGGTTGCAATTCATCAGACGGAAGAAAAGAAACATTTTTTAGAGGCGATATTTTCTTTTCATTTGTAAAATGCTGGTGTATAATAGTAGGGAAAATGCAAAGGAGGAACAAATGGTATGAATTATCAGGAACAGTATCAAGAATGGCTCACAAATCCATATTTTGATGAAGAGACAAAACAGGAATTAAAAGCAATTGCAGATAATGAAAATGAGATAAAAGAAAGATTTTATAAAGACTTAGAATTTGGAACAGCGGGGCTGCGCGGTGTGATCGGTGCAGGAACAAACCGTTTGAATATCTATACAGTGAGAAAAGCAACACAGGGACTTGCGAATTATATTTTGCAAAAAGGACTTCAGGAAAAAGGTGTGGCAATCGCATATGACTCAAGAAGGATGTCGCCGGAGTTTGCGGATGAGGCGGCTTTGTGTCTGAATGCAAATGGAATCAAAGCGTATGTATTTGAATCACTCCGTCCTACACCGGAACTTTCCTATGCCGTAAGAAAGTTGAATTGTGTTGCGGGAATCAATATCACGCAAGTCACAACCCGCCGGAATATAACGGATATAAAGTGTATTGGGAAGACGGAGCTCAGATCACTCCTCCTCATGATAAAGGAATCATGGATGAAGTGAAAAAAGTGACTGATTTCAATACCGTGAAGACGATGACGCTGGAGGCGGCTAAGGCGGCAGGACTTTATGTGGTGATCGGCAGTGAGATTGACGATGCTTATATGGAAGAATTGAAAAAGCAGGTAATCCATTGGGATGCGATCAAAGAGATGGGGAAAGAATTAAAGATTGTTTACAGTCCTCTTCATGGAACAGGAAATATTCCGGCAAGACGTATTTTGAAAGAGCTTGGATTTGAAAATGTATATGTTGTAAAAGAGCAGGAATTACCGGATGGAGAATTTCCGACAGTCTCTTACCCGAACCCGGAGGCTGAGGAAGCATTTGAGTTGGGATTAAAACTGGCAAAAGAAGTAGATGCGGATCTTGTTCTGGCGACAGACCCGGATGCAGACCGTCTCGGTGTATATGTGAAAGACAGTAAATCCGGAGAATATAAAGTTCTGACAGGGAATATGTCAGGATGTCTGCTTGCGGACTATGAAATTGGACAACGAAAAGCGACTGTAGGATTGCCGGAAGACGGTTATCTGATCAAGACAATCGTGACATCGAATATGGCAGATGCGATTGCAAAAGGATATGGTACAGGATTGATCGAAGTTCTGACAGGATTTAAGTTTATCGGACAGCAGATTCTCGGTTTTGAGCAGAGTAAAAAAGGCACATATTTATTCGGATTTGAGGAAGCTATGGTTGTCTGATCGGAACTCATGCAAGAGATAAAGATGCAATTGTTGCGACGATGGCACTGTGTGAGGCGGCTGCATACTATAAGACAAAAGGTATGACACTTTGGGATGCCATGGTTGATATGTATGAGAGATTTGGATATTATAAGGATGATATTCAGGCGATTACATTAAAAGGAATTGAAGGGTTGGCAAAGATTCAGGAAATCCTTGAGACGCTGCGCAAAGAGCCGCCGGTAAAAATCGGTGCTTACGAAGTGCTGAAAGCAAGAGATTATCAGGCTGATACAATCAAGGATCTCGCTACAGGCGAGGTGACAGGAACGGGACTTCCGAACTCTAATGTCTTATATTACGACCTGACAGATGACGCATGGCTGTGTGTACGTCCATCCGGAACAGAGCCGAAGTAAAATTCTATTATGGTGTAAAAGGTACTTCTTTAGAGGATGCGGATGCCAAATCAGAAGCGCTGGGAAAAGAAGTTCTTGCGATGATTGATAAAAATGCTGTAAAAGGGTGTCAAAAAGTGCCCAAAAACCCCGAAAAACAAGGAAAAGTGGGCAAATACACTTGACAAAAGACGGGTGAAACGGTATAACAGTATTTAAAGGCATATTCATACAGAAAAAGCGTGTGAGACATGCGAAAAAACCGATAGAATTTATTGATGAATACATTCTATGTTTGAAATAAGAGGAGGAACATAATCCATGAACAAAACAGAATTTATCTCAGCAATTGCTGAGAAAGCAGAGTTATCAAAGAAAGATGCAGAAAAAGCTTTAAAAGCTTTCACAGACGTAGTGGAAGAAGAACTGAAGAAAGGTGAAAAGATCCAGTTAGTTGGATTTGGAACATTCGAAGTAAGTGAAAGAGCAGCAAGAGAAGGAAGAAATCCTCAGACTGGTGAGACAATGAAGATTGAAGCTTGCAAAGCTCCAAAATTCAAAGCTGGAAAAGCATTAAAAGACGCTGTAAATGCATAATAAATGTTCATGATAAAAAGAATGTGCTTGGCACATTCTTTTTTCTATAAACAGTTTAGTCATGTGCAAAGTTATAAAAAAAGAAAAATAAAGGTGGAGGAGAAAAGATGAGACTGGATAAATTTTTTAAAAGTATCAAGATTGATTAAAAGAAGAACAGTGGCAAATGAGGCGTGTGATGCGGGGAGAGTGCTTGTGAATGGAAATGTTGCCAAAGCATCCGTGAAAGTAAAGCCGGGAGATGTTATTGAGATTCAATCGGAACGAAGAATGTAAAAGTAGAAGTGCTGGATATTCAGGACAACAACAAAAAAAAGAAAGAAGCAAAAAGATTTTGTTTAAAATAATTTATAAAACAGTCATAATACAAGCAAGACCTTTTCATAATAATTAGGATATAATCAAAATTGATATTACTTCCGGTAAAAATACCGGCGGCAGTTTGAAATAAGGAGAAAGGTTGTGGAATCTTGGAAGAAAAACAGGTACAAAAACCACATAAGCTGGTAGTGAACAATAGAAAGACAAGTATGGTTACAGGTGTGCTTGATGTACTGTCGTTTGATTTGAATGAGATATTGCTGGAGACGGAACAGGGTATGCTCATGGTCAAGGGGAAGGATCTGCATGTAAATCGTCTGAGTGTAGAAAAAGGGGAAGTGGATTTATCCGGACATATCGACAGCATTGCGTACTCGGATGTCCATCAAAATGCCGGTCAAAGCGAGAATTTCTTTATGAAATTATTTAAGTAGGTGAGTTATGCTTGGAATCGGTGATGAAATATCCATTTTTTTTGCAGGCGTTATTTGGCGGGCAATATTGTACTTTTGGTTTATACGTGCATTAGAGTTTTTAGAAGACTTATAAAACACGATCTGTTTTTCGTTTCTTTAGAAGATTTTTTCTTTTGGGTATGGGCAGGTTTGTATCTGTTTGTCAAGATCTATGACACTAGTGATGGTAGTATACGTTGGTTCTTTACCATAGGTGTTGTGGTTGGGGGAGTTTGTTCATTTTTTGTGCTGCATTTTTTTGTCTGAGATGGGGAAAAAACTGTTTGCCAGGATTCGTGAAAAAGACGAAAAATCTATTGATAAATCAAAGGAAAAAAGGTAATATAACTATATTGGGACAAAAAATAGATTTATAAGGGTGTATCAATGATGAGAAGTGTAAAGCAGCGGAACCGTGATAAACGTCAGCGGACAAGAATGCGCCGCCACAAAGCGAGTATTCTTTCGATATGTGGTGTGATTTTATTATTGACAATCATATTGTCGGTGGGAAGTATGTCACTTCAGGCAAAGAACAAGCGTTATAAGCAGCAGGAAGCGGAACTTACGGCACAGTTGAAAGAAGAAAAAGAGCGTACAGAAGAGATTAAAGAATTTGAAGAGTATGCAGGAACAGATGCGTACATAGAAGATGTTGCAAAAGATAAGCTGGGGCTCATCCACAAGAATGAGATATTGTTTGAGCCGGAACCATAATGGAAAAATTTCATAATACCATACAAAAGATAGAATGTGTTTGAGCACATTCTTTTTGTTTAGACGGAATTTCTGGAAAAGGGGTTATTCATGATGGAGGAGTTAAAAATAGGACGAGCTGTGCAGGCGAACCCATATGTGATACAGATGGATCGGTTTGTGCAGTCTTTGGAAAAATTGACCAAGGTATTTTTGCAGCTGGAGAGAAAACATGATTTATTTACAAAAGCGGAAATGGAAGAAATGTACGAAAAAGTAAATGAGAAAGTGTGCGGCAATTGTGCGAATAAAGAAGTGTGTCTTGGACAAGAGTCGTTTCTGACCTACCAGATGGTACATGAGATTTTTTGTACCATAGAAGAATATGGTGTGGAACTGAACACTGAGGTGAAACGTAAGATACAGAAAAGATGTGTGCAGGCGCCGCGCTTTTTGCGGACGGCGCTTGAGGTGTTTAAAGGCGCGAGACAGAATATGATGTGGAATAATAAAATGGCACAGAACAGGGAAGGATGTGCGGTGCAGCTTGACACATTTGCCCAGATGATTCAGCATGCCACAAGAGAACTGGATGCCAGTATTTTTGCGGACGAGCATTTGGAAAAGAAAATACGGGGGAGATTTTCCAAAATTGGGGTACGGCTTTTAAGTACGGTATTTTTTGTGACAGAAGATGGGAAATATGAGGTTCATGTTACGGCAAAATCTATCAAAGGGCAGTGTGTATCCACGAAAGAGCTTGTGCAGATCATATCGGAGTGTGTCGGAAGAAAGATGGTGGCGGACCGCGATGAAAGGCCGGTGCTTGGAGAAGAGTATTGTACAGTCACCTGTGTGGAAGGGCCACGTTTTCATACGCTTCAGGGAATTGCGAAAATCGGAAAGGGATGCCGTAAGATATCGGGGGACAGCTTTTCGATGATGGAGATGCCGGGCGGCAGGAAGGGCATCTACTCTCCGACGGAATGGGGGCAGGGGAAGCAGCATTTAAGGAAAGCGCCATGGTGGTGGAAATGTTAGAGGAACTTCTGGCAGCTGGATTCCCGAAAGAGACAGCAATTCAGATGTTGAATACAGCGCTGGTGATGGGGCGCGAAGAGGTGCGGTTTTCTACAATTGATATGAGTGTATTTGACCTGTATAGTGGGAAATGTGAGTTTGTGAAGGCGGGGGCATCCACTACGTTTGTAAAATATGAGGATAAGGTAGAGACAATCAAATCAACCAGTCTTCCGATAGGAGTTTTGCCTAAATTGGAGGTGGATTGTGTTGTGCGAAGCTTGTGCGATGGGAATTTTGTTGTGATGGTGACAGATGGGGTGCTTGATGCGCTTCCGGTTGGAGAGCAGGAGCTGATCATGAAAATGATCATCGAGGGGACAAGCATAACCAACCCAAAAGAGATGGCGCATCACATTTTAGAGCAGGTTTTGGAATGTTCCGGGGAGATCCCTTTGGATGATATGACGATTATGGTCGTGGGCATGTGGAGTCTTGCAAAATAAAAAGGAATAAGATAAAATTAGTGCGGGTGAATAATTACAAAGGAAAATGTGGATAATGTTAGAAAAAATAAGAAGGTATGTGGAAAAATGGCATATGATCGAGAATGGCGATAAGATAATTGTAGGCGTATCAGGAGGTGCAGATTCTATATGCCTTCTTTTTGTATTGATACAGCTGCAAAAAGAGATTCCGTTTGAGTTGGTCTGTGTTCATGTGAACCATGGATTGAGAGGGATAGATGCGGATGCGGACGAAATGTATGTAAAAAAAATGTGCGAGAAGCATTGTGTCCCATGTGAAATTTATCGGGAAGATGTTGCATTAATTGCAAAAAAAAGGAAACAATCTTTGGAGGAGGCGGGGCGTGAAGTGCGCCGGGAAGCCTTTGTGAAAACCTTGAAGCGATATGGAGGAACTAAAATTGCGCTTGCGCATCATCAAAATGACAATGCAGAGACATTTCTGATGAATGTGGCTCGCGGAGCAGGTCTGAAAGGGCTTGGCGGCATACGTCCGGTAAATGGGAATGTGATTCGTCCGCTTCTTGCAGTGGAGCGTGGTGAGGTTGAGAAATATCTGGAAGAAGAGGGGATTGCCTTTTGTGTAGATGAGACCAATAAAAGTGATGCGTACATGAGAAACCGTATCCGGAATCACATTTTGCCGTATTTTGAGGAGCAGGTGAATAAAAGGACAGTTACTCACATTAATGAGACAATGGAGCGGCTGAGGGAGATTGAAGGATTTTTGGAAGAGCAGACTGAGATTTCGTGGAGGCAGTGTACTAGAACCGAAGAAACAGGAACTGTTATCCTGCAGGCTGAATTTCAACAGATTCCGCATGTGATACAGTCATTTGTTTTGAAAAAGGTACTTTGGGAAGTCTGCAGGCGAGAGAAAGATATTGAAGCTGTTCATCTGCAGATGCTTCAGGAGTTGTTTGAAAAGCAAGTCGGAAGAAGGGTGGATTTGCCGTATGATATGGAAGCCTGGCGGACGTATGACGGTGTTGTGTGCAGGAAAAAAACAGAGCCTGGACCGCAAAAAGCAGAAGAAAAAATATTGGACTGTGAAGGGCAGGAAACACATTTGTGTGAATGGTGTGGCTGGCGGATCAAAAGCCGCGTATTCGTGGCAGACCAAGTGCCACAGGAGGCTTCTGAAAAAGTTTACACGAAATGGTTTGATTATGATATAATAAGGGACGCGGTGAGTATTAGAACAAGAAAGCCCGGAGATTACTTGGCGATTCATAGCGATGGCAAGACGCAGAAACTGAAGTCTTATTTTATCAATGAGAAGATTTCGGCGGAGGAAAGAGGAAAGATTCCCTTGATCGCAGAAGGCAGTCATATATTGTGGGTTGTCGGTTATCGTACGAGCAGCGCTTACCGGGTAACTAAGAATACAAAAACAATATTAGAAATACAAATAAACGAAGGAGAAGAATCATGGCAGAGACAATTAAAGTATTAGTATCAGAAGAAGAGGTAGATGCAAGAATTGAGGCGCTTGGAAAGCAGATCAGTGAGGATTATGCGGGAAAACAGGTACACCTTATCTGTGTGCTGAAAGGTGGCGTATTTTTTATGTGTGAACTTGCAAAAAGAATTACAGTTCCGGTATCCATGGATTTTATGAGTGTGAGCAGTTATGGGGACGGAACGACATCCAGCGGCGTTGTAAAGATTGCCAAAGACTTAGATGAGACATTGGAAGGAAAAGACGTAATTGTTGTGGAAGATATTATTGATTCCGGAAGAACGCTGTCTTACCTGCTTGAAATTTTGGCAAAGAGAGGACCAAAGAGTATGAGACTTTGCACACTGCTTGACAAGCCGGAGAGACGTGTGCGCGATGTAAAAGTAGATTATGTAGGGTTCAATATTCCGGATGAATTCGTTGTGGGATACGGACTTGACTATGCACAAAAATATAGAAATCTGCCATACATCGGTGTTGTAGAAGGTGTGGAGTAGGAAGGAGCTAAGAATTGAATAGTAAGAAAAGCAGAGGAATGGGAGGTGCTTCAATCTTTATGGTTGTGGCGCTTGCCTTATTAGTGTACTGGTTTATTGGCCAGATGAACATGAAGCAGCGTGAATATACGTATCAGGAATTTACGCAGGCAGTTCAGGACGGAGAGGTGGATTCAGTCATCATCCGGCAGAATAAAGAGGTGCCGACTGGACGGCTTGAGATTCAGATGAAGGATCAGAGCGAAGATGTAAAATACCTGAATGTTTCTGATGTAAATGAGATACAGGAGTTGTTGAGTAAAGCAGATGTAAAGTGCACACTTGATGATGTGCCGAAAGAGTCATGGTTTATGACCACGATGTTTCCGACGCTTTTGATGGTCGGGGTTGTGATTTTCTTGTTTATGATGATGAACAGACAGGGCGGCGGTGCCAATGCAAAAGCGATGAACTTTGGAAAGAGCCGTGCGCGTATGACAAGTGGTTCGGATAAGCAGGTGAAATTTGCACAGGTTGCAGGGCTTCAAGAGGAAAAAGAAGAATTGGAAGAAATTGTAGATTTCTTGAAAAGTCCGAAGAAATACATTCAGGTGGGAGCCAGAATCCCAAAAGGTGTTCTTTTGGTGGGACCTCCGGGAACAGGAAAGACATTACTTGCCAAAGCCGTGGCAGGAGAAGCGGGTGTTCCGTTCTTCACGATTTCCGGTTCTGATTTTGTAGAGATGTTTGTCGGTGTGGGAGCTTCTCGTGTGCGTGATTTGTTTGAGGATGCGAAGAAACATGCGCCATGTATTATTTTCATTGATGAGATTGATGCGGTTGCAAGACGTCGCGGTACCGGAATGGGCGGCGGACATGACGAAAGAGAGCAGACATTGAATCAGCTTCTTGTTGAGATGGATGGTTTCGGTGTAAATGAAGGAATTATCGTAATGTCAGCGACGAACCGTGTGGATATTTTGGATCCGGCAATTTTAAGACCGGGGCGTTTTGACCGAAAAGTGATGGTCGGAAGACCGGACGTGAAAGGAAGAAAAGAGATTTTGGAAGTTCACGCGAAAGGGAAACCGCTCGGTGACGATGTGGATTTGGCGCAGATTGCACAGACAACTTCCGGATTTACGGGGGCAGATCTTGAGAACCTGTTAAATGAGGCTGCGATTTTGGCGGCGAAAGAGAATCGGGTATACATTCAACAGTCTGATATCCGCCATGCGTTTGTGAAGGTTGGAATCGGAGCAGAAAAGAAAAGTAAAGTGGTATCTGAAAAAGAAAAGAAAATTACGGCTTACCATGAAGCGGGGCATGCGATTTTATTTCATGTGCTTCCGGATGTGGGACCTGTCTACAGCGTGTCTATCATTCCTACCGGAGTGGGTGCTGCCGGATATACGATGCCGCTTCCGGAAAATGATGAGATGTTCAATACACGTGGAAAGATGTTACAGGAGATTACGGTAGCGCTTGGCGGACGTATTGCAGAGGAACTTGTATTTGACGATATTACAACAGGGGCTTCACAGGATATCAAGCAGGCTACAGCACTTGCAAAATCTATGGTCATGAAGTTTGGTATGTCTGAAGAACTTGGACTTGTCAACTACGACAGCGACAGTGAAGAAGTGTTTGTGGGAAGGGATTTCGGCCACGCTTCAAGAGGATATGGAGAGGAAGTCGCAGGAAAGATTGACCGTGAAGTGAAGAAGATTATAGACGAATGCTATGCGAATGCGAAAGAGATCATTCAAAAATATAATCATGTATTAGAGTCCTGTGCAGACTTGCTTCTTGAAAAAGAGAAGATCACGAGAGAAGAATTTAGTGCATTGTTTGATGAAGAAATAGCTGAGTCTTAGGAAAGAGGATAAGAAATATGAATGAGCAGGCACTGTTTTGTGAACGGGACGGGGGGCGTAATGTCATTCCCCCGCAGCCCGATGCAAATGAGGCAATCACGCTGCGTTTTCGTACTGCGAAAGATGATGTAGATGCCGTTCGCCTTTTGACCAGAGACGCGAAATATGATTTGCAAAAAGTATATACAAAGGGTGAATTTGACTTTTATGAAGTGAACTGGAGAATGGGAGAGGATACATTCCGATATTGCTTTGAGATACAAAAAGGAGAGGAGATCTGTTATTACAACAGATACGGTGTCACAAACGAGATAATCGGATATTACGCATTTGCCATCGCTCCGGGGTTTGCAACGCCGGACTGGGCAAAAGGCGCAGTAATGTATCAGATTTTTGTGGATCGTTTTTATAATGGAGATACAAATAATGATGTAGAGTCCGGTGAGTATATGTACATTGGAGAGCCGTGTACAAAGGTGGATGACTGGGATAAATATCCGGCGCTGATGGGAGTGCGGGAATTTTATGGCGGTGATCTTAAGGGAGTACTGGAAAAGCTGGACTATCTGCAAGAGCTGGGGATCGAAGTGGTTTATTTCAATCCCCTGTTTGTTTCTCCGTCGAATCACAAATATGACATTCAGGATTATGATTATATCGATCCGCATTTTGGTGTGATCGTGAATGATGGTGGTGATGTGCTGACAGCAGATCAGAGAGAAAACCGCTATGCTGAAAAATATAAATGCCGCGTGACGGGTAAAGAGAATTTAGAAGCGAGTAATCGTCTGTTTATCCGTCTGGTGGAGGAGATGCATCGCCGCGGAATGAAGGTGATTTTGGACGGTGTGTTCAACCACTGTGGCTCTTTTAATAAGTGGCTCGACCGTGAGCGGATTTATGAAGGAGCAGATGGCTATGAGCCAGGAGCATATATATCTGAGGAAAGTCCATATCGGAAGTTCTTCCAGTTCTTTGGAGAAGAATGGCCTTACAATGGAAATTATGATGGCTGGTGGGGCACGATACACTGCCGAAATTGAATTATGAGGAATCTGTTAAACTGGAAAATTATATTCTTTCTATTGGGAAAAAATGGGTGTCACCTCCATATAATACTGATGGCTGGAGACTTGATGTTGCAGCAGATTTGGGACATAGCAATGAATACAATCATGAATTTTGGAAAAAGTTTAGAGAGACCGTAAAATCGGCAAATCCGGATGCCATTATTTTGGCGGAGCATTATGGCGATCCGAGTGAATGGCTTCAGGGAGATGAGTGGGATACTGTGATGAACTATGATGCGTTTATGGAGCCGGTCACATGGTTCCTGACGGGAATGGAAAAACACAGTGATGAAGATCGAGTGGAACTTCGCGGCAATGCCGATTATTTCATTCAGGCGATGAAATATCATATGGCAAACATGCTTACCCCATCTTTGTATGTGGCGATGAACGAATTGTCTAACCACGATCATTCACGTTTCCTGACGCGCATACAATGATATGGTGAGATTGATAAGCTGGGATATGAGTCAGCAAGCGAATATACAAATGAGGCGGTTATGCGTGAGGCGGTCATTATGCAGATGACATGGGTCGGCGCTCCGACGGTTTACTACGGAGATGAGGCAGGTGTGTGTGGTTTTACCGATCCGGATAATCGGAGAACCTATCCGTGGGGGCATGAAAATCATGAACTGATCGCATTTCACAAAGATATTATACGGATTCACAAAGAGAGTGAAGCGCTTCGTCATGGTTCGCTGGAGATTCTGCTCGGAGAAGAAAATCTTTTGGCGTATGGGCGTTTTACAGAAACAGAAAAGGTAATCATCATTATCCACAACCGAAGTGAATTAAGTGAAGTGACCGTGCCGGTATGGAGAGCGGAAGTTCCGATGAAATGTAAAATGCAGAGTAATATATATAGCTATGAACATGGATATAAGATGGACAGTGAGCAGTACCTTGTGGAAGATGGAGAGGTCGTTCTGAATATGGGAAAATATTCTGCGGTAGTTATGACTTATAAATCTTAAAAAAGTATTGCGTTTCTAAAAAAAATATGATATAAGTATATATTGTCAGGCTTAATAAAGACTGACATATATGGATGGATTCCCGAGTGGCCAAAGGGGGCAGACTGTAAATCTGTTGGCACCGCCTTCGAAGGTTCGAATCCTTCTCCATCCATACTTTTCTTTTGCCGCAGTGGCGGAACAGGCAGACGCACAGGACTTAAAATCCCATTAGTGGATTTCCTGGTTTGTTTGAAAAACCTTTATTTTACAAGGGTTTGAAAAATTTCATATTGTGATTATTTTTCGCATCCCTCCTAAACATCCCTCCAATTTTGGGAAAGGAAAAAGTAATTGGATGAGAAAAATAAGTATATATGCGCAGTGGCGGAACAGGCAGACGCCCGGGACTTAAAATCCCGTGGGTAGTGATACCCGTACCGGTTCGATTCCGGTCTGCGGCATTTCAATGGATGGCTTAAATTATAGGTTTAAGTCATTTTTCTTTTTCTTTAAAATTTCTTCTTAATATTTTTTCTATGTTACATCCCTCCTAAATTGGTCATACATCCCTCCTGTAAATAATTGGAAAATGTAGATAATATTGCGTTTGCTGATTGTACTTTCTTGTTGTAGTCAAAATGCGTATAAATATTTGCCGTTGTACTGATGGAACTGTGTCCTAACCATGCTTGTATTGATTTGAGATCGATTTCTTTTGCATATAACAAGCTAGCACATGTATGCCTTAAATCATGAAAGCGAATTCTTTTCAAAGCATTTTTCTCCAAGACTAATATAAAATGTTGTGATATATATCCAGGCTTTATGAGTTCGCCAATCGGGGTCCTATTCACATAATCCAAATAATTAAGAGAATAGGCATTACCACAAATTATTTGCTCTTGCTCTTGTTTTTCTTTTAGTTGCAGTAGAGCAACTTCCAATGGCGGTAAGAGCGGATAAACTCTTGTGCTTGATTTATTTTTAGCCTTGTCCTTTATGACACGTTTTACATGTCCATTTATGTATGCATCTGTTACAACATGTTTAATCGTAATTGTTTTTTGTTCGAAATCAATTGCGTTCCATTTTAGGCCAACGACTTCGCTTCTACGCATACCATACAAAGCTGCTAGAAGGACAGGAATTTCTAAAGGATCATTTTTGAATGCTCTAAACAACAATTCTAATTCATGTGAGTCATAATATTTTGGCGAATACTCATTTTTTTGTGGACGTTCAATCCGATCAGCTGGATTAGAATCTATCAAGCCAATTTGAACGGCATATTGTAGACATTTTCGTATATTCGCATGACGGTGAATTATGGTATTAGTTGTTAGATGTTTTACCGTTAATTCATATTGGTAATAATCCTGAATATAAATTGGATTTGCTTCCAGATCTTGTAATGTATATTCTTTTTCAGCAAAATAGGGAGCAATTCGTTGTTTTATACCAGAAGAGTATCCAGAGAAAGTTGTCTCTTCTACGCTGGATTTCATTATTTCCAGCCATTCTAAAATAAAATCTGAAAAGAGCTTTTTTATTCTACCTGAAATAGGATCAATTTTTTTGCAAGGATTGATTTGAGCCCAGTTCGATAAAATTGCATGATCAATTCCTATTGAGATTATTGAATGGCACGTTTCTAATACTCTGTTTAGAGAATCTTCTTTAGAAGAAAGTGGCTTTGAACGAACAAACTTATAAAATTGTTCCAAGTCCCTCACATTTAAACTTGCGATTGTAATTGTAGTTTCTTGAAAATAAGGAACAATATACAGTTTCAGTATTCTTTTATGAAATGCGTATTGTTCTGGTGTATAATTACAATAATCAATCCAGTCTGTTAGGTAGTCCCAGAGTAAGGTATCGCCATCCCATAATGTGGGAACGAATTCCTTTCTGGCAATATACAGCATCGCTTCAGCACGTTTTTTTATTTCCCTTAACGGGTAAGTGCGTGCTGATAGATTTTGTTTTTCGTTTCTTACTTTTGTCTTTATAGCTTAGTATCATTTGATAGATACCGTTTTGTTCACGTAGATGTCCTGCTACCATTTTAAATTTGACCTCCTTTGAGGTAACAGTCAAATTTACACCTAACTAGCATGCTTATTATAGCATAGTGGCATAAAAATGGCAGTATAATGTTATTTTTTTTCTTGAGTGTCAACTAAGCCCAAATAAATAAGAATATTGTATTTAGGAATTTTAAAAATCCGACCTATTTTAAAATGCTTGATACAGTTTTCATTTAAGAGTTTGTAGGCGGTTTTTGTGCTGATATCCAGCATTTCACTCATCTGTTCGACGGTCACTACATCTGGATAGTCTTTAAACACATCAGATACGTAAGTTCATTTTTTTTCAAAATATCCCTCCAGTATTATATTATTTTGAATTATCTTCCAAGAAACCGTTTCCTATGCCCTGTTCCATGCACGTAGAAGGTGTTACTATGTAAGCATCAAGCTGCAGGTGAGCATTTATGCACACTATCTACAGCGCCTATATACATTCCTCGGAAGTCTATGAAGTTGTCAAGGTACAGAGGCGTAAGACTTGTTTTGTCTTAACAATTTCATTAAGTAATTAACTGAGATTTTTTTCAGATTGAACAGATTATGTGTTTTTTATAAAAATTTTAAAACTAAAAAAAGGAGGTGATACATGATATTGCAATGTTTAATTGAAGTCATAGA
>ENA-OQAA01000472-OQAA01000472.1-human-gut-metagenome-genome-assembly--contig:-NODE-472-length-27470-cov-2.144351_pt1 | contig 27470 bp, 47 predicted proteins | sample MGYA00242489_ERZ504515 | MGnify/ENA primary metagenome ERZ504515 (study PRJEB26092, sample SAMD00036237) | human gut metagenome | host: Homo sapiens | study: EMG produced TPA metagenomics assembly of... | reverse complement strand
AATTAATCTTGCTTTGCACCTCCACGCATAGGAAACGGCGGCTTCCCGTGGGGTCGCTTAATAGGTTCTTCTGGTTCGTAGTGCCAATAAATGAGGCTAGGCGGGGTAGGGGGTGGAAATGCTTGGCGTGTGCCTTACGTACGTTCATCCCGGCCATCTGCATCCAATTTTTCAGCAAAGCCATTTTACGGTCGGGCAACCGGTCGAACTCATCGAGGTTGATGAGTCCGAACCCATCCATTGCGAGGCCAAGGCGAGCATCCAGCGATGAAACCCCTCCACCCATAACGGTTCTGAGGAGACCCGTCGTGCCAGATCGCTTACCCGGTCTTTCCCGTCCCATTCGGGTAACCCGTTCCATATATTGCCGGAAAGGATGATACTCTTTTACTTCTTTTGAATATACGAAACGATTCACATCCCGATCCCAGCAATCGATCCCCATCCGTCTTGCCTCCATGCAAATGCTGTTCAGGTCGCGTTGCGTCACCGGATAGAAGCGATCCGCTTCTGATCGTTTGTATCGATATTCAGTCTCCTCGCTCAACAAGTTGAAACGGAACTCGATGATTTCTTGGAGGAAAGTCCCCAGACTCTTTTGAAGGATTGAGTTATTGTCGCTAAATCGTTTGGCTTTACCTTCGGTTTGGTGTGGTATGGTGATTGGCCCGTTCGGTTTTAAGAAGCGAAGCCATAGCTGGCCTAAAAAATCCAATACAGTTTTCATGATACTATGTTTTAGAGGTTATTTTTACCGTTTTCTTCTGCGAAGAAAGGTTGTTAACTTGAAGTTTTCCAAATATTTATATTATCATTTGAAATAAAAGTAATTTGTCCAAAATACTAGGAAGAACTCTTGTTTAGGTGGTATGAATGTAATACCTTTGTTAAGTGCCTATAATCTTTTCACCTATGTGAAAAGAACGTATCACAATCATGAAACGATCGTTTCACATAGGTGAAAAGATCATATCACCCTTGTGAAATGACTAATAGCATACGATGTTCTTATGAATAACCTTTTAATCTCATACTAGATATATGGCAGCAAAATATGACTTTTACAAGACTCCGGTATCGAAGGATAGCATGAAGCGTCCTCGTTTTCACGCACGTATCGTATCATCCGGCACGATCGATACGGATGATCTGGCCAAACGTATCCATGGTCGATGTACCGTCACGCCGGCAGACGTAGCCGCCGTGCTTATCTCTTTAAGCGAGGTGACAGCGGAATATTTGCGTGAAGGAAAACGTGTACATATCGATGGGTTGGGGTATTTGCAAGTCACGTTGCAATGCCCGGCCGTACAATCCACGCACGAGATACGTGCGGAGTCCATCCGTTTCAAGTCCGTGGCTTTCCGTCCTGAGGTAGAGCTGAAAGATAGCTTGAAGACGATGACGCTGGAACGAGCCAAGTACAAATCCCATTCCCGCCAATTGGAGCCTGAGCGCATCGACCAATTGCTCGCAAGCTATTTTGCCGAGCATGAATATATGACCCGTGTTGCTTTCCAGCGGCTTTGCGGACTGACGAGTAGTACGGCCAGCCGCCGTCTGCATCAATTCGTCGAGGCGGGTAAATTGCGTGATATCGGCACCCGCCACCAGTCGCTTTACGTGGCGGCTAGGTAAATCGTCGATCCGATCCCATTGCTTTCACAGGCTTCACAGGAACTCGTTTGATTTAAGGGGATTGAGTTTGTGTGAAGCCCGTGACGCATGAAACTTATCGGTAAATAGAGATAGTAAATGTTAAATATTAATAAATACAACAAGAGCCTACCTTGCCAAACGGGAACAAATATGTACCTTTGCACCGTTTTTAGTGCGGAGTATACGAAAAAAACAGGCACAACTTATTGATTGTCCGAAAATAATGCGTAACTTTGCGGCTCGAAATAGGAAAAGATTAGATAAATAATAATAACACATTCAAAGTTTAAAAAAAGAAAGAAATGCCTACAATTCAGCAATTAGTTAGAAAAGGAAGGGAAACTTTGGTGGAGAAGGGTAAATCACCCGCATTGGACGCTTGTCCTCAAAGACGTGGCGTTTGCGTACGTGTTTACACTACGACTCCGAAGAAACCTAACTCTGCAATGCGTAAAGTAGCGAGAGTACGTTTGACAAATGGTAAGGAAGTTAACTCCTATATTCCGGGAGAAGGACACAACTTGCAAGAGCACTCTATCGTATTGGTACGTGGTGGTCGTGTAAAGGACCTTCCGGGTGTGCGTTATCACATCGTACGTGGTACGTTGGATACAGCGGGTGTTAACGGCCGTACGCAAAGACGTTCCAAATATGGAGCTAAGCGTCCGAAACCGGGTCAAGCAGCAGCTGCCGCAAAAGGTAAGAAGAAGTAATTAATTACATGCCTTCAAACTGAGATTTAAATTTAAGTATTAAAACAGGTTTGAGTTATTTGGATAGGCTATAAGGTTGAGTAAATGGTTCAGCGGAACCGTTGAAGACAAATTAAAGGCAACCAACGACAAGAACAAATTTTTGAAAACAAAATGAGAAAAGCAAAACCAAAGAAAAGACAGATCCTTCCGGATCCTGTTTTCGGTGATGTAAAGGTTACGAGATTCGTTAACCATTTGATGTATGATGGCAAGAAAAATACTGCCTTCGAAATTTTCTATTCCGCTTTGGAAACCGTTAAGGGCAAATTGCCTAACGAGGAAAAGTCCGCTCTCGAAATTTGGAAAGCTGCGCTTGATAACATACTCCTCAAGTCGAAGTTAAGTCACGCCGTGTAGGTGGTGCTACATTCCAAGTCCCTACTGAAATCCGCCCGGATCGTAAAGAGTCAATTTCTATGAAGAACCTTATTATCTTCGCACGTAAACGTGGAGGTAAGACTATGGCTGATAAGTTGTCTGCAGAGATTGTAGATGCTTTCAATAACCAAGGTGGCGCATTCAAAAGAAAAGAAGATATGCACCGTATGGCTGAGGCTAACCGTGCGTTCGCTCACTTCAGATTTTAATTTTTTAAGGCAATAAAAAGAATATGGCAAACAACGATAAGCAATTGATGTTCACTAGGAACATCGGTATCATGGCTCACATTGACGCTGGTAAGACAACGACTTCTGAACGTATCTTGTTTTACACAGGTTTGACACACAAGATCGGTGAGACTCATGATGGTACTGCTACAATGGACTGGATGGCGCAGGAGCAGGAGCGTGGTATCACGATTACTTCCGCTGCTACGACTACATTCTGGAACTATTTGGGCAACCGTTATAAAATCAACTTGATTGACACTCCGGGACACGTAGACTTCACGGTTGAGGTTGAACGTTCTCTTCGTGTATTGGATGGTGCTGTTGCTACATTCTGTGCCGTAGGTGGTGTTGAGCCCCAGTCTGAGACTGTATGGCGTCAGGCTGATAAATATAATGTACCTCGTATCGGTTACGTTAATAAGATGGACCGCTCGGGTGCTAACTACTATGAGGTAGTACGCCAATTGAAGGACGTATTAGGAGCTAATCCTTGTCCGATCCAGATCCCTATCGGAGCTGAGGAGACTTTCAAGGGTGTTGTCGACTTGATCAAGATGAAGGCTATCTTCTGGCACGACGAGACTATGGGTGCCGAGGTATAGCGTTGAAGAGATCCCGGCAGACTTGCAAGCTGAGGCTGAGGAATGGCGCGATAAGATGCTTGAGGCTTTGGCTGAGTGCGACGACGCTATCATGGAGAAATACTTCGATGATCCTTCTACGATCACGGAAGAGGAGATCATGGTTGCTATCCGCAAGGGTACGTTGGCTATGCAGATCAACCCGATGACTTGTGGTTCTTCTTTCAAGAACAAAGGTGTACAGACTTTATTGGATGCAGTTTGCGCGTTTTTGCCTTCTCCTGAAGATACTCCGGCTATCGAGGGTACGGATCCTTCAGATCCTGATAAAATAATCACTCGTAAACCTTTGTTCGAGGAGCCGTTGACGGCGTTGGCATTTAAGATCGCTACCGACCCGTATGTAGGTCGTTTGTGCTTCTTCCGTGTATACGCAGGTTCTATCAACGCTGGTTCTTATGTGTTGAACACTCGTTCCGGAAAGAAAGAGCGTATCTCGCGTTTGTTCCAGATGCACTCTAACAAGCAGAACCCGATGGAGGTGATTGGTTGTGGTGATATCGGAGCAGGTGTTGGTTTCAAGGATATCCGTACAGGTGATACGCTTTGCGACGAAAACCATCCGATCACATTGGAGTCTATGGAATTCCCGGAACCGGTTATCGGTATCGCTGTAGAGCCTAAGACTCAGAAAGACATGGATAAGTTGGGTATGGGCTTGGCTAAGTTGGCCGAGGAGGATCCTACTTTCCGCGTACAGACAAACGAGGAGACAGGTCAGACCGTTATTAGCGGTATGGGTGAGCTTCACTTGGATATCATCATCGACCGTTTGCGTCGTGAGTTCAAGGTTGAATGTAACCAAGGCCGTCCGCAGGTTACTTATAAGGAGGCTATCACGCAGCCGGTTGAGCTTCGCGAGGTTTACAAAAAGCAATCTGGAGGTCGTGGTAAGTTCGCAGATATCATCGTTCGTATGGAGCCGGCAGACGAGAGCTTCGAGGGTACTTTGCAATTCATCGATGAGGTGAAGGGTGGTAACATTCCTAAGGAATTCATCCCGTCCGTACAGAAAGGTTTCGAGAAGGCTATGAAGAACGGTGTGTTGGCTGGTTATCCGCTTGACAAGTTGAAAGTGACTTTGATCGATGGTTCTTTCCACCCGGTAGACTCAGACCAGTTGTCTTTCGAGATCGCTGCTATCCAAGCGTTCAAGAACGCTTCCGCTAAGGCAGGTCCTGTATTGATGGAGCCGATCATGCAGATGGAGGTTGTTACTCCAGAAGAGAGCATGGGTGACGTTATCGGTGACTTGAACAAGCGTCGTGGACAAGTTGAGGGTATGGAGACTAGCCGTACGGGAGCTCGTATCGTGAAGGCTAAGGTTCCATTGGCTGAGACATTCGGTTATGTGACAGCTTTGCGTACGATTACTTCAGGTCGTGCTACATCTTCAATGCAGTTCTCACACTACGCTCAAGTATCCTCTTCTATCGCTAAGCAAGTATTGACAGAGGTGCAAGGTCGCGTTGATTTGATCAAATAATATTTAGAAACATATAATAAATATGAGCCAAAAGATCAGAATTAAATTGAAGTCTTACGATTATTCTCTGGTAGACAAGTCTGCCGAGAAGATCGTAAAGACGGTAAAGGCTACAGGTGCTATCGTTAGCGGTCCTATACCTCTTCCTACGCACAAACGTATCTTTACAGTGAACCGCTCTACTTTCGTTAACAAGAAATCTCGTGAGCAGTTCGAACTCTCTTCTTATAAGAGATTAATCGATATCTATAGCTCAACTGCGAAGACAGTTGACGCTTTGATGAAGCTAGAATTACCTAGCGGTGTAGAAGTAGAAATTAAAGTGTAAGTTTTTAACAATTAGTGAAATGCCAGGATTATTAGGAAAAAAAATCGGAATGACATCCGTTTTCAGTGCCGAGGGAAAAAATCTTCCATGCACTGTTATCGAAGTGGGTCCTTGTGTGGTTACACAGATCAAGACTTTGGAGAAAGATGGCTATGAAGCTGTACAGTTGGGTTTCCAAGAGAAGAAAGAGAAGCACACGACACAGCCTGAGATGGGTCACTTCAAGAAAGCCGGTGTAGCACCTCAAAGACACTTGGCCGAGTTCAAGAATTTCGAAACTGAGTACAAGTTGGGTGACGTGATCACTGTAGACTTCTTGGAAGACGCAGGTTTCGTGGATGTAGTGGGTACATCAAAGGGTAAAGGTTTCCAAGGTGTAGTAAAACGTCATGGTTTTGGTGGTGTAGGTCAGACTACTCACGGTCAGCATAACCGTGCTCGTAAGCCGGGTTCTATCGGTGCTTGTTCTTACCCCGCAAAGGTATTTAAGGGCATGCGAATGGGCGGCCAGATGGGTAACGAACGTGTAACCGTTCAGAATCTTCAAGTGATCAAGGTAATGCCGGAACACAACCTTTTATTGGTAAAGGGATCTGTTCCAGGAGCAAAAGGTTCAATCTTATTAATTGAAAAGTAATGGAACTGAGCGTATTTAATATTAAAGGTGAAGATACCGGAAGAAAGGTAACTTTGAACGATGCGATCTTCGGCATTGAACCCAACGATCATGCTATTTACTTGGACGTAAAGCAGTATTTGGCAAATCAACGTCAGGGAACGCATAAGTCTAAAGAGAGAAGCGAAGTATCTGGTAGTACACGTAAGCTGATCCGTCAGAAAGGTGGTGGTGGCGCACGTCGTGGTGATATCAACTCTCCGGTGTTGGTTGGTGGTGGCCGTGTATTCGGTCCGAAGCCTCGTGATTATGAGTTCAAGCTGAACAAGAAAGTAAAATCTTTGGCTCGTAAGTCAGCATTGAGCTACAAGGCAAAGAACAATGCGATTGTTGTCGTAGAGGATTTCACAATGGAAGCTCCTAAGACTAAAGAATTTATAACAATTGCTAAAAACTTGAAAGTGGCTGATAAAAAGTTACTTATGGTTTTACCGGAGAAGAATAATTTAGTATATTTGTCCGCTCGAAATTTAGAGAAGGCAAGTGTAATAACTGCTTCTGAACTAATACATACGCTGTGTTAAACGCTGTTAATTTGGTTTTAACGGAAAGTTCAGTCGCTGTTGTTGAACAAAATTTTAAAGCATAAGGAGTAGAATAATGGGAATTATTATTAAGCCTATAGTAACTGAGAAACAAACAGCGATCACAGAGAAATTTCCGAATCGCTATGGTTTTCGTGTTTCTCCTGATGCCAACAAATTGGAGATAAAGAAAGCTGTAGAGGACATGTACAGTGTTACAGTAGTTGATGTTAACACCATCAACTACTCTGGAAAGCGTAAAAGCCGTTATACAAAATCAGGTATCATCAACGGCAAGCAAGCTGCTTTCAAGAAAGCGATCGTAACGTTGAAAGAAGGAGAAACAATTGATTTCTTTAGTAATATCTAAAAAAAGAAATGGGAATACGTAAATTAAAGCCCACAACACCGGGGCAGAGACACAAAGTTATTGGTGCATTTGATAAAATCACTGCAAGTACACCAGAGAAGTCTCTTGTAGTAGGTAAGAAGAGTACAGGTGGACGTAACAACACTGGTAAGATGACAATGCGTTATATCGGTGGCGGTCACAAACAAAAGTACAGAATTATCGATTTCAAGAGAAACAAAGATGGCATTCCTGCGACAGTAAAGTCTATCGAGTATGATCCTAACCGTTCATCTCGTATCGCTTTGTTGTATTACGCTGACGGAGCAAAGAGCTATATCATCGCTCCGAACGGATTGGAAGTTGGCCAAACAGTGGTTTCAGGTAGCGACGCCGCTCCTGAGGTAGGTAATACTTTGCCTATGGCAAATATTCCCGTTGGTACTATTATTCACAATATTGAGCTTCGTCCTGGACAGGGTGCCAAAATGGTACGTTCCGCAGGTGCATTCGCTCAGCTGACTTCAAAGGAAGGCGCTTATGCGATTATTAAGATGCCTTCTGGTGAAACTAGAAAGATTCTTGCGGCTTGTAAGGCTACAATTGGCGCAGTTGGCAACTCAGACCATGCTCTTGAAAAATCAGGTAAGGCCGGTCGCTCTAGGTGGTTAGGTCGTCGTCCTCGTAACCGTGGTGTTGTTATGAACCCGGTTGATCACCCAATGGGTGGTGGTGAAGGTCGTTCTTCCGGAGGTCATCCTAGATCCCGTAATGGCTTATATGCTAAGGCTTGAAGACTAGAGCTCCTAAGAAGCATTCTTCAAAGTATATTATTGAAAGAAGAAAGAAATAATCTGATTAATTAAGTAAACTATGAGTCGTTCGCTAAAAAAAGGCCCGTATATTAATGTAAAGCTTGAGAAGAAAGTTCTGGCAATGAATGAGTCAGGAAAGAAAGCCGTAGTTAAGACATGGGCAAGAGCTTCAATGATTTCGCCTGATTTCGTAGGCCATACTATTGCAGTTCATAATGGAAATAAATTTATTCCTGTTTTCGTAACCGAGAATATGGTAGGTCACAAGTTGGGAGAGTTCTCACCGACACGTACTTTCCGCGGTCACGCCGGTAACAAGAAGAAATAATATCGGTAGTAACAGGAATTCAGGAATCTGAAAATAAAAAGAATCGAATAAAATGGGTGCTAGAAAAAGAATATCAGCTGAAGCAAGAAAAGAAGCCCAAAAGACCATGTATTTCGCGAAGTTGAACAATGTTCCTACCTCTCCTCGTAAGATGCGTTTGGTAGCAGACATGATTCGCGGTATGGAAGTATTCCGTGCGCTTGGTGTTTTGAAGTTTTCTAACAAGGAAGCTGCAGCAAGAGTAGAAAAATTGCTTCGTTCAGCAATCGCAAACTGGGAACAGAAAAATGAACGTAAAGCAGAAGCAGGAGAGTTATGCGTATCTTCAATCAGCGTTGATTGCGCTACTACGTTGAAGAGAATGCGTCCGGCTCCTCAAGGAAGAGGTTACAGAATTCGTAAACGCTCGAACCACGTAACTCTGTTTGTTGATACACTTAGTAAAAACGATAGTCAAAATTAATTTGTAGATGGGACAAAAGGTTAATCCGATTAGTAATCGTTTAGGAATTATCCGTGGTTGGGATTCCAATTGGTATGGCGGTAAGAATTACGGGGATACTTTGCTGGAAGATAGCAAAATCCGTAAATATTTGAATGCCCGTCTTGCAAAAGCTAGTGTATCTCGTATCGTTATTGAACGTACGCTTAAGTTGATCACGATCACTGTTTGTACGTCACGTCCGGGTATCATCATCGGTAAAGGTGGTCAGGAAGTTGATAAGTTGAAGGAAGAGTTGAAGAAGATCACTGATAAAGAAGTGCAGATCAACATCTTCGAGGTGAAGAGACCTGAATTGGACGCTGTTATCGTAGCAAACAACATCGCACGTCAGCTTGAAGGTAAAATCGCATATCGTCGCGCGGTAAAGATGCTATCGCCTCTACCATGAGAATGGGCGCCGAGGGTATAAAGATTCAAATCTCTGGTCGTTTGAATGGCGCTGAAATGGCTCGTTCGGAAATGTATAAGGAAGGAAGAACTCCGTTGCACACTCTTAGAGCAGATATCGACTATGCTTTGGCTGAGGCCTTGACAAAAGTTGGTTTGCTGGGTGTTAAGGTTTGGATCTGTCGTGGTGAGGTTTATGGCAAGCGCGATCTTGCTCCTTCTTTCACTGCTGCCAAGGAGACAGCCGTAGAAACGACAATGCCGGTGGCAACAGAGACAAGAACTTCAAGAGAAAAAGAGCTAATCGTTAAACGTTAGAATTTAAGTAGAGATGTTACAACCAAAGAAAACCAAGTTCAGAAGACAGCAGAAAGGTCGCATGAAGGGCGAAGCTCAACGTGGCAACCAGCTGGCCTTCGGTTCTTTTGGAATAAAGTCATTAGAGAATAAATGGATTACCGGTCGTCAGATCGAGGCTGCCCGTATCGCCGTTACACGTTATATGCAACGTCAGGGTCAGGTTTGGGTTCGTATCTTCCCGGATAAGCCAATCACGAAGAAGCCTGCAGAGGTTCGTATGGGTAAAGGTAAAGGTAATCCTGAGGGATTTGTTGCGCCTGTTACTCCGGGTCGTCTGATTTTCGAGATCGAAGGTGTTCCCTTTGATTATCGCTAAGGAAGCGTTGCGCCTTGCCGCACAAAAACTTCCGGTTACAACCAAGTTTGTTGTGAGACGTGATTATGACATGCAAAATCAAAATGCGTAATTGTTATGAAGATTGCAGAAATTAGAGAACTAAGCACGAAAGAGTTGCTAGAGAGAGTAGATGCAGAGGTTGCGGCCTATGATCAGAAGAAGATTAACCATAGCATCTCGCCTATGGATAATCCTTCTCAGATTAAACAGCAACGCAGATTGATTGCGCGCATGAAAACAGAATTGCGCCAGAGAGAACTTAACAACAAATAATTGAGCCTGATGGAAACTAGAAATTTAAGAAAAGAAAGAACGGGCGTGGTAACGAGCAACAAGATGGATAAAAGCATCACGGTTGCCATTAAATGGAAGGAAAAACACCCCATTTATGGAAAGTTCGTTAATAAGACGAAGAAATATCATGCTCACGACGAAAATAACGAATGCAACATTGGCGATACCGTAAAGATTATGGAGACTCGTCCTTTGAGCAAGACTAAAAGATGGAGATTAGTTCAAATAATCGAAAGGGCTAAGTAAGATGATACAACAAGAATCAAGACTAGTAGTAGCAGATAACAGTGGAGCTAAGGAAGCTTTGTGTATCCGTGTTTTGGGCGGAACGAGAAAGCGTTATGCCACTGTAGGTGATGTGATCGTAGTAGCAATCAAAAGCGTAATCCCAGCTAGCGACGTTAAGAAGGGTGCTGTTTCTAAGGCTATCATCGTTCGTACTAAGAAAGAGATCCGCCGTCCGGATGGTTCTTATATCCGTTTCGATGATAACGCTTGCGTATTATTGAATGCCGGTGGCGATATCCGTGGTAGCCGTATCTTCGGTCCGGTTGCCAGAGAGCTTCGTGCAACAAACATGAAAATTGTATCACTTGCACCTGAAGTGCTTTAATCTCGTAAAATTTAAAGTAATGAGTAAATTACATATCAAAAAAGGCGATATAGTATTTGTTAATGCCGGCGAGGACAAAGGTAAGACAGGTCGTGTTTTACAGGTACTTGTAAAAGATAATCGTGCGATTGTCGAAGGTATTAATGTGGTATCAAAGCATACCAAGCCTAATGCGAAGAATCCTCAAGGAGGAATCGAAAAGAAGGAAGCTCCTATTCATCTTTCTAACCTTAACGTGGTTGACCCGAAATCTGGTAAAGCTACACGTATCGGCCGTAAGTTGAATGAGAAGGGTGCTTTAGTGCGTTATTCTAAAAAATCAGGGGAGGAAATTAAGTAATGAGCAATACTGCCAGTCTTAAGAAAGAATACCAAGACAGAATTGTTCCTGCCTTAACGAAGGAGTTCGGTTACAAATCCGTGATGCAGGTACCTGTTTTGAAGAAAATCGTGATTAATCAGGGATTAGGTATGGCTACGGCTGATAAGAAGATCATCGATATCGCTATCAGCGAGTTGTCTACGATCACCGGTCAAAAAGCTGTCGCTACCGTATCTAAAAAGGATATCTCTAACTTTAAGTTGCGTAAGAAGATGCCGATCGGTGTGATGGTGACATTACGTCGTGAGCAGATGTACGAGTTCTTGGAGAGACTTGTTCGTGTCGCTCTTCCTCGTATCCGCGACTTCAAGGGAATTGAGAGTAAGTTAGACGGAAGAGGCAATTATACACTCGGTATTCAGGAACAAATCATTTTTCCTGAAATAAATATCGATAATATTACCAAAATATTGGGAATGAATATTACCTTTGTGACCTCTGCGAAAACAGACGAAGAAGGTTATGCTCTTTTGAGAGAATTTGGATTGCCTTTTAAAAACGGAAAAAAAGACTAAGTAGTTATGGCTAAGGAATCAATGAAGGCCCGTGAGGTTAAAAGAGCAAAGCTTGTTGCTAAGTATGCCGCTAAAAGAGCTCAGCTTAAGGCAGAAGGTAACTATGAGGCTTTGCAGGCTTTACCTAAAAATGCTTCTCCTGTACGTTTGCACAACCGTTGCAAGATTACAGGACGTCCGAAAGGTATGTACGCCAGTTCGGTATTTCTCGTATCCAATTGCGTGAAATGGTATCTAATGGTTTAATCCCGGGTGTAAAGAAAGCAAGTTGGTAAGAGTTTTTTTAGTTTAAATATTGTCCGGGTGGCCGGATCAATTTAATTAATTATTTATATGACAGATCCTATTGCAGATTATTTGACAAGATTGCGTAACGCAATCAAAGCGAAGCACAGAGTTGTTGAGGTGCCGGCGTCAAATTTAAAGAAAGAGATCACTAAGATCCTTTTCGACAAGGGCTACATTCTTAATTTTAAGTTTGTAGAGGATGGTCCTCAAGGTACGATCAAGATCGCCTTGAAGTATGACCTAGTAACAAAGTTAATGCGATTAAGAAACTTGAGAGAGTTTCTACGCCCGGTTTGCGTAAGTACACTGGTTACAAAGAAATGCCGAGAGTATTGAATGGTTTAGGTATTGCTGTTCTTTCTACTTCTAAAGGTGTGATGACTGACAAAGAGGCCCGCGATCTGAAGATCGGTGGCGAGGTATTATGTTACGTTTATTAATTAGGAGGGAAGAAGAATGTCAAGAATAGGAAAATTACCAATTCATGTACCGGCTGGTGTTACAGTTACAATTAAGGATAATGTAGTAACAGTTAAAGGCCCTAAAGGTGAACTTGTACAGGAAGTGAATCCTGATATTAACGTTACTTTGGAAGACGGAGTTATCCATTTAACAAGACCTACTGATGATAAGAATCATCGTGCGTTACACGGTTTGTATCGCTCTTTGATCAACAACATGGTTGTTGGCTGCTCAGAGGGATATAAGAAGGAGCTTGAGTTAGTAGGTGTTGGTTACCGTGTTTCAAATACAGGTCAGTTATTGGATCTTTCTTTAGGTTATACTCACAATATCTATTTGCAGTTGCCGAAGGAAGTGAAAGTTGAGACGAAGTCTGAGAGAAATAAGAACCCTCTTATTATCCTTGAATCGGCTGACAAACAATTATTAGGTCAGATTTGCGCGAAGATCCGTTCATTCAGAATGCCTGAACCGTATAAAGGTAAGGGTATTAAGTTCGTGGGTGAAGAGATTCGTAGAAAGTCTGGTAAGTCAGCAGGTAAGTAATCTACGTAAACTGAAATTATCATGACAACGAAGCTAGAAAGAAGATTAAAAATAAAAGCAGGCGTACGCGGCAAAATCTCAGGAACTACTGAGCGTCCGCGCCTGACTGTGTTTAGAAGCAACAAGCAAATCTACGCACAGGTGATAGATGATACTACAGGCAAGACTTTAGCCGCTGCTTCATCTTTGAAATTAGATGTTAAAGGCTCCGAAAAAGGAGATCGCTGCTAAGGTTGGTGAATTAATCGCTAAAGGCGCTCAGGAAGCTGGCGTTCAGACAGTGGTTTTCGACCGTAATGGTTACCTGTATCACGGGAGAATTAAAGAATTAGCAGATGCTGCACGTAACGGCGGCCTTAAATTTTAATGAAGATGGCAAATAATAGAGTTAAATCGACCAACGACTTAGAGTTGAAGGACAGACTGGTTGCAATCAACCGTGTAACTAAGGTTACAAAAGGTGGACGTACATTCAGTTTTGCTGCTATCGTTGTAGTAGGAAACGAGGATGGTATCGTTGGCTGGGATAGGTAAAGCCGGTGAGGTAACGACAGCTATCGCTAAAGGTGTAGAAGCAGCTAAGAAGAACTTGATCAAGGTTCCGGTACACAAAGGTACGATCCCTCACGAACAATTAGCTAAATTCGGTGGTGCTCAAGTGCTGATTAGACCGGCATCTCACGGTACCGGTGTTAAGGCTGGTGGTGCTATGCGTGCCGTATTGGAGAGCGTAGGTATTACAGACGTTTTGGCAAAATCTAAAGGTTCTTCCAACCCTCATAACTTGGTGAAAGCTACTATCGCTGCGCTAGGTGAGTTGAGAAGCCCGTTCGATGTTGCTCAGAACAGAGGTGTTGCTGTTGAAAAAGTATTTAGAGGTTAATTAGGGAGGATAAGTTTATGGCGACTATTAAAGTAAAGCAAGTTAAAAGTAGAATTAAATGCCCGAAAGACCAAAAGAGAACGCTTGACGCACTAGCTGAGAAAGATGAACCAGATTGTAGAGCATGAAGCTAATCCGGCGATCTTAGGTATGGTTGAGAAAGTGAAACATTTGGTTTCTGTAGAAAAGTAATAATTGGTTGAAAAAATAAATTATACGATATGAATTTATCAAATTTAAAACCGGCTGAAGGATCTACCAAGACCAGAAAAAGAATCGGACGTGGTCCGGGTTCAGGATTAGGCGGAACTTCAACAAGAGGTCATAAAGGTGCCAAGTCTAGATCTGGCTACAAGAACAAGATTGGTTTCGAAGGTGGTCAGATGCCTATTCAAAGACGTTTGCCTAAATTCGGTTTCAAGAATATTAACCGTGTAGAATATAAAGCTATTAATATCGATACTTTGCAACAAATGGCAGAGGCTAAGCAATTGACTAAGATTGGTATTAATGAATTGATGGAGGCTGGTTTCATCTCTTCTTCTCAAGTGGTTAAAATTCTTGGTAACGGTAGCTTGACCGCTAAGTTAGAGGTTGAGGCTCACGCTTTCTCTAAGAGCGCAGAGGCAGCTATCCAAGCCGCAGGTGAACAGTCGTTAAACTCTAAGTCATGAGAGCTGTTGAAACAATCAAGAATATCTGGAAGATTGAGGATCTGAGAAATCGGATCCTCACCACTCTTTTATTGGTGGCTATATACCGTTTTGGTACGTATGTAGTGCTTCCGGGTATCGATCCCAAAGCGTTGACCGCTTTACAGGAGCAGACAAGAGGCGGATTGCTTGCACTGTTGGATATGTTCTCAGGTGGAGCCTTTTCTAACGCATCTATTTTTGCATTGGGAATCATGCCATATATCTCCGCTTCAATTGTTATGCAGTTGTTAGCCATCGCAGTTCCTTCTTTCCAAAAATTGCAGAGAGAGGGTGAGAGTGGCCGTAGAAAAATCAATCAGTGGACTCGTTACTTGACGATAGCGATCTTGTTATTCCAAGGTCCTACTTACTTGGTGAATTTAAGCGTTCAGCTTAAGGCTGCCGGGCGCTGCTTTACCGGGTGGTATTTGGTTCACGATCTCATCTACGATCATCTTGGCTGCGGGAAGTATGTTTATCTTATGGCTAGGTGAAAGAATTACAGATAAAGGTGTTGGAAATGGTATTTCATTTATCATTTTAGTTGGTATTATAGCCCGTCTGCCGCACTCTTTGTTCCAAGAATTCGTTTCTAGAACAAGTGAGAAAACCGGTGGTCTGGTTATGTTCTTATTTGAGATGCTGTTCCTTTTGCTTGTTATCGCTGGTGCGATTTTATTGGTACAAGGTACTCGTAAGGTCCCCGTGCAATACGCAAAAAGGATTATCGGTAATAAACAATATGGTGGCGCACGTCAGTATATCCCTTTGAAGGTGAATGCCGCTAACGTAATGCCTATCATCTTCGCTCAGGCGATCATGTTTATTCCTATCTCAATTGTAGGTTTCTCTAGTACGGGAGAGCAGAGCGGTTTTTGGGCTGCTTTCATGGATAATACGGGATTTTGGTACAACTTCGTGTTTGCGGTGTTGATTATCCTGTTTACGTATTTCTATACGGCTATCACGATCAATCCGACCCAGATGTCAGATGATTTGAAGAGAAACAATGGTTTTATTCCGGGTGTGAAACCGGGTAAGAATACCAAAGACTATCTGGATACCATTATGGACCGTATTACTTTGCCGGGTGCTTTTTTCCTTGCGTTGGTTGCTATCATGCCCGCTTTCGCTAGAATTGCCGGTGTAAGTATGGAGTTCTCCCAATTCTTTGGTGGTACATCTTTGTTGATTTTGGTTGGTGTGGTGTTGGATACATTGCAGCAAGTTGAAAGTCATTTGCTAATGCGTCATTATGACGGTTTGTTGAAGTCAGGAAGAATTAAAGGCCGTACAGGCTCTGTTGCCGCTTATTAATAGAATGATCTATTTAAAGACAGATGAAGAGATTGAGTTGATGCGTGAGGCTAATCAACTGGTGGGTAAGACACTTGGCGAGGTAGCTAAGCATATTGTCCCCGGAGTCTCCACACTTCAACTTGATAAGATTGCGGAAGAGTTCATTAGAGATAATGGTGCTGTTCCGGCTTTTTGGGATATGGTGGTTTCCCTAATTCAATATGTGCCTCAGTGAATGATCAGGTGGTGCATGGTATTCCTTCTTCTAAGATGATCTTGAAAGAGGGTGACGTGATCTCTGTGGATTGTGGGACGATATTGAATGGTTTTGTCGGTGACTCCGCTTACACTTTCTGTGTAGGTGAGGTTGCGCCGGAAGTGAAGAAATTGTTGAAAGCGACGAAGGATTCACTTTATTTAGGTATCCAATGTGCTGTTGAAGGTCACCGTTTGGGTGATATCAGTAATGCGATTCAGACTTATTGCGAGTCTCAAGGTTACTCTGTCGTAAGAGAGCTGGTGGGACATGGTATAGGTCGGAAAATGCATGAGGAACCGGAAGTGCCTAATTATGGCAGACGTGGATGCGGACCGTTATTGCGTAACGGAATGTGTATCTGCATCGAGCCGATGATCAACATGGGAAGCAAGAACGTTGCATTTGAGAAAGACGGATGGACGGTTCGCACAAAGGACAGAAAGCCTTCTGCTCATTTCGAGCATTGTATCGCTATACGTCCGGATGGTCCCCAGATCTTATCTTCATTTAAGTTTTTAGAGGAAGTTCTAGGAGAAAACGCAATTTAATTGGATTTATATGGCTAAACAATCAGCAATAGAGAAAGATGGAGTAATTGTAGAAGCATTGTCAAACGCGATGTTTCGTGTAGAATTGGAGAACGGACATGAAATTACCGCTCATATCTCAGGAAAGATGCGTATGCATTACATTAAGATCCTTCCGGGGGATAAGGTAAGAGTAGAAATGTCTCCGTATGATCTATCGAAAGGTAGAATTGCTTTTAGATACAAATAAAATTAAACACGATATGAAAGTAAGAGCATCTTTAAAGAAGCGTACACCTGAGTGCAAGATAGTAAGAAGAAAGGGTCGCTTATACGTAATTAACAAGAAAAATCCTAAGTATAAACAACGTCAAGGATAATTTATTATTTTTGCAAAATAATCTAAGTAAGTAATATGGCTATAAGAATAGTTGGTGTAGACTTGCCACAAAATAAAAGAGGAGAAATCGCTTTGACTTATATCTATGGTATTGGTCGTAGCGCTGCAAAATCCGTATTAGATAAGGCTGGGGTTGATCGTGATATCAAAGTTAAGGATTGGACAGACGATCAAGCCGCAAAGGTTCGTGAAGTCATTGGCGCTGAGTACAAGGTTGAAGGTGACCTTCGTTCAGAAGTTCAGTTGAACATCAAGCGTCTGATGGATATTGGTTGCTACAGAGGAGTTCGTCATCGCCTTGGTTTGCCTTTGAGAGGCCAAAGCACGAAGAACAACGCTCGTACTCGTAAGGGTAAGAAGAAAACTGTTGCAAATAAGAAAAAAGCTACTAAATAATAAGAGTTAATATGGCAAAGAAAACAGTCGCAGCAAAGAAGAGAAACGTAAAAGTTGACGCTTACGGTCAAGCTCATATTCATTCTTCTTTTAACAACATTATTGTGTCTTTAGCGAATAGCGAAGGACAAGTAATCAGCTGGTCTTCCGCTGGTAAGATGGGATTCAGAAGCTCTAAGAAGAATACTCCTTATGCAGCTCAGATGGCAGCACAGGATTGCGCTAAAGTAGCTTATGATCTTGGTTTAAGAAAGGTGAAGTATTCGTTAAGGGTCCGGGTAACGGTCGTGAGTCCGCTATCAGAACGATCCATGGCGCAGGTATCGAGGTAACAGAAATCGTTGATGTTACACCGCTTCCTCATAACGGATGTCGTCCTCCGAAAAAGAGAAGAGTATAATTAATTATAGTTTCTTAAACATTGAATCCGGAATTGTGAATAGATTGCATATTGACCTTATCCTCTCTGTAATCGCGGCTGCACGGTTCCAGATTCAAACAGAACATTTAAAAAAATAAAAAAATGGCAAGATATACTGGACCAAGAACAAGAATTGCCCGTAAGTTTGGTGAGGCAATATTCGGTGCGGATAAAGTTCTTTCTAAGAAGAACTATCCTCCTGGACAACATGGTAACTCCAGAAAAAGAAAGACTTCTGAATACGGTATCCAGCTTCGTGAGAAGCAAAAAGCAAAATACACTTATGGCGTATTGGAGAAGCAATTTAGAAACTTATTCGAAAAAGCTTCACGCTCTAAAGGTATTACCGGTGAGGTGCTTCTTCAATTGTTAGAAGGCCGTCTTGACAATATGGTTTATCGTTTGGGTATGGCCCCGACAAGAGCCGCAGCTCGTCAGTTGGTTTCTCATCGTCACATTACAGTAGACGGAAGTGTTGTAAACATTCCTTCTTACTCTGTAAAACCCGGTCAGGTTATTGGTGTTAGAGAAAATCTAATCCATGGAGGTTATTGCCGACGCATTGTCAGGCTTCAACCACAGCAAGTATCCTTGGATTGAGTGGGATCAGTCTTCAATGAGCGGAAAATTACTGCATCTGCCGGAAAGAACTGACATTCCTGAAAACATTAAAGAGCAGTTGATCGTAGAATTGTATTCTAAATAATAATTGATTTCCATGGCGATATTAGCATTTCAAAAACCCGATAAAGTATTAATGTTGGAAGCGGACAATTTCTTCGGAAAGTTTGAATTTCGTCCGTTGGAACCCGGCTATGGTATTACAATAGGTAATGCTTTACGTCGTATTCTCCTGTCGTCACTTGAAGGTTTTGCTATTACATCCATTAAGATCGACGGGGTTGACCATGAATTTGGTACAATCCCGGGTGTTATCGAGGATGTAACAAACATTATCTTGAATCTGAAGCAAGTTCGTTTCAAGCATATCGTAGACGACATCGAGAATGAAAAAGTGAGTATTACTGTTTCGGGTTCGGAAGTGTTCAAAGCCGGTGATATTGGTAAGCAACTGACTGGATTCGAGATCTTGAATCCAGATTTGGTTATTTGCCGCTTGGATCCGACCGCAAGTTTCCAGATTGAATTGACTATTAATAAAGGTCGCGGTTATGTACCCGCAGATGAGAACAGAGACCCGAACGCAGATATGCATGTGATCGCTATCGACTCTATCTTCACTCCGATACGTAACGTAAAATATTCAATCGAGAACTTCCGTGTTGAACAGAAGACGGACTACGAGAAGTTGGTTCTTGAAATAGCCACAGATGGTTCTATTCATCCGAAGGAAGCGTTGAAGGAAGCAGCGAAGATTCTGATTCATCATTTCATGTTGTTCTCAGATGAAAAGATTGCGATCGAGACAGCGGATACTGAAGGCAATGAAGAGTTCGATGAAGAAGTACTTCATATGCGTCAGTTGCTTAAGAGCAAGCTGGCTGATATGGACCTTTCCGTTCGTGCATTGAATTGCTTAAAGGCCGCAGATGTTGAAACATTAGGTGAGTTGGTTAAGTTCAATAAGAATGATTTGTTGAAATTCCGTAACTTCGGTAAGAAGTCGCTCACTGAACTTGATGAACTGCTTGAGAGCTTGAACCTTTCATTCGGTATGGATATCACAAAATATAAATTAGATAAAGAGTAAGTAAACGATGAGACATAATAAGAAATTCAATCATTTAGGTCGTACAAATACTCACCGTGACGCAATGCTTTCGAATATGGCTTGTTCTTTGATCAAGCATAAGAGAATCTTTACTACGACAGCAAAGGCAAAAGCGCTACGTAAGTATGTAGAACCACTTATCACGAAGTCTAAGGAGGATACAACTCACTCTAGACGTGTGGTATTTAGCAATTTGCAAGACAAATTTGCTGTAACAGAGTTGTTCAAGGAAATTGCTCAGAAGATCGGTGATCGTCCGGGTGGTTATACCAGAATCATCAAGACTGGTAACCGTTTAGGTGACAACGCAGCTATGTGCTTTATTGAGTTAGTAGACTATAACGAAAATATGTTGAAGGATACAGCCGCTAAGAAAGCTCCTAAAACAAGACGTTCTCGTAAAAAAGCAACAGCAGCGGTTACTGAGGCTCCTGCAGCTGAAGCAGCTAGCGAGGAAAAAGCAGCTGAATAAGCAAGTTTTTTACAATCATATAAGAAAAGCGATTCGTATCACACGGATCGCTTTTTTTGTTTATTAGCGAATTGATAAATTTGATGAGTTATAAGGAACATTCCTTGCTTGGCTATTGTTATATTTGTGAAAAAGAAAAGTAAGACATCATTGAACAACTAATAAAACAAATATAGTAATATGGAAATTGTAAAAGTAGTAGGTAGAGAGATCCTTGATTCACGTGGCAACCCGACAGTAGAAGTAGATGTACATTTGGCTTCCGGCGCATTTGGTCGTGCGGCTGTACCCTCTGGCGCCTCTACCGGCGAGAACGAGGCTATCGAGTTACGTGATGGCGATAAAAATCGTTACGGTGGTAAAGGTGTTCTTCGTGCCGTGGATAATGTAAATAAGGTAATCGCTCCCGCCATTTTAGGTATGAGCGCCTTGAATCAAAGAGAGATAGACCATAAGTTGCTGGATTTGGATGGTACAAAGACAAAATCAAATCTAGGAGCTAACGCTATGTTAGGTGTATCGCTTGCCGTAGCGAAGGCAGCGGCTAATTATCTGGATCTGCCTTTATATCGTTATATCGGAGGAACAAATACTTATGTGTTGCCGGTTCCTATGATGAACATTATCAATGGAGGTTCTCACTCCGACGCTCCGATCGCCTTTCAAGATTCATGATCCGTCCGGTAGGTGCGAAGAGTTTCCGTGAGGGGCTTCGTATGGGCGCAGAGGTTTTCCATGCGTTGAAGAAAGTATTGCACGATCGGGGCTTGAGCACGGCTGTAGGTGATGAGGGCGGTTTCGCTCCGGCATTGAATGGTACGGAAGATGCCTTGAATTCTATTATGGCCGCTATCAAAGCCGCTGGATATGAGCCGGGCAAGGATGTGACGATAGCCATGGATTGCGCTGCTTCCGAGTTTTATCACGATGGTGTGTATGATTATACGAAATTCGAGGGTGAGAAAGGCGCTAAGCGTAACGCCCAGCAACAAGTCGCTTATCTGAGTGAGTTGGTGAATAAATACCCGATTGATTCTATCGAGGATGGTATGGACGAGAATGACTGGGCCGGTTGGCAAATGCTAACCTCCACGCTAGGCGGAAAATGCCAGTTGGTAGGTGATGACCTGTTCGTTACAAACGTAGAGTTCTTGAAGAAAGGTATCGAGAAGGGTTGCGCGAACTCCATCTTGATCAAGGTAAATCAGATCGGTACATTGAGCGAGACATTAGACGCTATCGAGATGGCCCACCGTAATGGCTACACATCCGTGACTTCCCACCGTTCCGGTGAGACAGAGGACGCTACGATCGCAGATATCGCCGTAGCTACCAACAGCGGACAGATCAAGACCGGCTCATTGAGCCGCTCCGATCGTATGGCGAAATACAACCAGTTGCTTCGTATCGAGGAGGAATTGGGTTCCTTAGCTGTTTATGGTTATAAGACTTATAAGAAGTGAAAAAACGGGGCAAGCCTACTAATCGATAGCCGGCCTGCCCCTAACATTTAATGATTATAAATCTATTGCCCTAAATAAGAGAGTGAATGTTGTATCTCTTCTCTAGAGACCGAGAAGTTCCTGTTCCCGGCCAATTTATTTAATACGAGTGTGCCTATGTTTTCTGCGCTTTCCTTATCCGGGAACGCAATTACCGTATCAATAGAGGGAATGGTGGGTTGGTAAATCAACACCTTTCCGTTCATCCTAATCTGGTACCCCCAGCCATCCCCCGATTGAAACGTTTGCAACTCCAGTTGCGCCCGGGAGAAGACCCCATTTCTTCACCCCGGAAAAAAGATAAATAAAACAGTAATACCGGCAGTACCACTAGGCCCGGTACGAACCAAGCCCGTCCTTTCTTAGTACTCATCATCGTCATATTCATTCGGGTGAAGTTCCCAAATATCATCAAATTGAGTGGTACCACTTTTGCCGGATACTACGAATCCTTTCTCGCCAGAGGAGAAAGATGCTGTCGCCGTACGGGCAGTTCCCTTGAATTTAGCCACGTTTTCCCATAGATCGGTGGCCGGATAATATTTCCAAGTGTCGCTACGTAGGCTTCCGCTCTCACCGCAAGTCAGATAAGCGGCTCCATCAATCACGAAAGCAACCCCGTTCGTACGTGTGATCGTATAATCATCGTCATAATCCTCGTCCGAGGAATCCGATATATCCCTAAGTTGGGTCCATGATTCCGTGCTGGGATCGAATTTCCAGAAATCGTCTACATATTCGCCGTTATTTTGTCCGCAACATACATAAGCGATTCCATTTATCACGAAGCTGGTAGCGCCCTGACGCTTTGTCCCGCCGATACTGATCGTTTGCGTCCAGCTATTTGCCGCCGGATTAAAGGCATAAAAGTCTTTTAGGTAATTCCCGTCGTATCCGCATCCGATATACGCTTTACCGTTTACCCCGAAGGCCACGGCTCCATATCGGCCCGAGCCGGGGAAATCCGCTTTCTGTGCCCACGTATTGGTGGTCGGGTTAAATTCCCAGAAGTCATTCAAGTAATTGGTACCGTCGTATCCGGTTCCCAGATATCCCTTTTCATCTACCGCCATAGCTACGGCCGAATTGCGGGCGGTTCCGGGAAAGTCCGCCTTTTGCTCCAAGTATCTCGTTCCATATCATATTCCCAACAATCCGATAAACGATTTTTTCCGTCGTTTCCGCAAATCAGATATCCTTTGTTACCGATCGTGAAAGAGGAGGCGTAATTTCGCGCCAATCCGTCCATGTCAGAGACACGGTACCACTTACCGATCAAATCATCGTCATCATCATCACTGCAAGAGCTGATGATGACAGGAAGAAAAGCGATCAAGAATACAAGAATCCTTTTGTGTATCATTCTAACTACGTGTTTTGTTTTTACGGAAGCAAAAGAACGAGGGTTTTACGAGACCCACAAATTAAATCGGTAAACATACGGTTTTTATCGGTGAATAAGCCGGATTTATAGGTTAGGGCCTCGAATGGTTTTGAAATCGGTTTCATCTTCAGTATCGGGCCGTTTACAGAGGAAACCGGTGGGTTCATGGGTTTATCTTGCCGGGTTTTGCGCTAAATACGTTCTTTGCCATCGGATTGATAAAAGATTATTCGCTTATTAAATAAGAAGTATGGTTAGAACATTCTTTGCTTTGGGGTGCTTGATGCTCTGTCTGGGACTGTTTTCCTGTTATGACGAGAACGGTACGTATGGCAGCGATCTGGTGGACTCCGCTTTCCGTAACGTTCGTATAGATACCAGCACGGTCGTAGTGACCTCGGTATTGATCGACTCGTTGGAGACATCCGGTAAGAACGTCGCTTTGGTAGGCCGGTACAAACATTCATTATGGGGAGTCGTCTCGTCGCATAGCTTTATCGCTTATGAGAGACCGAGCTATGGGACTGATCCGGACGAGACGGTCGTACTGGACTCGCTAGTCCTGTCTCTCGCTTTCGATGGTCGCTTTGTAGGAGACACGACCCTCCAACAAACCCTCTCGATTTATCAGCTAACGGAGAAGATTGTCTTAAACGATAACGGGTACTTATATAATAATAGCAGTGTCTCTTACGCTCCGAGGCTTTGGCGGTCTGCTCATTTAACCGAAGCCGAAGGGCGGGGAGAAACTGGAAGTCCGTCTTCCCGATGCGCTAGGGCAAGACCTCTTGTCCCGTTTTCATGCGCAGGATCAAGCGGTGTCCGAGGATCGCTTTGAGGACTATTTCAAGGGGGTGGCGATCGTGCCGGACTTGGCGGGAAGCGAGTCTCTGCTGACTTTCACGGTAGCCGATTCCTCCGCCGCTTTAGTCCTGCATTATCATTTATCCGATGAGCTTTCCACGGAGAAGGAATTATGGTTCTTCCCAAATACGGATACCCAGTTCAATCATATCGACCATGACCGTAGTGGAACGGATATGGCAGGATATCCGATGAAAGGAGTGGAGATACCTTCGGCTGAGCTTAGTAACCGGGGCGTATTATTCGGAGGCTTGGGTTGGTATACCCGTCTGGAATTCCCGTATTTGAATAATCTGATGCAACAAGGCACGCAAGTGGAGATCGAGAGCGCTTTACTTAAGATTTATCCCGAGCAAGGTACTTATTCGGATTACAATACCTTGCCGGACAGCCTCTACCTATATATCGCCGATGAGAATAATGTGGTGACGGATGCCGTGACCGATTATCTCGGTTCCGAGGTTCAACGAGGTACGCTATCGGAAGACAATACGTTTAACGAGAACACCTATTATTATTTCGACGTGACTCAATTCATGCAAGAGGAGCTAGGTGCCTTTGGCATGTATAAGCATAATCTTCAGTTGGTTTTTAATAGTGATGATTACACCGGCACGTTCAAGAACTTGACGTTTAACGATCAGGGAGGACGTAACCCGGTCACCCTACAACTCATTTATAAGGTCTATGAAAGTTACTAGATACCTTCTTTACCCTTGCCTCTTGATGGCGGCAAGCACATCCGCGCAGAATGCGATGACTTCCTCACCTTACTCGATGTTTGGACTGGGTGAGATGGCTTCCGGTTTATATGGTCAAAATACCTCGATGGCGGGTGTCACTGTCGGCATGCGGGAAGGGATGCTGATGAATATAGAGAATCCTGCCGGATTGACGGCGTTGGATAGTTGTAAGTTGTTCGCTGAGGCATCTGCCTTCGTGAAGAATGAGCGATACCGCTCAGACGGGAGCTCTAGCAACGCATTCACCGGAAATTTCTCCGCTTTCTCATTGGGAGGGCGTATCATGCGACGGTGGTATATGTCCGCCGGGGTAACTCCTTATAGTTTCGTTGGGTATTATTTTAAGTCCTCGCAAGAGTTGGAAGGATCTCCCGGAACCTTTGTAACCAGTACGTTTTCGGGGACAGGCGGGCTTTCCAAGGCTTTCCTTTCCCAGGGATTTTTATTGACCAAGCATCTATCGGTCGGTATGAATCTTAATTTTATCTTTGGAAATATGACGCAGAATGAGATACAAAGTGCGATGACAGTGTCAAGGGAGATGTCCGGCCGCTCTTTTTACGCCGATTTCGGTTTACAATATCATCGTCCGATCGCCCGGGAAACCTTTCTAACGGTCGGCGCCATTTACGGCTATAAGCAACGGATCTCATTGAAAAACACGGTGACGGTGACGGGAAGCAGCACGGAACCCCCCTATAACCAGAAAAGGGTGACACAATATCTACCTCAATATATAGGTATCGGTAGCTCATTGGCGCATAAGAAATGGACGTATGCGTTGGACTATCTGTTCCGGCAATACGGGGTATTGAACTCGGGCGATAGCCGGGTAAAGTTCCGGGATTCGCATGAGCTACGCTTGGGCGTATGCTATTTCCCGAATGGATTTAGCTCCAGCAGTTATTGGAAACGGATGTCTTATAAAGCGGGTGTTTCCGTTTCCACGCCTTACCTGCGGTTGAAAGGGCAATCCGGCGGGGCGTATCGGGTAAGCGTCGGCTTGGGGTTACCCGTCTTGAATGGCCGTATCAATACGGCGTTTTATTACGATCGCCTCCAATTGCAAGGGAATGCGTTGCGAAGGGATATCATGGGCTTTACGGTGACCTATACATTAAGCGAGAAGTTTATCAAGTGAAACTCTAACATTATACCCTTGTGCATGGACAAGACATTGGATGGCGGTATCATTGTTGCGAATTGTGTGGCTTTAATGGTATTATCAAATAAATAACCATTCCTTGTCTGCTTCTGGAAACCAGTTCTAAATCTCCACCCATACGTTTCACTAGCGTCTTCGTGGCGGCTAACTCGAGGTTGACACCCATTCCTACCCCCTTTGTCCACCTTTGCAATAAGAGCCGGTAATCAAGGAGGAGGGATATTTCTTCCTGAGATATTTCTAGGTCTGTATTTTGTATAAAAAATGAGACGGTATCATCCTTAATCTTATAGCCGAATCGGATGTTTCCTTTTGGAGCCCGGCTAGCCGAAAATAACAAAAGATTAATTAGCGCCTGTCCTAGGTAGGATCTGTCTGCTTTTATCTTTTTATCGGGGCCTTGTGAATATTCAATGTTGGTGGTACCGGGAATTTTTGTCGGTGCTATATGCCGGATTTCCTTCATCAGTTCAGATAAGGAGAAATTCGTGAATTTAAAGGAGATCGTTCCGGATTCAATATTGGAAATGCTTAATATACCGTCTATTAATTGTTGGAGCATCCCGTTGTTTTCTCTTATGATATTGACATATTGCCTGCGTTGCTCCTCATCTTCCTCATCGATCAATATTTCGGAGAAGCCGATGATGGCATTCAAGGGAGTTCGTATCTCATGATTGATGTTGGAGAGAAATGCTGATTTCATGCGGTCGGACTCTTCCGCACGTTCTTTGGCCTTGCGCAAGAACCTATTGCGTTTTTTACGGGAATAAATTATATATCCGAAAAAATGTACAAGTCAAAAGTGATATAATAAGTAAAGCCCCTAATTCCCAAAGGTATTATGAGAGACCTTCAGTTGGAGCTCTTTGATCTTTAAGGCTTTTTTGTCTTCTTGATGTTGTATTTGCATTTTAGCCAGCTCATCTAGGTATTCAGATCTGCGGAGACTGTCGTTGAGGGATATGCATTTTTTGTATTGGCTTATGGCAAGGTCATCCTTTCCTATTTTATGGTACATATCTGCCTGCTCATATAATAGGTCTATTAAATATTGGCGGTTGTGTTTTGGGGAGATATCCTTAATCATCTCATTATATAAATCGATAGCCTTTGTATACTGTTTGGATAATATATAATAATGAGCTTTTAATCGCATTAGTACAGTGGCTTGATTCTTAATTGGATATTCTTGTGTCATATATTCAGCTTCTTGTAGATGAGAACGCATAAGAGCTGTATCTCCTAAATCGTAAGCCACAAATAAGTATGAACGGTGATATAGGTATTTTATATAATATAATGGATTTTCTTTATCTAATTGGGTAATGTTGTTTTCCTGGCATTCATCTATATAAGTTTTTAGTTTTTGCAGATAATAGATGCGTTTGTTTACATCGATCTCATCTCCTCTATGGTTTAATATCTGTCGTATGATGTTAATCCTTTTTATTGGTGAAGAGTTACGTGCTTCCATTCTTTTGTAAACATCCTCATATAGATTAAAAGCTTCTTTGAAAAGTTTTTTCGAGGAATAATAGTGTGCTATTGCTTGATCAACCATTTCTTTACCTTCCGGGTAATTAAGTTGTTCTGATAATTTATTAATCAGCTTAGCTTCACTAAATACCCTTTCATCATTTTCTTGTTGTTCATACGTATAGATATTCCATGTCTTGGTCCGGAAAAAGTATTCTAGGTTATTTCCATTAAGGAAGACAGGTTCCGCTTCTTTTAATAGTATCTCATGCTGTCGATATCATGTGAATAATGATATTTAATCAGAAGAAAGTATGCGTTTCCTAGATATTTGTTGTTTTTTTGTTGTTCTGCCTCTTTCAATAGTTTTTCCGCATAGATCTTATAG
>ENA-OQAA01000471-OQAA01000471.1-human-gut-metagenome-genome-assembly--contig:-NODE-471-length-27470-cov-3.252386_pt1 | contig 27470 bp, 33 predicted proteins | sample MGYA00242489_ERZ504515 | MGnify/ENA primary metagenome ERZ504515 (study PRJEB26092, sample SAMD00036237) | human gut metagenome | host: Homo sapiens | study: EMG produced TPA metagenomics assembly of... | reverse complement strand
ATAGCCAGAGAAGCCAGAAGTCCCATCCAGGCAAGTTTTCTGATTTTCATATTCTGATTCATAAAATCCCTCTAGTTTACAGTAGTCATCCAGGGGCTTTGTTTCCGTTTCCCCGGATCCTTTTTATTTCCAGCACTACTTTGTTTGGCAGACAGACAATGGTTTCTCCCGGCCTGAAAACAGGCCCCTGCTTTCTGCACAACTGATCCGGACACTGTGCTGAATCATGGTTACCTTTCCGTCTTTGATTTCGCATACATTGGTATCCTGTATTTTAATGGTCTGTTCTTTTTCCAGCGAATAAGTTCCATATTCATCTCCTGCAACTGTAATCCGAAGCTGCAGCTTTCCATCCTCGCGAATCATACCGGTAACTCTTGGCACCAGCCAGAACAGCGCAGCCAGAATCACGACACTGCCTATGAGCAGTATGTCTTTTTTCTTCATAAAAAGCTCCTTTCCGTGAATTGTCTGGTTGACTGTGATTTATCTTATCACAGGATGAAGGAAAATGCAAATATGTGTTCGTAAAAAAGAGCCGTAGCATGAACACATATCGTGAATATTTATACGTTTCCAGCTCAGTCTGCGTTCCATTTGAGCCTGTAGTCTCAATGGTACTCGACAAATTCGCCGGAACCGCATAAATATTCCTGATTGCAGTTTCACACCACAGCTCTTAATAAAAGTTTCCTTGATGTCATTACTTCATACAATAACTCTTTACATGATGATTTTTCTTGGGCAGGTTTCTTTGCATTTTCCGCAGTTGATGCATTTTTCCGGGTCTATGTGAGCCACGTTGTCTACTACGGTAATGGCTTCCTGGGGACATTCTTTGACGCATTTTCTACATCCGATGCAGCCCACTTTGCAGGCGTCCATCACTGCTTTTCCCTTGTCCTTGGAGTTGCAGGCTACTGCCTGTTTCTGTTCATAAGGAATCAGTTCAATGAGTTTTTTCGGACATTCTGCCACGCATTTCCCGCAGGCTTTACATTTCTCTTTATCCACCACTGCAATGCCATTGACAATATGAATGGCATCAAAACTGCAGGCTTTGACACAGGAACCATATCCAAGACATCCATAGGAACATGCCTTGGAACCGCCGTTTTGCATCATAGCCGCCATTTTGCAGTCCTTTACTCCTGAATATTCATAGCTCTGAGCCGCTCTTTCACAGTCTCCTGCACATTTTACAAAAGCAGTCATACGCACCGCTTCTCCTGCTTCCTGACCCATAATAGCAGCAACCTTTGCTGCCACAGCCGCTCCCCCTACGGGACAGGCATTTACCGGCGCCTCTCCTTTTGCGATTGCCGCTGCAAGACCATCACATCCAGGATAACCGCATCCACCACAGTTGTTTCCCGGAAGCTCTTCTCTTACCTTAATTTCCTTCTCATCTACCTCTACAGCAAATTTCTTTCCGGCGACTCCCAGAAACAGTCCAATAAAGAGACCTACACCGCCTACCAGAACTGCCGCAATGACAATACCTGTTATCATATCTTATGCCTCCTTAAATGATTCCTGAAAAGCCGAAGAATGCAATGGCCATTAATCCGGCTGTCAGAAGTACAATGGGAAATCCCTGGAAATATTTCGGAACATCATTATACTCCATTTTCTCACGAAGCCCTGCCATTAATACAATGGCAATGGTAAAGCCCACTGCTGTTGCAAAACCATTTACCACTCCCTGAAGCACATTATAGGACTTCTGAACATTGGTAATGGCAATTCCCAGTACTGCACAGTTTGTTGTAATCAAAGGAAGATAAACACCAAGGCTTGCATACAGAGGCGGCATGGCTTTCTTTAAAAACATCTCCACAAACTGAACCAGGGCTGCAATTACTAAAATAAACACAATGGTCTGCATATAACTCATATCCAGAGGAACCAGAATAAACTGGTAGATTAAGCTGGTTACCAGGGAAGACAGGGTAATAACGAAAATAACCGCACCACCCATTCCGGCTGCTGTGTCAATTTTCTTGGAAACACCGAAGAAAGGACACAGGCCCAGGAACTGACTGAGTACAACGTTATTTACCACTGCTGCTCCTATTGCAATAATGAGTAATTCTTTCATGGTCTGTCCCTCCCTACTTCTTGATTACTCTGTTATCATAAAATTTTCCACTACAGGAAGTATTTCCACAGGATGCGCATCCGCCTTCCATACAATGAACCGGTTTCTGTTCTTCTTTTGGCTTCTTATCCTGGAGTTTTGCACGCAAAGCTGCCAGGAACGCTAATACAAAGAAGGCTCCCGGTGCCAAAATAAAAATGGTAGCCGGTTCATATCCTTTAGGCATAACCTGGAATCCAAACAAAGTTCCGGCTCCGATTAATTCGCGGAAAGCTGCCAGAATGGTAATGGACAACGTAAAGCCAAGCCCCATACCGATTCCATCAAAAATAGAAGCAACCGGACCATTTTTAGAGCATAGGATTCTGCTCTTCCTAAGATAATACAGTTTACAACAATCAGTGGAATATAAATTCCAAGAGCATCATAAAGCGCCGGAATAAAGCCTTGCAAAAGCAACTGCACTACTGTTACAAAAGATGCAACCACAACAATGTAAGCCGGCATACGAACCTTATCCGGAATTACATTTCTCAAAAGGGAAATAAACAGGTTTGACATGGCAAGGACAACGGTAGTAGTAAGCCCCATACCAATACCATTCATTGCCGCTGTGGTAACTGCCAGGGTAGGACACATACCAAGAACCAGTACAAAGGTAGGGTTCTCTTTGATGATACCATTATAAAGACGCTCAAGTGGTGAATTTTCTCTCATCTTACTTTCCCTCCTTTATGTATTCAAATGCCTTCAGTCCACAGTTCACACCCTGTGTCACTGCGTTAGATGTAATAGTCGCGCCGCTGATGGCATTAATCTCATTCTCTTTTGATGCTCCTGTCTTCGTTACTTCAAAAGCATCTGCCTGTTTCTCTTTAAACTGACCTTTAAACTCATCCTTTGTGGCATTCATACCAAGACCTGCGGTTTCACTAATGGTCAGAATGGAGATTCCATTTAAAGTGCCATCTGCCTGCACACCCATGGAAAATGTAATATCTCCGCCATATCCTTCCGAAGTAGTCAGATTAATGGCATATCCCAGAGTCTCTCCGGAAGCATCCTTTGCTTCCATAATTTCGTTTACAGTCTGCGCTTCAAAACCTTCTCCGGCTAAGTAAGCAGCCAAATCTGCATCTTCTGCTTCCACACATACCTCAAAAGTATCTGCATCCTCAAAAACAGCCTTGTAGGCTTCCTGTTTTGCCAGCTCCTGTTGTTTTGCAATGGGATCCTTGGTAATTTCATATACCAGTCCCAGAACCCCTCCGGCAATCAGGGTAATTAAAGTAAGAATGATCGTGTCCTTAATAATGGTATTTTTCATGCTTTTTTCCCTCCTTTTCCGAAGGCTACAGGCATGGTGAAACGCTCAATAATGGGCACTAACAGGTTGCAGAAAATAATGGCATAAGAAACACCTTCTGCAGAGCCTCCGAAAATACGGAACAAGCCTGTGAATACACCAAGCAAACACCATAGACCAACTGTCCTTTTTTCGTAATAGGAGTTGTCACATAATCGGTTGCCATAAACCATGCACCTAACATCAAGCCGCCGCCGAACAAATGGCAGAGCAGATAATTCATATCAAATCCATGTCCTCCGAAAAGAAGAACAAAAAATTGCAAAGCTTCCAATATAAGTCAGTGGAATGCGAAGATCAATCACTCCTCTTACCAGCAAAATCACCGCACCAATGAGAATGGCCAATGCAGATGTTTCACCAATAGTTCCCTGGATATTTCCAAAGAATAAATCTACCCAGTTTACGCTCTCTCCTGCTTTTAAAGCCGCCAGAGGTGTAGCCCCGGAAACAGTATCTGCAATATTTCCCCAGGCGCCCTTTGGTACTGCAAAGTCTGTCATTCTTCCGGTAAAGGAAATCAGCAGAAAGCATCTGGCAGCCAGAGCCGGGTTCATAATATTCTGTCCCAGACCTCCAAATAACTGTTTTACAACCAGAATTGCAAACGCACTTCCAATAACAGCAATCCACCAGGGGGCGTTTGGAGGCAGGTTTAATGCCAGCAAAAGACCGGTAACCGCGGCGCTGTAATCCTGGATAGTCAGTTTTTTATGTACGATTTTCTCATATACTGCTTCTGTGGCAACACAGCAGAGAATACTTACCAGTATCAGCATCAGCGCATGGGGACCAAAATTATAAACTCCGAACAATGCACTTGGCAGCAATGCTATGAGCACCGTAAGCATAATGTTTCCTGTATTCACCTTATCCCTGACATGGGGGGAAGATGAAACATGTAATAATTCACTCATGATGTTCTCCTCCTATTTGGGTTTTTTCCTGTTTGCCAGTACGGTTTTTCTCATAGAACGGACAGATTGTGTCAACGGACGTTTTTGCCGGACAGGTGTAACTGCAGCAGCCACATTCTACACATTCCATGCCATGATATTTCACAAACAGGTCTTCCTGTCCATGCTCTGAATAAGTTGCAAGTCTTGACGGAATCAGTCTTGCCGGACAGGCTGACACACAGCGTCCGCAGTTAATGCAGGCGCCTGGCTCCTGGGCGGAAACCTCATCCTTTGACATACACAACATAGCGGAAGACGTTTTTACCACTGGCACATGGTAATCAAACATAGCAAATCCCATCATAGGACCTCCGGAAATGATTTTCTCTGCCGGCTGCTTTAATCCGCCTGCCGCTTCCAGAAGCTCTGCAAAAGAAGACCCCAGCCGCACCTTAAAGTTACAGGGATCTGCCACTGCGTCACCTGTAATGGTAACAATACGGTCCATAACCGGTTCCCCAAACATCACTGCCCGGTAAACCGCGCATACCGTATCAATATTATCTACCACACAACCTGCATCTGCCGGAAGCATAGAAGAATTAATTTCTCTTCCACTGACAGCGGCAATAAGGCATCGCTCTGCGCCCTGTGGGTATTTTGTTTTCAGTGTACAGACTTCTATACGCGGTTCATCCTTTACCATCTCTGTAAGCTTTGCAATGCAATCCGGCTTATTATCTTCAATACAGATGCATCCCTTCGCATGGTCAAAGAGCTTTAGCATACATTTCAAACCACCGATAATCCATTCCGGCTGCTCCAGCATACGGCGGTAATCAGAGGTAAGGTAAGGCTCACACTCCGCGCCATTCACCAGTACGTACTCAATTTTATCCGGCTCCTTTGGAGAAAGTTTCACATGTGTGGGAAATCCCGCGCCTCCCATACCAACCACTCCACCGTCTTTGATTCTGGCAATGATTTCTTCCTTAGAAAGCTCCTCTAAAGATTTTGCCGGCTGGAATTCTACAGTTTCATACTGCTCATCATTTTCTACGATAATGGCATCTACCATAGCTCCTACGTTATTTCTGACTTTTTTTAAATCCTTCACAATTCCTGATACGGTTGCGTGAATCGGTGCAGAAACAAAGCCACCCATTTCTGCAATTTTCTGTCCTGCAAGTACTTTATCTCCCTTTTTTACAACAGGCTGTGCCGGAGCGCCGATATGCTGTGATAACGGATACACCAGCTCTTTTCCCGGAAGAAATTCTTTCACAGGTTTTTCTTTGGACAATTCTTTTCCATCATACGGATGCACTCCGCCTCTGAAGGTTAAAAACGCCATATTATGTCCCTCCTTTATCTATGATAATCAGATAAACTCTGACTATTCTCTGCGTTTTATGGTATAATGATTGCACAAAGTGCAATCCAAGCCAATGTTGCCATTGGTATCATGATTGCATATGATCTTATGTTATATAATATAACACTTTTTTTTCGCAAATCACTAGGATTTTTTAGTGAAATTTCGTATTATTTTGAATACAATCAGAAAGGAATTTGTTAAAATGATAACAAACAAGAGTCGTCTTTGTTCATTATCACCAGAATTGGATTTTGATTTTTTTCCAGAACATGTTTCTTTGTCTGAACTGCTTTTCTTTGATATTGAAACCACAGGCCTCAGTCCGAAAACCAGTCAGGTTTTTCTTATTGGCGCTGTACAGTATTCAGATAAGCTTCAGGCTTTTGAATCTATTCAGTTTTTAGCAGAAAGCACAGACCCTGGGGAAGAACTCCAGATTCTAAAGGCATTTAGCCAATTAGCCAGGGAAAAGCAGTTTCTGATTCACTTTAACGGAACTTCTTTTGACCTTCCCTATCTGCGACACCGGTATGAAGCATTGCAGCTTTCCCATCCCCTGGACTCCTGCCATTCTCTGGATCTGTACCGGGAACTCCTGTCCATGCCAGCATTTTTCCGGCAAATGTCAGATCATAAGCAAAAAACCTTTGAGCTGCTTGTACAATATCCAAGAAAAGATAAACTCTCCGGGAAAGAAATGATAAAGGCTTATAAAGCATATGCTCTTTCCAGAGCTTCCAGTACCAGAGAGCAATTATTTCTTCACAATCTGGATGATTTAAAGGGAATGCTGTCCCTTCTTCCTCTTGGAAGATTAAAACAACTGCTGCATCACTCTTACCAGATTTTGGAGACAACCGAAATCCAGGAGCCCGATATCACTGGTGCCATACAGACACAGGTTCTCTTTATCTTATGTTTAAAAAGACCAGTCCCGGTACCATTATCTGCAAATGCAGGTTTCTGTTACATCACCGTATTAAAAGAAAAAGTAAAAATAAAGATGCCTCTCTTTGAAGGCACTTTACGATATTTCTACAAAGATTATAAAAATTATTATTACCTTCCTTTTGAGGACGAAGCGATTCACAAAAGTGTTGCTGCTTATCTGGATGCTTCCCACCGGCAAAAAGCAACAGCTGCTACCTGTTACAAGAAAATCAGCGGACAATTTCTCTATGCTCCCGGAACTCCTGATCTTCCTCTTTTACAGGAAGAATACCATTCCAAAGAACACTATGTATCCTGGCCCTTCTCTTCATCCTCTGACATTGGATTAAAATCCTATCTTCACGAAGTATTAAAAACAGCCATCACGCAAAAGTGACGGCTGTTTCTTCTTCACAAATTTATTCTTCTGTTGCTTCTTCTGTTTCTGTAACTTCTTCCTGTGCCGGTTCTAAAACTTTCATGCTCAGGCTGATTTTCTTTTCTTCTTCGTTGAAATCAACAACCTTTGCAGAAACAACCTGGCCAACCTTCAGAACATCAGATGGTTTTTCAACGTGTGCTCTGGAAATCTGAGAAACATGAAGGAGTGCATCTACACCTGGCTCTAATTCAATGAAAGCACCGAAATCTGTCATACGTGCGATTTTTCCTTCTACTACGTTTCCTACAGCATATTTTTCTGCTGCATTTAACCATGGATTCTGGTCTTCAAATTTTAAGCTGAGAGCAATTTTGTCTCCATTGATTTCTTTGATTAAAACAGTGATTTTTTCTCCTGCTTTAAATACTTTCTTTGGATTCTCTACTCTTCCCCAGGACATTTCAGAAATGTGAAGCAGACCGTCAGCTCCGCCTAAATCAATGAACGCACCGAAATCTGTTACATTCTTGATGGTTCCTTCTACAACATCTCCTGCCTGGATTCTTTCAAAGAGTTCTTTCTTCAGTTCTTCTTTCTTAGCTACTAAAAGCTGTTTTCTGTCACCGATAACACGGCGGCGTCTTGGGTTGAATTCTGTGATTACGAATTCGATTTCCTGATCCTGATATTTTGTCAGGTCTTTTTCATAAGTATCAGATACTAAACTTGCAGGAATGAATACTCTTGCCTCATCTACAATAACGCTTAAACCGCCATCTAATACCTGGCTTACTTTTGCTGTGAGCACTTCTTTGTTTTCAAATGCTTCTTCCAGTCTCTTATTACCTTTATCTGCAGCCAGTCTCTTGTATGTTAACAACACCTGGCCATCTCCGTCATTGAGTTTGAGAACTTTTGCTTCCATTGTGTCGCCTGGATGTACAACGGTTCTTAAATCTAAATTCTGGTCATTGGAGTACTCGCTTCTTGAAATGATACCGTCTGCTTTATAGTCAATATTCAGAATAATTTCATCCTCTTTGACATCGATGACTGTACCTTCGACTACTTCTCCATTCCTGATTGTTTTAAATGTTTCATCCAGCATCTGTTCAAAACTTAATTCTGACATGTTTTGAAACCTCCTCTATTAATTTATTTGGGGTTGAAGCCCCAGCTGTAATACCTACATATTGAACGGATTGAAATCGATCAAAATCCAAGTCAGCAAGTGTCTGTATATAGTAAGTATTTTCACATTCGCGTTTGCATATCTCATAGACTTTTGGGTATTGGAACTCTTCCTTCCGCCTATGACAATCATAGCATCCGCCTGTTTTGCGATTTCCTCAGCCTCAGACTGTCTGTCCTGGGTTGCATTACAAATCGTATTTAAAACAAGTCTATCATAACCCTTTTCGGCTAAAATTTCAACTATTTCTTGAAAATTATTGTAATTAAATGTCGTTTGGGACACAATACACACTTTTTCCGGGCATTCTGACAAAAAACGCCCTGGCTTCCTCCTGGTTCTTAATCACCGTATAAGGCCCTTTGCACCATCCCCGGATTCCTGCCACCTCAGGATGGTCAGCATTTCCCACAATCACAATATGTCTTCCTGCCAGGCTTTCCTTTTTCACGATTCGGTGAATCTTCAAAACAAAAGGACAGGTCACATCCACGTAGGCAATATTTTTCTGTTCCAGTAATTCGTAAATACTGGCAGGAACACCATGAGAACGGATGATGACCGTACCGGATTCCAGTTTTTTCAAATCCTCCTCTGATTCCAGAACACGAACTCCCCGTTCTTCCAAATCCCGAACCACTTCCTCATTATGAATAATGGGACCATAGGTATATACCGGACCCTGAGTGGATTCTGCCACTTCATAAGCTTTTTCCACTGCCCTTTTTACCCCGAAACAAAATCCTGCTGTTTTTGCTACTTTTACTTCCATCCTTATACCCCTGTTTCTCCCTGACCTTTGCGATAAAGGGAAATAATAGTGTCCTTCACTTCATCAATGGTAAGATTAGAAGAATCCACCAGCACTGCATCTTCTGCCTGTTTCAAAGGAGAAATTTCCCTGGTCATATCCCGGTGATCCCGTTCATTAATATCAGCCTCAATTTCCTCCAAAACACAGGAAGTTCCTTTTTCCTCCAGTTCTTTGCATCTTCGCAAAGCTCTGGTTCTTGCGCTGGCTGTAAGATAGACCTTCACATCTGCATGAGGAAGCACACAGGTTCCAATATCTCTTCCATCCATAACCACATTTTCTTTCGATGCCAGAACTCTCTGAAGCTCTACCAGCTTCTCACGGATTTTTGGATTTGCAGAACTTACAGAAGCCATATTTCCCACTTCTTCCTGCGCAGATAAGGGGTGACATTCTCCTGGTTTAAAATCACCTGCTGAGCGCCATTTTCATAGACAATAGAAATCTCAGCACGCTTACAGGCTTCTTCCATTTTTTCTGTTTCTTTTGGGGAAATCCCCTGTTTTAACAAATACAATGCCATTGCCCGATACATGGCTCCTGTATCCACATAAATAAATTCCAGTTCTCTTGCCACAGCTTTGGCTATGGTACTCTTTCCGGCTCCTGCCGGTCCGTCAATCGCAATATTCACTGCCATCTTTTTTCTCCTTGCTCTTCTTTCATTCTATATAGTCTGCCGCAGCTCTGGCTGTAGACCAGGCAATCTGCAGATTAAATCCTCCGGTGACTGCATCCAGATCCAGCACTTCTCCGATAAAATATAAGCCCTGTGCTTTCTTAGACTCCATGGTCTTAGGATTGATTTCTCCGGTTTTTACGCCGCCTTGTGTAATAATTGCTTCCCGGAATCCCCGCAGTCCGGTAATGGTCACAGGGAAATTTTTCACTACCCGGAGAAATTCCATTCTTTCCGCTTTTGTAATTTCATTTACCTTTTTCTCAGAAGGAATTTTTCCAAGTTCCAGTATCACCGGAAACATTTTGGACGGAAACATTCCCGAAATCACGTTTTTAAACTGTTTATTTTTTCCTGCTTCAAATTCCCGCAAAAGTCTGGCATCCAGTTGTTCCTCTGTTAAGGCTGCTTTCAAGTCAATGGTACCCTGCAATTCCTTCTTTTCCAGTTTTTTCCCAAGATAGGAACTGGCAGTAAGCACCAGAGGACCGGACATGCCAAAATGAGTAAACAAAAGCTCTCCAAAATCCTGATACAGTACCTTTTTCCCGTCTTTTACGGTAAATCTTACATTTTTTAAAGAAAGCCCCTGCATTCTTGGTATATATTCTTCCTTTGTTTCCATGGGAACCAGGGCACTGCGCAGGGTTGTAACCTTATGCCCTGCCTGTTTTGCAAACTCATAGCCATCTCCGGTAGAACCGGTAGCCTGATAAGACATACCGCCGGTGGCCACAATGACTTTATCTCCGACAATCTTCTGTCCATTTTCCAGGAGAACTCCTGTGACCTTTTTCTGTCCTTCGTCTGTTTCCTGTAATAAAATCTCTTTTACCAGACTGTTAAGGTGAATCTTTACATCCAGCTCCTTCATCCGCTGTTCCAAAGCTTTAATCACATCCGATGAATGATCCGATTTTGGGAAAATTCTCCCGCCTCGTTCTTCCTTTAAGGGCAGACCCAGTTGTTCAAAATAAGCAATGGCATCTTCATTGGAAAACCCGTGAAAGGCGCTATATAAAAACTTCTCATTACTTACCACAGATTGAAAAAAAGTTTCCTCATCACAGGAATTGGTGAGATTGCAGCGTCCTTTTCCCGTAATAAACAACTTTTTCCCAAGTTTTTCATTTTTTTCAAACACATGAACCTGGTGTCCATGTTCCCCTAAAAAGCTGCGGCTGCCATTCCGGCTGCTCCGCCGCCAATAATTAGTATTTTTGCCATAAATCTCTCCTTTAATTCGGTTCTGTCAGTTGAATCTCCTGATGATCCGCCAGATTAATTTCATCATTATTATAGACCTGATATTCATCCCATATTTTTTCCAGAGATTCCAGGGTTGCCACCACATCCTCTTGTTTCCTCATGCAAAGAGCCACTACCAGAGCATTAATCACACTCAGAGGCGCCACAAGAGAATCCACAATAGATGCCATATCACTTCTTGCAATAAGATTACAGGAAGAATACAGGTTCATGGGAGAATGAATGCTGTCCGTAAGAGTAATCACCTTGGCATTGCGGTTATTGGCAAATTCCAGAGCTTTTAATGTTCTCATGGAATAGCGGGGAAAACTGATTCCAATCATCACATCCTCCTCCCCGATACGAATCATCTGTTCAAACAGTTCACTGGAACTGTTGGTGTTCAAAAGCCTGACATTGTCAAAAATCAGATTCAGATAAAACGCCAGAAAACTGGCCAGAGGCGCACAGCTTCGAATCCCCACAATATAAATATTTTTCGCATTTAAAATGGTTTCAACTGCCAGATCAAAAGCCTCATGATCCACAGCTTCTAATGTCATCTTAATCTTATCAATATCCGAATGCAGTACCGTATCCAAAATTTCCGACTGTGGTACTTTTCCGTAAGTGACCTCCATGCGCTGGATGGAATTTAATTTTGTCCGTACCAGCTCCTCCAGCTCCTTCTGGAATTCCGGATATCCTTTATATCCCAGGTGAATGGCAAAGCGTACCACAGTTGACTCACTGACGCCTACGGTTTCTCCAAGTCTGGCTGCGGTAAGAAAAGCCGCCTTGTCATAATTCTCCTGGATGTACGCTGCCAGTTTCTTCTGACCTTTGCTAAATTTTTGATACTGTGAATTCATTTTGCTGAGCAGATGCTCTGAATTGCCCATGATTTATTTCCTCTTCTCTAAGTTTCTTTCGCATTTTATTATCATAGCACAAAAATGCAAAAGTTTCACGAAAAAAATGTTAAATTTCTATTTCACGAAAAAGCTGTCATAGAAACATATTGAGAAGGTTGATGTCTTTCCGCCTCAGTCTGCGTACCGGAAAAACACCAACCTTCCTTCTAATTGTCTCTACAACAACTTTTTAGTTATAATTTCTTAAAATAAGTTTGTCACCGCTTCACAGCACAGTTTTAAACCGGATATGCTCCGTTTTCTGTGTCTGCTTCTTTTGGATCTACTTTTGTTTTCTGAGCTTCTCTGTATTTGAAGAAGTCTGTTGCTACCTGTGGGAACAGAGCGTAGGACAATACATCCTCTTCCTGTTCAGACCACTGTTCCATTTCTTTTCTCAGTACATCCAGTTCCGGTTTGATTAAGTCAGCCGGACGACAGGTGATAACTTCTGTATCACCGATACATTTTTCCTGTACTTCTTTGTTAAATGGTTTTACAGTAGCGCCATATTTTCCGCTTAATACATCTTTTGTCTCTTTTGTTACCATCTTGTAACGTTCACCCATAATTACGTTAAATACAGCCTGTGTACCAACGATCTGAGAAGATGGTGTAACCAGAGGCGGCTCACCCAGGTCTTTACGAACTCTTGGAACTTCTTCCAGAACATCATAGAACTTGTCTTCTGCATGCTGTTCTTTTAACTGAGAAGTCAGGTTAGAGAGCATACCGCCCGGTACCTGGTATAACAGAGTTTTAATATTTACACCCAGGTTCTTTGGATTTAAGAGACCGCTGTCCAGAGCTTCGTCACGGATTGGACGGAAGTAGTCAGCGATTTCAGCCAGTAATTTCTGGTCAAATCCAGTATCATATGGTGTGCCTTTGAAGGTTTCTACCATAACCTCTGTTGCAGGCTGGGAAGTACCCAGAGCAAATGGAGACATAGCAGTATCAATTACGTCTACACCTGCTTCTACTGCTTTCATATAAGTCATGGAAGCAACACCGGAAGTATAGTGTGTATGCAACTGGATTGGAATATCTACTGCTTCTTTTAACGCAGTAATCAGTTCTGTTGCAGTATATGGCAGTAACAGACCAGCCATATCTTTCAGACAGATAGAATCCGCTCCCATATCCTCTACTTTTTTCGCCATTTCTACCCAGTAATCCAGTGTATAAGCATCACCTAAGGTATAAGACAAAGCAACCTGTGCATGTCCTTTTTCCTTGTTTGCTGCTTTTACTGCTGTCTGCAGGTTACGAAGGTCATTTAAACAGTCAAAAATACGGATGATATCAATACCATTTGCAATAGATTTCTGTACAAAGTATTCTACTACGTCATCTGCATAAGGACGGTAGCCAAGAATATTCTGTCCGCGGAATAACATCTGTAATTTTGTATTTTTGAATCCATCACGGAATTTACGAAGTCTTTCCCATGGATCTTCTTTTAAGAAACGAAGGGACGCATCGAAAGTTGCACCACCCCAGCACTCTACGGAATGGTAGCCGACTTTATCTAATTTTTCTACGATAGGAAGCATCTGCTCTGTTGTCATACGGGTAGCAATCAGAGACTGATGCGCATCACGCAGAATTGTTTCAGTAATTTTTAATAGGTTTTTTTTACTACTTCTGCCATCATTATTTCCTCCATATTTATTCATGATACAGACAGGTATTATACTCCGTAAATTGCCATAAAAGCACCGGCTGCTACAGCAGTACCGATAACACCTGCAACGTTTGGTCCCATAGCATGCATGAGCAGGAAGTTGGTAGGATCTGCTTCTGCACCTACTTTCTGAGATACACGTGCTGCCATAGGTACAGCGGACACACCGGCGGAACCAATCAGAGGATTAATTTTGCCATGTGTAAGTTTGCACATTACTTTACCAAGAAGCACACCTCCTGCAGTACCAAATGCAAAGGCAATCAGACCTAATACTACGATTTTTAAGGTATCCACTTTCAGGAAAGCTTCAGCGCTTGTTGCAGCACCTACAGAAGTTCCCAGAAGGATAACTACGATGTACATCAAAGCATTGGAAGCTGTCTCTGAAAGCTGTTTTACAACACCTGATTCACGGAACAGGTTACCAAGCATTAACATACCAACCAGCGGAGCTGTTGTTGGCAGAATCAGACATACAACAACGGTAATAATGATTGGGAACAGGATTTTTTCCAGTTTAGAAACCGGACGGAGCTGTTCCATTTTGATTTTTCTCTCTTCTTCTGTTGTGAGAAGTTTCATAATAGGCGGCTGGATAATCGGAACCAGTGACATATAAGAATATGCCGCTACTGCAATGGCTCCCATAAGAGCAGACTGTCCTAACTTACCAGCAAGGAAAATAGATGTCGGACCGTCAGCACCACCGATAATAGAGATGGCTGCTGCTGCCTTACCATTGAATCCCATGAAGATTGCCAGGAAGTATGCTGCATAGATACCCAGCTGTGCAGCTGCTCCCAACAGGAAACTTTTTGGATTGGCAATCAGTGGACCAAAGTCTGTCATGGCTCCAACACCAAGGAAAATCAGAGACGGAAGTACACTCCATTCATCCAGAATATAGAAAATATGGAGAAGTCCAGCGACTCCGTTTGATGTTTGTTCCGCACTTGCCATAATATCCGGATAAATATTTACCAGAAGCATACCAAATGCAATTGGCACGAGCAGAAGTGGTTCAAAACCTTTTGCAATGGCAAGATATAAGAATATAAATGCCACTAAAATCATAATCAGGTTACCCACTGTCAGATTCAAAAAAGCTGTCTGTCCTACAAGGTTTGACAGTGTATCTGCAATGTTAGACATTTTTTTACCTCCCATTTATTTGTTTTCCACAGGCATAGCCTGCTTTGGGAATTTACACTGTATGCAAATTCTAGTTCATGGATGCTAAAACATCACCGTTTTCTACTGTATCACCAACAGCTACATTGATGCCTGCAACAACACCATCCTGTGGAGCAACAACAGGGATTTCCATTTTCATAGCTTCCAGAACTACAATTGCGTCACCAGCTTTTACTGTCTGTCCAACACTTGCTTCCACTTTAAACACTTTTCCAGGTACAGAAGCTTTCACTTCAATTGCACCAGCTGCAGCAGCTACAGGTTTCGCTGCTGCCTTTGGAGCTGCTTTTGGTGCAGCCTTAGGAGCTGCTGCAGGTGCTGCTGCGTTTCCAGTACCTTCTTCTACTGTTACATCATATGCAACGCCATTTACTGTAATTGTATAAGATTTCATATTGATTTCCTCCTATGACATAGCCTATCGCCAAGTTCTTTTATTTGATTTTCTGATAGAACGTACTACAAATCCATCTGTAGAAGTTCCTTCTGCTGCTGCAATTGCTGCTGCAATTACGGCAACCAGTTCACCATCATCTACCAATTCTTCCTCTTCCACAGAAGCCGGTGCTGCCGGTGCAGGGGCTGGAGCTTTTGTTGGTGCCGGTGCATTCTTTTTGGTAAGAGCTGCTTCCAGTTTTGGAATATATTTCATAAGAGAAATCACAAAACTCAGGAACAGCAAGATGAAAAATACAATTGCAATACCGATTACTGTATTGACTGCTGCAGACTGCATTTTTTCACCCATTGTATAGTTTGGGCTAAACCCTACAGATTCCGGTGTAAGTTTAGAATCATATACCAATTCCACAACAGCATCTCTGTTCTCAAACTCTGCCTTCAAAGTTACCACATACTTATGGCTATCCAGTTTTACTGTATTTTCCGCTGTCTGCTCACCCTTCATACCCAGATAAGCACCAAGCTCTTCTGAGTTATCAATCCAGGATGTAACGCAGCTTTTGTGAAATCATCCATATTAGGATTCTCTTCAATAGCCTGTTCCATACTTGCATTATCATAACTAACCAGAGTTTCCATGGTAGAAACACTGCTGTCAAAAAGATTCTGCTGTACCTTTTGATTGATACTTTCCTTCTCAGCACCGCATCCGGCCAGAGATAAGGCAAGAATGCCTGCTGCTGCTAAACTACCTAATTTTTTCCATGTCTTTTTCATATGATTCACCCCTCGCTTAAACCGTGCCGTGTTTCTTGCTTGGACGATCTTCTCTCTTTGTGAATAACATTTCAAAGGCACCAATCACATATTTTCTTGTATCTTCCGCTTCAATGATGGTATCAACATAACCTCTCTTAGCTGCTGAAAGAGCGCTAGACTGAAGCATTGCATACTCTGCTGCTTTTTCATTAACTGTAGCTGCATCTGCATCTGCATACATAATTTTAGCAGCCAATTTTGCATCCATCATACCAATCTGAGCATTTGACCATGCAAATACCATGTCTGCTCCTGTAGATTTGCTGTTCATGGTCAAATAAGCGCTTCCGAAAGCTTCACCAATCACAATATTTACCTTAGGAACCGTAGCACTAATAAATGCATTTGTCAGTTCAGCTGCATTTCTTGCAATATTTGCTTCTGAGCATTTTGTAGCTTTGTAACCTTTTACATTTGTAAGTGTCAGAACTGGAATTTCAAAAGCATCACAGAATTTCACAAATTCAGCAGCTTTCTTACATCCTCTTGCTGATAATACATTTTCAAAGGATTCTGTCTTTTCTCCTTCTTCGTTGTAAATCTCACATCTGTTTGCAACACAGCCAATGGTAGCACCATTTAAACGGATAAAACCAGTAACCATATCTTTTGCATACGCTGCTTTTACTTCAAAGAATTCATTGTTGTCTGCAATCTGAGAAAAAGCAATTGCTGTATCGCCTACACAGTTTGCCAAATCTGGGCATACACGGTTCAGGTCATCTGTACATTCGATATAAGAAGAGTTATCTTCGTAATTGGATGGCAGCATGGAAATCAGCTCTCTCATCTGTGTAAAAATCTCTTCTTCACTTCCCAGAACATCTACCAGACCTGCATTTTCACTCTGATATGCAGCACTTGATGTGTCACATTTAGAAATTTCGTTTCCTTCCAGTGCATTTGGTGCATTCACAAACAGTCTGCCTTTCTTAGCTTCCATGAATGTGAAGTCTGTCAAACCAGGAACAACAGCCAGTCCACCGCCACAGGTGCCAAAAATTCCTGTAATCTGAGGGATTACCCCAGATGCCATAACCTGTTTTGTGTAGATTTCGCCAAAAGCATTTAATGCATCCGTTGCTTCCTGCAGTCTCAGTCCTGCACAATCAATCAGACCGATAACCGGCGCTCCTGTTTTCATGGCCAAGTCATACAGGTTTGCGATTTTTTTCGCATGCATTTCACCAATGGATCCGTTTAATACAGATGCATCCTGGCTGTACACATATACCAGGCTGCCATCGATTACACCGTATCCAGTGATAACACCATCTGCTGGTGTTTCTTTGTCAGATAAGTTGAAATCTGTGTTTCTGGCTGTTACATAGCCGCCAATTTCAACAAAACTGTTCTCATCAAGTAATGAAAAGATTCTCTTACTTGCTAAGCTTTGTGCTGTACTACTCATTAATCAGCCCTCCATTTAAATATATTTACCGGGATTTCTGCACGTTTTCTGTGATTCCATCCGGTTTTGTGCAGAAATCACCTGTTGGTTCACTGTATCACACTACATAAGTAAGACCAATTTCTGCCGAGTTTAATTGTACCTTGTTTTCGGGTTTTTTTCAATAGTTTTTGACAAAATATTAACATCAATATCTGCTTATATTTTCCCATTTTCTGATACACCTTTGCATACACCTGTATAAATCAGAGTGCCATCCGTTTCTCACTATTTTTACTTCTAACTCTTCTGCAAACAAAAATTCCAGGCAAAGATAGCTGATGCTGACAAAAGGTTCCTGATGCTTCTCTTTTGCCAGCCAAAGAAGAGCTTGAAATGTAGTTTCAAAACGGCCTTTAAGAAAACCGTATATCTCATAAAATCCCTTATGAACCAAATACCAGAACCCAATCCAGCCAGTTCTGCCCGTTCCGACTCTTCTGCCCGAATATCTTCCAGAAGTCCCAGCGCTGCTTGAGCACATTCTTGTTCCTCCCCGTACAGACTATTCCAGAATATTTCACCTTGGTATCTGCTCTTTTTTGCTTTTCCCCGCAAATAATTTCTCCACTTGTCCTCCATCCCCTGTACCAGCTCCTGGCACCTTCTGTTTTTGCCTATGCCATAAAGCAGGAAATAGGTACAATCCACATAATGCGTTTCTCCTTTTTGAAAAAAAAAAACTTTTTCACCATAATAAACTCCCTCTTCCTGTATAAAACCGTTCCCTGACTCCTGTATGCAGAGCCCCTGAAATAAAATCCCTTCTCTTTTCATAGACAGCCTCTTTCTGCTGCACCTGCATACTGGTATTTTTTCTTCTTTTTATTGCTTTATCCGGAAAAATCAAGAACTATAATAAAAAAGATAAGATAACTGAACCGAAAAAGAAAAATACAGAACCATGAACATGAAATGAAACTCCAATGACACTTGCCAGAAAATGCAGTGCAGACTTGTTTATTTGCAATTATTCTACTACAGCATCAGCCAAAACACAAGTTTTTTCTTGCATAATGCAAGCTTAGAAATTATAATCAGCTTATAACAGCAGAAGGAGGTTTTCTCTATGATCCAGAAAATACTAGAATATAACAAAGCCTTTGTAAAAGAAGAGGCATACAAGCCTATATTACCAGCAAATACCCTGATAAAAAATTGGCAATCCTCACCTGTATGGATGCCAGGCTGACGGCACTTCTTCCGGCAGCTTTAGGTATCAAAAACGGAGATGCAAAAATCATCAAAAACGCAGGCGGTGTCACAACGCACCCTTACGGAAGTGTCGTCCGCAGCCTTTTGGTTGCCATTCTGGAGCTTGGCGTTGAAGAATCATGGTAATCGGCCATACAGACTGCGGCGTTCAGGGCATGGATGCAGAAGAAATGCTGGAAAAACTCATAAGCCGCGGAATTCCCAAAGAGCACATCGATATTGTCCGCCGAAGCGGCATTGACTTAAATACATGGCTTGGGGGATTTTCCTCTTCTGAAGAATCTGTCCGTGAAACCGTGGCAACACTAAAGGAACACCCCCTCATGCCAAGGGACGTTACCATCCAGGCTTTGTCATGGATTCCATAACAGGGCACTCACTTTCATCTGTTAAATATTCACAAAGAACATCCCATGAAACAGACATCCAAGCAATGGATACGCTTCATGGGACATTCTATTTTACGCCATGGTTACTTTTCTAAAGTTTTTCTTTCCTTTTTTCAGAACAATTCCTTCTCCCTGGAGTTTTTCTACTGGTATTAAAAACTTAATATCCGTTACCTTTTCGCCATCAATGGCAACACCACCCTGCTCAATGGCACGTCTTGCTTCAGAACGTGTATTGGCAAGCCCGCTGTTTACCAGAAGAGAAATCAAATCAATATTTCCATCTGTTAAATCTTCTTCCTTGATTTGAGCGGATGGCATATTTGCTGCATTTCCACTGGAGAATAAAGCTCTTGCTGCTTCCTGAGCTTTTTTCGCTTCTTCCTCTCCATGAACCAGTGCAGTCAGTTCGTATGCCAGGATTTCTTTCGCCTGATTTAACTGGCTTCCTTCCCATTTGTCCATTTCATCAATCTGCTCTAATGGAAGGAAAGTAAGCATACGGATGCACTTTAACACGTCTGCATCTGCCACATTTCTCCAGTACTGGTAGAAATCAAATGGAGATGTCTTATTGGGATCCAGCCATACAGCACCAGACTGTGTCTTACCCATTTTCTTACCTTCTGAGTTCAGAAGCAAGGTAATGGTCATAGCATATGCGTCTTTGCCCAGTTTACGACGGATCAGTTCTGTACCACCCAGCATATTGCTCCACTGGTCATCTCCTCCAAACTGCATGTTGCAACCGTATTTCTGGTACAGCGCATAGAAATCGTAGCTCTGCATAATCATGTAATTAAATTCCAGGAAGCTAAGACCTTTTTCCATACGCTGTTTGTAACACTCTGCAGTAAGCATACGATTTACAGAGAAATGAGGTCCAATCTCTCTTAACACATCAACATAGTTCAAATCAAGCAACCAATCCGCATTGTTTACCATCAATGCTTTTCCATCTGAAAAATCAATAAAACGTTCCATCTGCTTTTTGAAACAGTCACAGTTATGCTGAATGGTTTCCGGTGTCATCATAGAACGCATATCGGTTCTTCCAGATGGATCACCGATATATCCAGTTCCACCGCCAATCAAAGCAATGGGTTTGTTTCCAGCCATCTGCAGACGTTTCATCAGACAAAGCGCCATAAAATGGCCTACATGGAGACTATCTGCTGTAGGGTCAAAACCAATGTAGAAAGTAGCTTTTCCATTGTTTACTAATTCCTTAATTTCCTCTTCATCTGTCACCTGGGCAATCAGGCCTCTGGCAACTAATTCATCATAAATTGTCATATTCATTCTCCTTTTTCCATAATTTCTTGCGGAAGGATAGGAATTTTTTCAAAAAAAGCTCCCATCCTTCTCTTATTGAAAAGGACGAGAGCACTATGTCATCCCGTGTTACCACCTTTTTTTACAGTCAGTTCACACTGCCTGCCTCTGTAAGTACAGCTTTCGCGATACTCAAAGTACTTTAACGTGTACTAATCCGTCACAGCCTACTCCGCTTTTTATCTCCATTTCGGTGTGAAGCTCTGGGAGGTATTCACCTTGCCATTCCTTCTGCGCCTCTCATCTGCCGGCTGCTTTCTGTAGATTTCCTGACACGCTACTTGTTCCCTTCTTCGCTTTTGCTTATTACTTGACAGTATACAAACCTATTTCTGCTTTGTCAAGTATTGTTTTGCATATTGCACAATGTACCTGCATATTATATAATAAAAACCACATAAACACATCTAGAAAGGAGGTTCTTCTATGGTATTGACACTTCTCATTTTCATCTCATTTCTTCTTTTGGTCTTTTCTGCAATATGTAAACAAACACCTTATGAAAAGCATCTTTCTGATATCCAGCAAGAACAGTTTATCAAAGAATACCAGAGCAATAAAAAATCATCTTCCTAATCCACGATAATATTTTGCCACAATTTCTATCATCTGATCAAACTGCTGCTCCATCTCATCCACCAAGCGAAACTGTGTCCGCGCACGTACCAAATTATGCTCAGGATATGCCGTTTTAAAATAGGTGTCTCCCTGAAGATAATCAGTCAGGAAACGCATACCACATTCAAAAGTCATCAGACGAGCACCCCAAGCAAGGCTTGCTGCTTCTTCCGGTGTCAGCACATCCCTGGTTTCTTCTAAATATCCTTTGGCATATAATTCATACAGCGAAATATCGAAATGCATCTTGCTTAAATCTTTCTCGTCTTCCTCTGCTGTTGCTGCACCAAAACGAATAGAATCACCAAAATCATTAGCCGCCAGTCCTGGCATAATGGTATCCAGATCAATGATACAGAGTCCTTTTCCGGTATCAGCATCAAATAAGATATTGTTCAGTTTTGTGTCATTATGTGTTACACGAATCGGTAAGATTCCATTTTCCTGTTGTTCTACCAGCACCTTACAATCTTCCTTTCGCTCCAAGACAAACTGAATTTCCGGTTTACAGGTCACAGAGCGGTTCTTAATATCACGTTTCAAAGCAATCTCAAAATTTTCAAAACGCTTTACTGTATTATGAAAATCAGGAATGGTCTCTTTTAGGCTGGCAGCCGGATAGCTTCCAAGCTGTTTCAGAAAATGTCCAAAACTGGCTCCTGACTGATAAAACTGCTCTGGATCTTCTACTAACTGATAGCATACCGAATTTGGAATATAGTGATAACTTCTCCATGGCTGCCCTTCACTATCCTCAAAGAAGGTACATCCGTTCTTGGTCTTAATGCAAGATAAAGTCTCTCTATCCGGATCTCCGCCTTCTTCTCTGACCACATTACGGAGATATTCTGTCACTCCAAAAATATTCTCCATAACACCTGCCGGATCTTTGAATACGTTATTGTTGACACGCTGCAAAATATAGGCAAACTCTTCTCCTTTATCCGTCGGCATATAAACCGCATAGGTTTCATTGATATGTCCTTCTCCAAAAGGTTTCACATAACTGCACTGTGGGCCAAAACCAAAAGCATATAATGCGTCTTCCAAATCTCTGCTAGTCACGCCATCGATTTTTCTTCGGGTAGAAAACACCACTTCTCCAGCTTCCACTTTGCGTTTCTCATCAATCCTACAATTCGCCTTCACCACACTGCCAAGTCCAATATGTGCACCCCTTGCCACATAAGAATCATGGTCTACCACTGCACCACTATTCACCAACACTCCATGTTCAATCACTGTATGAGTATTCACTACAGCTCTCTGCATGATAAAACTCCCTGCACCAATCACTGCACTGGGACTTACAACCGCAGATGGATGAATGATTGCCGGCACCTGATAACCTGCCTCCATCAATCTCTCGGTCCAATAAAGCCGCTGTCCATTGTCTCCTAACGCTGCTACAGCGGTATCGTAGCCCTTTAAAAAATTCCTATAATCGCAACATTTACCCACCACATCTTTGTGCTTTGAAGCATCATCCAAAAAAACAACTTCCTCATAACCCAGAAGTCCGGCTGTCTCCTGAATCATTTGTCCAAAACCACCTGCTCCGATGATTAATAAACGTTTCATTTATTTTCTCCTTTGACTTTTCTTTTTCTCATGCAAAAAGAACTCCCCTTTTATCCGTTTCAAGAACAGGGAAGTTTGATTTTTCATTATTTTATATCATTTTGTCAAAAAATGCAAGTCAAGAGGGCGGAAATATGTAATTCAGCCTTTCCTACAATACCTTACTTCCATTGGCAGTCAGTTTAAACCTTGCTCCCAATAATTCCGCTGCTTTTCTGCACATCATCATTCTTCCAAGAAAAATCTCAAAGTACTCATACATGGTACAGATTTCTTCATCAATCTGCAAATTTAACGTAATCAGATGCTTCTGTGGACTAACTTTTACCGTTGCATTAGTAACTGCATAATTTACACGATCATGTTTATCAAAACTTGCTTTTTCTTTATTTCTGACACGGTTTCTCCGAACATCTGTTTTATCCGCAAGAATCAACGCAGCAGAAATAGGATCCACTGCCCCTCCTGTGGATTCATCATGATTCCCGATTGCAGACATAATGAGGACTCTATCTTCCAGGGGAACCTTGAGTTTTTCTAAAATCGAATACGCTAAAATCGCCCCATATTCCCCATGATTCTTCCGATTAATGACATTCCCAATATCATGCATGGCTCCCGCAAGTTCAGCAAGCTCAATTTCATGTTTGGAATATCCAAATTTTTCCAAAATCATACCAGCACGTTTGGCAACAATCGCACAATGCTTTTCCGAGTGATCTGTATACCCAAGGATTCCAAGATTGGCATTTCCCTTGGTTAAAAACGCTTTTACCTCTTCATTCTGTAATAATTCTTTATAATTCAACTCTTCTATTTTTCCTTCCTATTCTTTCTTTACAAACGGCAAATTGCCTCTGTGGCCAAAGCGGAACGTTCACATTCCTCAGATAACAATGTAATCTGCCAACATAGCGGGCTTCCCTTCATATGTTCCGCAGCATAGCTAAGCCCATTGGTTCTGTCATCCAAATAAGGCCGGTCAATCTGATTGGGATCTCCCAAAAGAACAATCTTCGTTTCTTTTCCTGCACGCGTAATAATCCTTTGATTTGTGCCGGCGTCATATTTTGCGCCTCATCAATAATCAAATACGTTTTTATAATCGACCTTCCTCTGATAAAGGTCAAGGCTTCTGTCTGAATCAAGCCCCTGTCGAAAATCTCCTGTACCTTATCCTGTAATTCCTGCTCATTGGAATATCGCTCACCATCATTGGAATCTACTAATTGTTCCAGATTATCCATAATCGGACGCATCAGAGGAGAAATTTTTTCCTGCTCATCTCCAGGAAGAAATCCAATATCAGAATCAAAAGGCGCGTTTGGTCTGCAAATCAAAATGCGCCGATATTCGCCAGATGGATTGTTGAGTACTTTTTCCAAGCCCACTGCCAGAGAATAAAACGTCTTACTGGTTCCTGCCATTCCTTTTACAATGACCAGCGGTGCCTTTTCTGCCGGCTGCATCAAAGCTTCCTGAAGAAAATACTGCCCTACATTCCTTGGAGTGACACCATATGGCGTCGCCTTCCGAAATTCCAGTTTCCGGATCACTCCTTTTCCACCCGCCCTAACTGAGTCTTCTTCGAGGATTGATCGGCCTTTAAGATAACAAACTCATTCTCAAACAATTCCGGATGACTACACGTTCCATTGCTGTCACAGCAATAAACATGTTCCACAGGTACTCCCTTTTTCTTAAAATCCTTAAACAATTCTTCTGAAACAAAAACTTCTTTCCTGCCTAAATACTGTTCCTCGTGACCTGCAACCTGTTCTGTTGTAAAATCTTCTGCCTGAATCCCAAGAAGCTGTGCCTTAATCCGAAGGAGAATATCTTTTGTTACAAGAATCACTTGTTTTAAGCCCTCTTTCGATAAACCAAGACAGACCTTTAAAATTCGATTATCTGATTTATGTTCCGGAAGATCTGGGGGCAATTCCACATTCAGATAATTTTTTTCCACCCGTAGGATACCTCCCTGCTCTGTACGAACCCCTTCAAGCAAATTCCCATTTCCTCTATGTGTCTCCAGAATCCGTATCGCCTTACGGACATTTGCTCCTTTTTCTCCATCTTCTTTTTTCAAATTATCCAGTTCTTCCAACACGGTCATTGGCAGGACCACTTCATTGTCTTCAAAACATTCCACGGCATAAGGTGCCTGAATTAATACATTGGTATCCAGTATATAAAATTTTTTCCATAAAAAGACCTCATTACATATTTCTTATTTTCTTTTAAAGGTTACCACCACCTTGTATAATCGAAAGTCACGATATGGTTAAATTTGTGTAAAAAATATTCCCCAGCCATACTTTTACGCATGACTGAGGAAACTTATCGTTCAAAAATATGCAGTTGTTGATACAGCTCTTTTCTCTGATAACTGTCCTTATATACTTTAAAATAATTCATTTTTGCCCTTTTTCCCGTCAGAACACGATACACACGTCTGATATAGAGCAGAACCCATCCCACTGGAAGAAGGATTTTACAATGTTTCATCATAGGCCATGTGGTATAGGCTTTTTCGTTCATACTTCCAAAAAGCTGATGTATTCTTCCGGTCTGCATATTCAACCGTCTCGCATCACTAATGAACATTGCTTCATAAATTCTCTGTTCTTCTTTTCTTCCATTGTTTCCTCCGGCCATAATATCTACCAGAAGAGCACCTGCCAATTCCTCCTGCGTCCCCATCCAGTTCTGCCGTTCCAATCCAAAGGCAGGACAGATGTTAAGCTAATGGTTTGTGCAAATACCCACAACCCCATATTTTGTAACGGCTCCTGAAATAACTTTAAAAATTCTTTTTCTTCTATGGAATTTAAAAACAATGCCCAGTCACACAAATGACGAATTCCAATTCCTGCACCCATTAAATGAGAAGACAGGTGAAGAAGCATCACCAGACCATGATGAAAATCAGAAGGAACCCTGACAGGAAATGATAGTTCCTCTGCCACATGAGACTTCTCCAGCAAATCCTGCAGATAACTTCTCACAACAGGCTCTATTTCTCCTTTTGGGATACCTGGAGGATCAAAATGCACTTCCAGACAAATATTTCCCTTTTGATAATCTATATGGTGATGGTATTCCTTCATTTTTAGGCAGGAAAAACCCTTCGATTCCAAGAATTTTCCTACTTTCTCTAAATCCTGCTTTCTCACTAAAAAATCAACATCCCCCATCTGTCTAAGAAGGGGTTCTGGGTAATACTGTGCTGACGCAGCTCCTTTTAAAATACAATAAGGGATTCCCAAACTTTGCATCATCTGATGAACCTGTCCATGCCACTGAAAATTCATAAGATTTGCTTTCAGATAGCTTCCACTTCGTTTCATAATCTCCTGCTGGATTTCAGAAGGAAGTGCCTCTGTCTGATCTATATGAGAAAATGCCGAAAGAAAACAAGACTGCTGAATACTTTCTTCTGCGACAGCGTTCCAGTCTATATCATGGTCATATGGTTCTTCTATATCAAACAATTCTTTTTTCAACAAAGACAGGAAAACTTTTTCTTCTTCTTTTAAATTTTCACGATAAGAAGCCACTATTCTAATAATCCTTTCTGTTTCAAGGTGTAAAGGAATTGTTCAACATCATTTCCTGCCACTTCTTTTCCCACATCATAACGTTCCATTATCTTTGAAAGAAGCACGTCTCTCGCACACTCTTCTTGTAATAATTCCCATAAATATGCACCTGTTTTATTCAAGGTAATCATCGCACGAAAATCCGTATCTTGAACCTCAAGTGGCACTACTGTATATTCTCCTGCAACAGATAATAGCTTATAACCAGGTTTGATTTTCATTCCTTCACATCCTCCACATTTAAAATAGCACTAAAAAATTTATGCTTCATTATAACGAAAATCCGAAAAGAATACAATATAGAACATCTGATTTTTTCATGTATAAGCAGGCTGCTTGTATGATAAGATAATGACATAAACAAAAAGGAACTGTGATTTGTAATGGGCAAAACTGTATATGAGATTATGCATAGTAAGCGCAAAATAATTCAACGGATTGCTTTGCCCTAAAATTCAGTCCATAATAATCATTAGAGAATGCAAGCACTTTACTTCATCTTCTGTTGCTAGAATGATAGGTGAGAGCATTTTACTCGATTCGATTTATGGAGGACTGCTCATGAGAAGCAAAAGAATACCTGCAGAAGAACAATACCGTCTCATCATGGAATGCCGTCAAAGTGGATTGACAGATCATCAATGGTGTGTGGAACATGACATCAAACCAGGAACTTTTTACAACTGGGTAAAACGATTACGTCAAAAAAGGTTGTATGGATTTACCGGCATCAACCGGACGCAGCCATAGCGCTCCGGAAAGTCAGGAAGTCGTCAGAGTGGATTTTCATGACACCGACACGCCTTCCTATGAACAGCCATTAAATATGATCCCGGCATCTACGGAAAGAAACAACATTTCCGTGGCAGAGCCAATGAGGCTGTCTGTTGGAAGTTTTCTTCTAACTATCCCAAATGGAACAGATCCAAAACTTTTGGCTCAGACCCTTCGTATTATGAAGGAGCTGGAATGTTAGGCGATATCACAGCCGCCGATGAGATTTATATCGTAACAGGCAGAACGGATATGAGAAAATCCATTGACGGACTGTGTGCGATTGTAGAGGATCAACTCCATATGGATCCAAGGCGGAGTGCCCTGTACCTTTTCTGCGGAAAACGTTGTGACAGGATCAAGCTTTGCTCTGGAGTCGATGGATTGTTACTGCTATATAAACGCATGGAAGTTCAGGCAGATTCCGCTGGCCTAGAAATCAGTTGGAAGTAAAACAACTGACCTGGCAGCAATTCGACTGGCCTCATGTCTGGT
>ENA-OQAA01000469-OQAA01000469.1-human-gut-metagenome-genome-assembly--contig:-NODE-469-length-27634-cov-2.078744_pt1 | contig 27634 bp, 39 predicted proteins | sample MGYA00242489_ERZ504515 | MGnify/ENA primary metagenome ERZ504515 (study PRJEB26092, sample SAMD00036237) | human gut metagenome | host: Homo sapiens | study: EMG produced TPA metagenomics assembly of... | reverse complement strand
CTCAAATAAAACTGTTCGCCTCCGGAAATATGACCGATTCCAGTCTCTTCCGTCCCTCTGCTTTCATTTACAAGCACCATTTTTCCCGCAGAGGAAGCGCAATCTCATTTTCGGATCTCCTGACAGAACCAGACTTTCTGTGCGCTGTCCTTCACTGTCTATATAGCCGTCACATCAGAATCCGAAAAAGATAATGCCGCCTCCGGCACTTTCAACCCTTTGATGTGCTTCTAATTTCCATTGAAAATCTTTCTTTAAGTCTTCATAAAATACTTCGTTTTCCAGACCTGTTCCGTGAAACGCGGCATCAAAATCATAATCTGCAAAAATCCATGAGAGGAACATGTGGGAATATGCATAGCGCTCATCCCACGACACAACTCCAGATATTTCCGGATCCGGAATCTGCCAGAATCCTTCTCCTACAACCGCTTCCCCCGGCTGCCCCGTTGAAAAATAAATGGCTTTTGCAAGCACTTCATTGTTTTGCAGAACTTCTCCTGCATAAATCCCATCTGCCGGCGTCTCCTTTGCTGGCTGCAGACAATATCCTACATTGCCATTGATATAAAATAAATTTGTGGAATACTGATGATAATAAATCTCTCTTCCTGTTTCAATCGTTACTTGCTCCGTCTGTGCTTTTGCCTCCTTCGGAAAACACAGGGCAGTACAAAAAAGCATTGCCGCAATACATAGCAACACCATCTGTCTTCCTTTTCTCATAAATGATTCCTTTCTCTTTTCAAATTTTCTTCCGATCACTCTGTCTAAAATAGAATCGTACAAAAACTCTATCCATCCGTCGATTCTATCTGTTTCCAACAAGCATAGGCATCACACTTCTTTCATCATCAAATTAAAAACATACTGGAATAACTGGCAGAACTGCCTGATCCATGTAAAAAGGGAAAGAATCTCCCTTAGAATTACTCTTTCAGTGTAACATATCTATTCCGAAAGTCAATATCCACTTCAATAAAAAACAATCTATGGCAGCTATCATTTTCTTTCGACTACCGCCATAGATTGTTTTCATTTCTCTCTCATCTGTCGTTTTCGCTATCTGTCTCTTTTCTGGAATCCCCGCCGAAAATCAATTCAATCTTTGTCCCTTTGCCTAGATTACTGCTGATCTGAATCTTTGCATCGTGGAGAAGCGCACCGTGTTTTACGATAGAAAGTCCAAGCCCAGTTCCTCCGTTTTCCCGGGAGTGACTCTTATCCACCCGATAAAACCGCTCAAAAACACGTTCTTTTTCTTCCTCTGGAATACCAATTCCAGTGTCTTCCACAATGACCTTTGGGCCTTCCAGTGTATTTCCTGTCCACACACTGACTTTTCCGCCTTTGACATTATACTTTACTGCATTTTCACAGAGGTTATAGATCATCTCATCAAGGATCTGACGGATTCCATTATAAAAAACATGTTCTCCTGACACTTCAAATCGTACGCTCTTCTTTTCCGCCTGCGGAGCAAGCCTTGTGCATATTTCTCTTACAAGCAGATAGAGATCTACCTCTTGCTTCTCCAGCTCAATGCTCTTCTCATCTAACTTGGAAATCTTGATAATGTCTTCCACAAGTGTGATCAGACGGCTCGCCTCATTGTAAATCCGCTCTGAAAATCCCTTCATATCTTCCGGCCGCACCAGCCCATTTTTCATAATCTCCGCATATCCTGAAATAGATGTCAACGGCGTCTTCAATTCATGGGAAACATTTGCAGAAAATTCTTTCCGCATCTCAGCCGCCTTTTCCTTTTCCCGGTTCTGCACATCGATTCCCTGCAAAAGTGGTGTCAATTCTTCATACACATCATTCTCGAGCGGATGTTCCAGATCCAAATGATTGATTGGATCGATCAGACGCTTTGTCTGCCATTTTGCCAGCAGATAAGCTCCCGCCACCATCAAAAGAAAGATCCCAATGATGTATGGAAGAAGCTTCCGAATTGTTGGAAGCACATTATCAATAGTCTGGGAGCACGAAGACCGTCCCATCCTGCAGTCGGATCGCATAATAGAACGTCTTTTGTCCAAGTGTATCGGACGTTCTTACTGCTTCCCCTCTCCCGTTTTCCATCGCTCCTTTGATTTCTTTTCGGTTTTTATGATTTTCTAACGTCGTATCGTCTTGTACAGAGTCATAGAGTACTGTACCATCTGCCGACTAGTGTAAGCCTGGTGCTTTTTTGCACATTGTCCATGACATTCAGATATTCTTCTCCAGCAATATCGACTGCCGCCTGAATATATTCCGCCTCCTGCCTAAGTTCTGCGGTTTTATTCATAACTGTCTGCTGATAAACTGCCGCAACGGTCAGGATTCCCGAGATCAAAAGTGCAAGAAACGCAACTAGACACATGCTTCTTTGTATCTTACGTCTCATCCTGTCCTCCCATCCGGTAGCCTACTCCACGCACAGTCTCAATCAAATCTCCTGCACTTTTTAACTTCTGTCTAAGTGTACGGATATGAACATCGATCGTCCTTGTCTCCCCATCGAAATCATATCCCCATACTTCCTCCAAAAGTCTGTCTCTTGACAATACAATATTTTTATTTCGGATCAGAAGCTCCAAAAGTTCAAATTCCTTCAATGTCAATGTGACAGGGATTCCATCCACTCTCACTTCATGTTTTTTCTGATCCAGAATAAGATTTCTGATCTCATACTTTGTGCTTTTCTCTTCCCGCTTCGTCCTTCTTAACACCGCCTTCACGCGCGAGATCAGCTCCATCATTCCAAACGGCTTCGTCACATAGTCATCTGCGCCGCTGTCCAACCGATCACTTTGTCATACTCTGCCCCTTTGCTGTAACCATGATCACCGGGATATCCTTCGTCTTTGCTGAACTTTTGAGCTTCTTCAAAAGGGAAATACCGTCCTCTCCCGGAAGCATGATATCAAGCAGAACAAGCTCTGGCGTCTCAAATGCCAAAGCTTTCATAAATGCAGTCCCATCTGGAAATCCACAGGCTTTCATCCTGTGGACTCCAGTTGTATATACGACCAATTCCCGGATGTTACTGTCGTCTTCCACGCAATAAATCATCTTCGTTCTCTCCTTTATCTATCTCTCCACAAGCTGTCCGTCTTTGTGCACGCCTGTGATAGAGAATTCTACCCATTCTGCAATATTTGTTGCATGGTCTCCAATACGCTCGAGATACTTCGTGATCATAATCAAATCAATCGCTTTCTCGCCCTGCTTTCCGCCATCCTTCAGAATCAATTCTACCAGTTTCGCCTTTACAAGTTCAAACATTCTGTCCACTTCGTCATCGGCAAGCATGACCTTCTGCGCCATCTCCAAATCTTTATTGACATAGGCAAGGATACTGTCATGAACCATCTTGCTCGTTGCTTCTGCCATCGTCCCGATTACCGAAATATCTCTCGCTTCTGACATTCCAGCAGAAATGATAATCTCCGCGATATCTGATGTCTGATCTCCGATCCGCTCCATATCTGTGATCATTTTCAGCGCCGCAGAAATCTGGCGCAGATCTCTTGCCACCGGCTGCTGCTGAAGCAGAAGTTTTAAGCACAGTCTCTCGATATCTTTCTCAATCTGATCAATCTCTTCATCTTCGCTCATGACGAGCTTTGCAAGTTCCAAATCTCCGTTTCTCAGAGCCTTTGTCGCATTTGCAATTGCTTTCTCACAAAGGCTTCCCATAAAAATAAGCTGTTCACTGAGTCGTTCCAGCTGCATATCAAACTTATTGCGCATCTCTTATCCAAACCTCCCTGTAATATAATCTTCCGTTCTCTTATCTGACGGAATCGAGAACAATTTTTCTGTATTGTTATATTCAATCATCTCACCAAGAAGGAAAAACGCGGTATTGTCCGACACGCGCACTGCCTGTTGCATATTGTGTGTAACCATGACAATAGTATAGTCTTTTTTTAGTTCCATGGCAAGGTCCTCAATCTTCGATGTTGAGATTGGATCCAATGCAGATGTCGGCTCATCCATCAAAAGCACTTCTGGCTGCACTGCAAGCGCTCTTGCAATACAAAGTCTCTGCTGTTGTCCGCCGGACATTCCAAGTGCACTTTTCTTCAAACGGTCCTTTGTTTCCTCCCAAATTGCTGCCTGCCGAAGCGATTTTTCCACAATATCATCTAACTTTGCCTTAGAATGGATCCCATGTGTACGCGGTCCAAATGCAATGTTGTCATAAATACTCATTGGAAATGGATTTGGCTTTTGAAATACCATTCCGACACGCTTTCTGAGAAGATTCACATCCATCCTTCCATAAATGTCCTCTTGATCCAGTAAAATCTGTCCGTCGATCCGACATCCTTCCACAAGATCATTCATCCGGTTGATCGACTTTAACAAAGTAGATTTTCCACATCCGCTCGGCCCAATAAATGCAGTGATCTTGTTTGCCTCGATTTCCATATTAATATTTTTCAGCGCCTTAAAATCGCCATAATATAAATCTAGGTTCTTTACACTAATTTTCCCCATTTCCATTTCCTTTCGTAATCTTTTTCGCAATATATCCGGACAGGCAGTTGATTCCGACAACAAGTACAAGAAGTACGACCGCCGTCGCATAAGCCTGATCCATGTAAAGTCCTTCACTGGACAGATTGTACATATGTACGGCAAGGGTTCGCCCAGATCCCATCACACTTTTCGGCACTGCCGGAACAGTTCCCGCTGTATAGATCAGCGCTGCCGTTTCCCCAACAATTCTTCCGACCGCCAGAATTACACCTGCAAGAATTCCCGGTACTGCCGATGGCAGAACTACACAAAAAACTGTCCGGAGTTTTCCCGCTCCTAACCCAAAGCTTCCCTCACGGAAACTGTCTGGAACTGATTTTAATGCTTCCTCTGTCGTTCGGATGATCAGTGGAAGAATCATGATTGCCAATGTAAATGCCCCCGCAAGTAGAGAATATCCCCAGCCGAGTGTTGTTACGAAAAATAACAATCCGAATAATCCGTAAACAATCGACGGGATTCCCGACAACGTTTCCGTCGTAAGTCGGATGATTTCCACAAATTTATTTCCTCTCTTTGCATATTCTACAAGAAAGATTGCGGCAAAAATCCCAAGCGGTACTGCAATTACAAGCGATAACGCAGTCATTCCGATTGTATTTAACAGCGCCGGCATCAAAGATGCATTTTCTGAAGTATATTTTAATGCAAACAGATCTGGTGTCAGATGCGGAAGTCCTTTGATCAAAATGTATGCAATCAAAAATAAGAGAACTGCAAAAAGTTGCCACTGCTGACAACATCACAAGGAGCATCAAGATCAACGATCCAGGTCTTCGTCTGTAAGCACGAAGTTTTTGTCCAATTGTCTGCCTATTCATGTTGTGCCCTCCTGTTCAACAATGATACGGAAAGATTGATCAGCAGGATAAAGACAAATAAAACAACGGCAGTTGCAATCAGTGCCTCTCTGTGAAGTCCTGCTGCATATCCCATCTCCAGCACAATATTTGCCGTAAGAGTACGAACACCTCTCACAATCCCCGCAGGCATTCTCGCCTGGTTTCCTGCTACCATGATCACTGCCATCGTTTCTCCGATCGCACGTCCGATCCCCAGTACAATTCCTGCTACAACACCTGATTTTGCTGCCGGGAGAACAACTGAAAAGATACTTCGCTCATGTGTCGCCCCCAGTGCAAGTGCACCCTCATAATAATGCGCCGGCACAGAACGGATCGCTGACTCTGTGACACCGATGATCGTCGGAAGAATCATCATTCCAAGTAAGATAGATGCAGTCAGAATGCTGCTTCCATTTCCACCCCAGTGAAATTTCTGGCAGATGTCTCTGATCAATGGCACAAGTACGACCAATCCAAAAAATCCATATACAACGGACGGGATTCCTGCCAAAAGTTCGGTAGCACCTTTCAGCACCGGATAGATTTTCTTTGGACAATATTTTGCCATAAATACCGATGTCAGAATTCCGATCGGAACTCCTAAAATAATTGCTCCCGCAGTGACATAGATACTTCCCATGATCATCGGAGGATTCCGAAGATTTCATTGGTCGGCTTCCACCTCTCTCCGGTCAAAAATTCCATAAATCCAATTTCCTTCATTGCAGGAATTCCATTTGCGAATAAAAATACACAAATGAGAGCCACCGCCAGCACCGAAGTACAGGCGGCGATGAAAAACACTCCCTGCATGAACTTTTCTTTCCATGCTTTCATATTGTTTTTTCCCTCTTATCCATCTTTCTCAGGCTGTTTTGCAAGCAATTCCTGAATTAGTTTAACTCATCCCAAGCAAGCACTTCACCTGTATAGATTTCTTTTATCTGATCACTTGTGAGCTCATCCATCGGATTTGCTTTATTTACGATTACTGCAATTCCATCTGTTGCGATCACAGTTGCTTTTAACTGCTCTTTCTCTTCATCCTTCAACTCTCTGGACGCCATTCCAATATCACAGATTCCATCGATTGCAGAAGTCATACCTGTTGTGGAATCACTTGTCTGAATCTCAATCTCTGCACTTGTGTTCACTTTTAAATAAGCTTCTTTTAACTTCTCCATCACCGGTGAAATAGAAGAAGATCCTGCGACAACAATCTTTCCTTCTGGCTTGCTGCCGCATATGGCTTCACATCATCAAGAGAAATATATCCATTATCAGATACGATTTCCTGTCCCTCTTCACTCAGAATGTAATCGATGAATCTTGTGTCACTTCGCTTACTTCTTCCTTTGTAGCAATGTTAAATGGTCTTTGCCACTTTGTAGGAACCATCTTTGATATTGTCTTCTGTCGCTTCCGCTCCATCTACTTCACAGCTTTTACACTGTCATCAAGAGATCCCAGAGAAATATAACCGATAGCATACTCATTGCCTGCTACTGTTGACATCATAACAGATGTACTGTTTGTAATATTTGCCTCTTCTGTTGTATTATCTATTTTATTTCCTTCATCGTCTTTCTCTTCAATTCCCAGCAGCTCGATGAATGCTCCTCTTGTTCCTGAACCATCTTCTCTTGATGTCACAGAAATATCATTTGCAGAGTCAAATGAAGTATCCGTTTCTCCACTTGCTTCCGTTTTTCATTCGTTTCTGTTTTTCCTTCTTCTTCACTGCTTCCGCAACCTGCTGCCATTGCTGCTGTCATAGATACCACTGCCATTACTGCTAAAAACTTTTTCATTTCATACGATTTACTCTCCTTCAATCCGTCTTATTTTTCATTCTGCTTTTCGTTTACAAGTGATACTATACTTGGCGATTGTTAAATTTAAAAACAGCCTTTTGTTAAATCTGTGTAAAATTATTTTACAAAAAAAGAAGCATGTCTTTTTACGGACACGCTCCTCTCATCATATCAAAACATATTCTTTTTTGATTAAGAAAGTCTCTTTTCAAAGTTTCCGACTGCCTTCACACCTTCTGTAAAGATCATAAATGCATTCGGATCGATCTCTGAGACAATTCTTGTGATCTCATTCTGTTCGTATTTCGAAATCATAACAACAAATACTTTGGAATCTTCCTTCGTGTAGGAACCTTTTCCTTCCCACTCCGTCACACCGCGGCGCATCTCATTCATAATCGCCTGCTCAACCCCATCCTTCTTTGTAAAGATCATCACACTGAGACTAATGTTCTGCACATGCACCCGGTCACACGTCATTGCCATCACGGTCGCATAGATCAACGAGTAAACTGTAATTTCTATATCAAATATCATAAAACAGATTCCATACACGAAAATATTCATAAGAATACTTACTTTTCCAACACTGAATGACGGGTATTTCTTCGCACATACCATTCCTAGTGTATCCTGGCCTCCTCCGGAGCTTCCCCCTCTCAGGATCATTCCTGTTCCGACACCAGCAACAAGCCCTCCGATAATACACGCCGTCAGATAGTCTTCAATGATCGGTGTATTGGGAATCGGAATAAATGTCATAAACAACGTCTCAATTGTTGTCGTGTAGACAGACAACCAGAAAAATCCCCTTCCAAGTACTTTCCATGCCATGAAAAACAACGGTACATTTAATAACCAGAAAATAATACCGTCAAGATTGATCCCGCTAAGCGCGGCAATCTTCAGATAGTCTACAAGAAATGTACGGATCAACTGAGCAATACCTAAGAAAGTTCCATTATATAAATGCAGCGGTAAAATAATAATATTAACGCCCGCAGCAAACAGAAGACTTCCAAATGTTGCCCAGAGAAGACGTACAGCCATTTTCTTGTTCTTCAATTTCTCCATTCCTTTTTTCCTCCTAACGTACTCTTAGAGCGTGCCGGGAAGTGCTCTGACGAACTCCTCTCTGACACGCTCTAAGTTATTTTATCATTTCCAGGAACGATTGCCAACTCCTATTTGCTATTCTTTTCAGATTCTATTACGATTCCTTCTCCCGCTCCGATTCCTGCAGGCACACTTTGATTGCTTCATTGAGCGATAACATCTTCTCATCAAGCGCCGAGACCATATCCGCACATTCTCTTAAGTCTCTGCTGATATATTCCGGTGCGTTCCCTTCAAATTTGTAATAAATCTTATGCTCAAGACTTGCCCAAAAATCCATCGCGATCGTACGGATCTGAATCTCAACCTTCGTATCGACAACACTGTCCGATAAAAAAATCGGTACAGAAACAAGCATATGATAACTCTTATATCCGCTCTCCTTCGGATTCTTGATATAGTCCTTGATCGACAGCACTTTCAAATCGCTTTGATTCCCGATCATACCTGCCAGCCGATAAATATCTGATGTAAAAGAGCAGATCAGTCTGACCCCCGCAATGTCATTGACATACTTAACCATATTTTCAATGGATGTCTCATGTCCATAGCGCTTCAACTTCTTTACAATACTCTCCGGTGACTTGATTCTAGATTTAATATGCTCAATTGGATTATACTTTGTGTACATGCTGAAACTCATCATTTAATATTTCCAGTTTCGTTCCTACTTCTTTCATTGCGGCATTGTACAAAAACATGACAGTCTTCCAACTATCCACATCCTCGTAATTTTTTACCACTGTTCTCATCACGTTCCTTCTCTCCTTGTATCCGAAAATCATTTGATACAATTATTATAACATAGGATGATTTAATTGTCTTAAATTTCACAATTTTTTAATATTCTTTATACTTTTTCGTATGTTGTCCCATTTTCTCCATAGAAGAAAGATAAGCACACCCTGTCCTTTTCTTTACTCCTCAATAATATGAATTTCCAGATAGTCAAAGTCGATGGAATCCACAAAATTATCCTGATAAAATCTTGCCTTGTCATGTCTCTGAAATTCACTGATTGTATGATTCAGCCAAATTGGTTTACTCAGATCAAATTCGTAACAGATTTCATCTAACGCACGGAAAATTTTATGTGTCCTCGTATCTTCCTCCTCAATACAGATGACCGTATCGCGTACCATCCGGTTGTCTTTAAATATCTTTCCCCATAATCGAAACATCTCTTTCATCTCCTGCCATCAAAAACTGTTATAGTATCTGGATCTGACACATCTGCATCGTAGACAGCGCCGCCTCGTGGCTCTCTGGAGTTACTCCTGCACAGCAGCTTCGATCCACAACAATGTCTGTCTCTGGAAGACGTGCTTTTAGAAGAAGTGCATTTGACACAACACAAATATCTGTGCAGAGACCGACAAGCTCAATGGATTCATATCCTTGCTCGGCAACATAATCAGCCAGAGCAATGCTTCCAAAAGTTTCCTTGTCAAAAATTCTGTCAGCATAAAGACTTCAGGCAGTCTATGATCTCCCAGCCTTCTGTTTCTTTGACACAGTGGATAACCGGAAGCGACTTCCCCTCTTTTGTCTGAAGGTAATCTTCTCCGTGGGTATCTCTTGTGAAAAGAAGTTCTGTCCCCATTTCCCCGGGCAGCTTTTACTTTCTTCTCCACTGCTTCTACGATTTTCTGTGCCTCCTTTGTTCCAAGACTTCCATCTACAAAATCATTTTGCATATCCACAACGATCAGTGCCTTTTTCATATTCATTCCTCATTTCAATTTTTTATTTTTCTCAGCCATTTTTCTTCCCTTTTATTTTGAGATAAACCGCTGAAAAATACAAGCCTTTTCTAATGGAAACAACAAATTTTGTACATACCTAAAAACAGAGAGGCTTTTTACACCTCTCTTCCAGTTTTTCTATTCGTTACGGATTGCCGCAAGCGGACTTAACCTCATAGCACGCAGCGCCGGGAAATATCCTGCTGCCATCCCGACCAAAATTGCAAATCCGAGGGAAGCCAGAATAAGCCAAATTGGAATATATGAAATGTCTCCTTCAAATCCCATCGCACTTCCCATGCTTCCGGCAATTGTATTGATTCCAAATGACAGAAGCATACTCAAAATATTTCCAATCACACCTCCCAAAAGTCCGATGAAACCTGCCTCGATCAGAAACATCTGTTTGATATTTTTCAGACTGCACCCAAGTACTTTGATGACACCGATCTCCTTAGTCCTCTCATAGATGGACATCATCATCGTATTGGCAATTCCAATTGCTGCTACAAGAAGTGATACTGCACCAATTCCTCCAAGTACAGCCTGAATGATCGCAAACTGACTCTGCATGCTTTTTAAATATTCTGCATTGCTGTTCGCGGTATATCCCATTTCTCGAATTTTGGCTGACACTTCCTCTACATAGTCAATATCATCTACCTGCACACAGGCGGACGAATATACAAATTCTTTATATGGCTTTCCAGACTTTGTCGTCGGCTGCCCGGGAATCGGCTTCGTTCCATACTCTTTTTTCAGAGAAGCAATCAGCGTATCCAGATCACAATATACATAATAAGAATGTGAATTATAGGTGTTTAAGTCTCCCTTCACCATCCCACTGGCATGGACAACATATTTTTTTGGCGCTTTTGCGCTTGCCTGGTTTCCTCCCTGCCCTTCATTCTTGCCAAGTGACTGTTCCAAAGAACTTGTTCCATTCTGTTTGGAAGCCAAATATGCATCCGAATCTAAGATTAAGAACAAAGAATCCTTCATGTAATCGATTTCTGGCAGTTTTCCGGTTTCCCAATATCCTTTTCCTGTATTTTTTTCATAAAGCATCTCAGGAATCAAATTACCGATGATCAGCTCCAAATTGGATGTCTTTGTCTCTGGAAGACGACTCCCCTCTATCAGTGGAATATTTTGCTCCTCCAATGCTTCCGGACGCATTCCTCTCAAATCAATGTATCCCTCATAATTCCCTTTGAGAATCATCGCTGACATTGACAACACCGGAGACGCCATTTTCACATGTTCTATCTTACTCAACTCTTTGATGGCCCCATCTGTAATGTATTTTTCCGACTCCTGATCCTGATGCATCATATCACTGCTGATGATGACACCGCCTCCCCCATTATTCTTCCCAGTGACATCAATATTTGTAATCCCACCAGATTCCTCCACTTGCTTATACATGGATTTCTGCATGCCAAGTCCGAGTGAAATCATCACGACAATGGAAGCTGTACCGATCACCACACCGAGAACAGTCAGAAAAGTCCTGAGTTTTCTGCGCTTTAAATTTCCACTACTCATCCTCAGTAAGTCTATCAAACTCATCTGCCAAGCTCTCCTCCTCTTCTTGAAGCTTTCTTTGTTTTTTCTTCTTTACGATGATAATCGCAGCAATCCCTCCCGCAAGTATTACTACTGCAATCCCAACTGGCAGAATCGGAAATCCTTTCTTTTCCGGCTCTGTTTCAGGGCTAAATACCATTCCTGCATCTTCCTGTTTTGGAGTCACAAGAAGCTGAAATTCCTGTTCTGTCGAGTATGAGGCTCCTGCCTCGTCTTCATAAGTCACAATCATCTTCATTCTGCCATCTCCGGTCGTCTCTTTCTCCCCAGTTACCATTCCATCAATAGCGGCAGAAGATCCTGATTCCACATGACCTACAAATACTTTCTTTTCCTTTGATTTCCTTCCCCCTCAAATTTCGCCTTTACATTATAAAGTTTGGTACGTCCAAGATTATAGATATTGCACATAATATTCGCTTCATCACCGACTGCGATTTCCGGCGAGCTGACTTCCACCTCACTGAACTCAAATCTCGCCGCCTGCTTGATCGGAATTGCAAGCGCCGCATGTCCCTCATACTGTGTTGCATTGCCATCCTGATATTTCATGGACAATTCAATACTGTATGGCTTTTGAAGCAAATCTGCCCGTGCATTCAGAGCAATCGCAATATCTTTCGTCCCTCCTGCCGGAATATGATCCAAATAGACAGAGCTGGATCCGGAAACTGGAAGAAATGCCGGGGCTGCTCCGCTTGACTCCGCGCCTTCCGCCGGAGCATTGAATTCAAAGAGCATATTGGAAACAGCCGTATCCTGAGAGGTATTCTGTAAATGTACAATCAGATTAAAGTTACTTCCCGCAGGAATCTCTGCCGGATCTGTATTAAATCCGGACACGATAACACGTGGCACTCCTGTCTTTGTCTCACCTCCGCCAGATACAACCTCTCCTCCATTATATACTCCGCCTGCATCATACGGATAAGAAACGGATCCATTTTGTTCCCCACTTCCCTGGTCTTGCTGGTCAGGATTTTGCTGCCCTGGGTCTTGCTGATTCTGGTTTTCCTCTTTGGCATCCGTTTTCAAAAAAACACTTTGTTCCGAAATCGTACCTTCCGCACATGTCAGATCAAATTTCAATTTGTAGTAGCGAGATACTACATCCTGCCGTGCAGTAAATGCATAAGATACTGCCTTTGTCTCTCCAGGTGCGATTGCATCCACTGTCTGTGTATAATTTTTGTTTTCAATCTCAAACGGCCACGCGTCTGTATTTGCTTTTACTCTCGGAGTCACGTTGACACAAGTCAACGGTGTATTTCCTGTGTTTGTGAAATTTAATAATAAATTTTTTGTCTCCCCCGCCCGGTAGAGAAGGACATCGCTTTCATTTCCTTCAATCTGGGATGTCATCTCCAGACCAATCTGCGTTTGTCCCTCTTCCGTTGTCATCATTTCCTTTTCTGTATTCAGTTCCTTTGCATACACTTCCGCAGGCAACACCATTGCTGCACAGAGAAGGAATGCTGCCCATCTCTTTTTGCTTCTCATTGCTTTCTTTCCTTTCCACTCTCTTCTGATTTTTCTTTCCCTTGTTCCCGATTATCAACAATCTTTACAATCTCCCCGTCAATAATATGGAACACTCTGTCTGCATACTCTGCAAGATGATTGTCATGCGTGACCATTACCAGTGTCTTCTTCTGCTCCTTAACTACTTCTGCATCAAACGCATCACCTCTTCTGACGTATGCGAATCCAGATTTCCTGTCGGTTCATCTGCAAAAATAATCTTCGGATCCACTACAAGAGCTCTCGCTACTCCGACTCGCTGCTGCTGTCCGCCCGACATTTGATTCGGCAGATGCTTTTTATGCTTTTTCAAATTGACAAGATCAAGCATCTCATTGGCAATCTTCATCCGCTTACTTTTTGGCACCCCTCGGAAGCTCAGCGGCAATGCCACATTTTCTACTGCATTCATCGTCCCGATCAAATGGAAAGACTGAAATATAAAACCTACGTTCTCCCTGCGGAATTTTACAAGTCCATCTTCATTTAACTTTTCCATATGAACGCCATTGATAATCACCTCACCCTTGGTTGGTTTTTCAAGTCCTGCAAGCATATTTAACAGTGTTGACTTTCCCGAACCGGAAGTCCCGACGATTGCACAAAACTCTCCTTCATAGATACTAAAATTCACGCCATTTAATGCACGCACGATACTGTCTCCTACACGGTACAACTTAAACAAGTGTTTCGCCTCAATGATCTTCTTCACTTCACTGCTCCTTTCTCTGCATCGGTCAAATCCATGCGTTTCTTTCACTTCCACACCACATGACCAGACATCCATGCACTCCCATATCCTAATAATACTCTCAATTCTGTAAAAAAGAAAAAACATTACACTCACTTGAAATTATGATACCATATCATACAATATTTTTTATTTATAAATATTTAATAATTTCTTAATTTCATATCACGATTTTAATAGGTTTTCAGGCACTTTTGTTACTAACGTGTTACTAACGCGTTTAATATCTTCCTGTTTCAAAAAAGAGAGCCTGTTTCCAAGCTCTCTTGATAATATTTTTTCAATTTTCATTGCCCCACTCTTTATACTCTTCCCAGTCTTTTTTTATTGAGTATAATTTCAGAATAATAGAACTCCTTATTCGGTATGATTTTTGTAGTATTTTAATTTATTGCTCATATCTTATTATACTACAGATTGCGGACTCTTCGGATTTCGTTTTCTGATTTTGTGGCATAAAAACGGAGTCACTGCTCCATAGTGATTCCTCATCTATTTTGCAGCAACTCCTATTTTCATTTTATATTTAGTTTTCCGGATTCATAATTTCTTCTGCAATATTTCTTGCATGATCTGAAATTCTCTCCATAGAAACGAGCGTATCTAAATAGAAGATACCCGTCTCTGCATTACACTGATTATTTGCAAGACGTTTGATATGTTTATTTCTCAAACGTACCTCCAGATCATCTGCAAGTGTTTCTTTCTCAATCACTTTCACTGCTTTCTCTGAACTCTTCTCAAAGAATGCCTCCTTTGCGTAAAGATAACTTTCCACACAGACGTCCATCATCTGTTTGATCTCTTCTGTCGCAATTTCTGAGAATTCTAGCTTTCTCTCGCGCATCGCCTCTGCGCACTCTGAAATGTTCTCACAGTAGTCACAGATCCGTTCCATATCTGATACGACTTGGAGTAAATGTGCCACATCTTGATGTTCCTTCTCACTGACCTGAAGCGCTGTGATCTTAATAGCATAATCTGTAATTCCTGCACTAAGCTTATCTACAACAGACTCTTTCTCCTTGATACTTTTTATCGTCTCTTCGCTCTTTGTAAAGAGCACTTCCTTAGATTCTTTCAATGTCTCTGCAACAATATTTCCCATTCTTACAATCTCTGTCACGGTAGACTGTAATGCAATACCTGGTGTCTGAAGCATTCTGTCATCCAGTAATACAACATCGTCTTCCTGTGTACACTCTTCTACACGACCAAGTTTCTTTGCCAATGTGATAATCCAGTTGGATACCGGGAAAAGCAATACCGTTGTTCCGATATTAAAGATTGTATGAACAGTACTAATCTCTGTCTGGGTGATCAAATTTTCTCCCAGAGCCGGATTCATAACTGTAAAGAATATAATTGCCACAATACTGAAAATCACAGTACCGATTACATTGAACAGCAAATGCATCAATGCTGCTGTCTTTGCATTTCTCTTTGCTCCAACACTGGAAAGCATCGCTGTCACACATGTACCGATGTTCTGTCCCATAATGATATAAACTGCTGCACTCATCGGAACAAGTCCCGCTGCTGCAAGACTCTGAAGGATTCCGACAGATGCAGAAGAACTCTGGATCACAGCTGTCACAATTGTTCCTGCAAGAATTCCAAGGAATGGATTCTTTCCAAGTGTCACAAAAATATTACAAAATGCTTCTGATTCTTTCAGTGGAGAAACTGCTCCTGACATTGTAGAAATACCGACAAATAAAATACCAAATCCAACAATGATACTTGAAATATCCTTTGTGGAACGTCTCTTTCCTGTCAGCATGATCACCACACCGATAATAATTGCGATTGGTGCCAAATTCGCCGGGCTTAACATCTTTGCCCATTCCACACTCGATACAAGCCATCCTGTGACAGTTGTACCAATGTTGGCTCCCATAATAACTCCCATTGCCTGTGCCAGGTTCATGATTCCCGCATTTACAAACCCAACAACCATAACAGTTGTAGCTGATGAACTCTGAATCACAGCCGTAATAAATGCTCCAAGCAATACCCCAAAAAACTTGTTCTTCGTCAAAACTTCGAGCAAAGATTCATCTTATTGCCAGCAGCATTTTCCAGTCCCTGTGCCATAATCTGCATACCGTAGATGAACATTCCAAGCCCACCTACAAACGGAATAATAATGCCAGTGTAATCCATAGGCTTCCTCCTCATAACTAATACATTTTAAATTCACCTTTTTACCATAACATTATATTCGACAGAAAACAACATCTTTTTACTATTTTTCTACTTTTTCATTTTCGGCTCAAACACAAGCGAACCAAGGTATCCAAATACAAGTGCCGCCGAAATTCCTGCAGCGCTCGCTGTAAATCCTCCGGTAAAAATGCCGATCAGACCATCCTTTCGGACTGCCTCTTTGACTCCTTTCCATAACAGATTTCCAAATCCGAGCAGCGGAACACTTGCTCCCGCTTTTGCAAAAGAAACAATTGGCTGATAAATATTTAAAAATCCAAGTACCGCGCCAGAGCACACGAGCAATACCATCACTCTCCCCGGCATTAATTTTGTCCGATCAAGTAAAATCTGCACAAGTGCACAGATCAATCCTCCCACTAAAAATGCTTTGACATAATCCACAATGTTTCCTCTCTTTCTCACACATTCCTAATTCATCAACAATGTTCCAGCACGATGCCATGTGCAATGCCCGGGACACTTTCCCCTTCATTGAAGCTGACCGTTGACATGAGTGCCCCTGTCGGTACAAACAACACACGTCTCCATTCTCCGCTCTCAATCTTTGGAAGAATATATGCTGCCAGTGTCACCGCCGCACATCCGCATCCACTTCCTCCTGCATGCGTGTCCTGCCTTTGCTGATCAAAGATTGTCATTCCACAATCCATATGATTCTGCTTGATATCCTTTCCCTTTTTCTCACAAGATCAAACAAAATCGTCTGCCCCACATACCCAAGATCTCCGGTAATAATCCGATCATAATCGGTTTCCTGTCTCCCAAAATCTTTTAGATTCTGCAAAATCGTATCACACGCCGCCGGAGCCATACATGCTCCCATATTTTGCGAATCCTTAAGCCCATAGTCAACAATCTTTCCAACGGTTACTCCTGACACTCTCACATGACTCCGTTTCTTTCCTATTAAAAAGGCGCCGCTCCCTGTTACAGTCCAATGGGCAGACAGCGGCCTCTGACTCGCATATGCCAGCGGAAATCGGAATTCTTTCTCTGCACTTCCAAAGTGGCTCGATGTCACCGCAAGCATGTATTCTCCATACCCCGCCGCCACTGCCATAGATCCAAGTGCAAGTGCTTCCCCTGAAGTAGAGCAAGCCCCATAAAGTCCAAACATAGGAATCTGAAGTGCCTCCACTCCCATGGAAGTTGCAATTCCCTGCCGCAGCAAGTCTCCCCCGTATAAATATCGAACCTCTTTGGCATCAATTCCTGCTTTTTCCAATGCCAGAACGCACGCTTCCTTCTGCATTCTGCTCTCCGCTGCTTCCCATGTCTGTTCTCCAAACAGGTTGTCCTCCCCCGCCATATCAAACAGGTTTCCAAGCGGTCCTTCAAATTCTTTTTTTCCTACAATCGACCCGGCGCTAATCACATATGGCGCCTCCTGAAAACAGATACTCTGACTTCCTCTTACCATTGTCATACAATCACCCCGACTTTCAATAACAGATAGTAAATCAGCCCCAATCCCCAGGATGTCACAATCCCATATAAAATAACCGGGCCTGCAATCGTAAATATTTTACATCCGATTCCAAATATCTGTCCTTCTTTTTTATATTCGATTGCCGGAGCCGCCAACGGAATTGGCAAATCCGGTGATCGGTACGAGCGCCCCTGCGCCTCCCCATTTTGCAATCCCCGGATACAAATTCCATCCGGTGAGAAGTACACTGAGCAAAACTAACATGAGTGATGTCCATGTTCCGCTGATTTCTTCTGTGCATCCTGCATTTTTACAGAAATTCATAAAAAACTGCCCGATCACACAGATGGTTCCGCCTGTCACAAATGCTTTTGCCATATTCAGATAGACGTTGTGCACTGGTGTCTTTGTTTTGACATAATCCTGATATGCCTTTTCCTTCCTTTTTTTCTTTTCTTGTTCGTCCATGTCCTTCCCTTTCTTTTCGTTTTATTCTGAATCTATCTGTTTGTTTTCTTTCTTTTTCTCATCTATTATCCCCAGCCTTTCCAGAAATAAATCAGCGAACCAATTCCTTTTCCAAATGCTATTCCCGCAATAATATAAGGAATTGCCCGGAGAAGCTTCACTCGTCTGATAAAAATTGGGAAAATATTCAAAATTTCTGCCAAGGTCATTGCCCAGCACCCTACAAAAATCCCCCCAAATATACCGAAAATCGGAACAAGTATCTGCCCATAAGGAATTGTGACCGGAAATAAATAGAACAGATTGCCAAAGATTCCTCCAAGTGCGATGGATTCTTCATAAAGAAGCACGCAAGCTCCGGTATGTGTACGATCTGCAAATTCAGATACCACTCCGAGACCTACGATAAATGAAAACAATCCTCCTGCCACCGCAACCCCTGCGCTAAGTCCAAGTACCACAAGTATCATCTGTTTGATCCACATGACGTTTCTCTCTTTCTTTTTTGTTCCCTCATAGCTTTTCCTACTTACTTAACATCAATTTCTTTTTTCTTTCTCTCATAATTTTGTACCAATGTTGTCTGAATATCATTCTCATAAAGTCTCATTTCCACCTCCATCGGTGTTGGATCGACCGAGAATCTTTTACCAGCAAAATGATTAAAGAACACAAGAATACCAATAATCAGACCAATGCTGTAACAGACTTCCAACAGTGTAAATCCACTTGACGGCACCCCCGTGAGCTGCTCATAAACCTGCCCAAACATTTTCCCCACATCCACATCATTGTTAAATGCCATAATTGAAAAGGCTGAGCCTAGAAATGTAATCATCACAACTCCCACCGTCTTCAGAAAATGTACCGCCTTTCCTGGAGTCTTTTGCTTTTCATAAGTAACAATAAATTCTGTCTCACCAAGATTTTCAATATCCAATCCCGGATATACCCTGTGAATCTGCTCAATAACCTTTAAAATAGAAAATACAAACCGGTTCTGTCCCTGTTCCGGCATTTTCAGAAGTCGTTCTGTCTTCAATCTTGTCACAATGGTTTGGTCCGTACACTCCATTGAAAGAACATCTCCCAGCGTCACTTCCTGTTTTGTCAATTCAATACTGCGGTCTGCCTTTATATATAATTTTTTGTTTGTTGCTGCCATGTGCTGCCCATCTCCGATCTTTCCATTCTTACAAGCGTTCCTTCCCCAGATAATTCTGTCTCCCGCACATCCGTAACATAATAGCAGAGCCCGACAACTATCGCCACCGCAACAGCGCAGAGCAGACAGATCCAGATTTTCTTTCTTGCATTGTCCATTTTTGCACCACCTTTCTGATACTTCTCTGCCTCACAGAGCTGATGCTTACCTGTTCTGCCAGAGATTGCTTATTCCTATTATTTCCGCATTTGGCAAACCTATACTCTTCAGGAAAACTTAATAAAAAGAGGAAGCTGCTCTCATTCTGAACTGCTCCCTCCTCAAATTTCTTATTTTTTCTCCCGGCATACCAATCGCCCAGACTCATCCTGTCTGTATTTTTGTCCTCATATTTTTTAGAATCTTCTTTTCAAGCCTTGACACCTGCACTTGGGAAATTCCAAGTTTTTTTCCAATCTCTGACTGTGTTTGATTTGCAAAGTACCGCAAATAGATCAACTGTCGTTCCTCTCTATCAAGCTCCTCGAGAAGCTGACGTATCAGCATATGATTCAGTATCGTTTCTTCCTGCCTTCCTCTTCCTCTAGCTTATCAAGAAGCTGAATCTCATTTCCATCTTTCTGATAAATCGGTTTGTGCAGCGATTCCACTTCCCCGCTCGCATCAAGCGCCATCGCAAGTTCTTCCTTCTCCACCTCCAACTCCGCTGCCAGTTCTTCCATTGTCGGCTCTCGGTTATATTTTTTCTGAAGACGCTCCCTTGCCAGAAATGCTTTGTATGCTGTCTCCTTTAATGACCGGCTCACTTTAATTATCCCATCATCTCTTAGGAATCTCCGAATCTCCCCTGAAATCATAGGCACTGCATAAGTCGAAAATTTCACATCATAATTCAGATCAAATTTATCAATTGCTTTCAAAAGTCCGATACTTCCAATCTGAAACAAATCTTCACTGTCCGTTCCCCTTCCAAAGAACCGCTTCACAATACACCATACAAGCCCTGTATTTTCCTCCACTAATTGTTCTCTCGCTTTCTCATCTCCATCGTGTGATCTTTGAATTAAAGCGATTGTGTGGTCCATAGCTCCCTGCCTTTCCCGATAGTCTTTTTCATTCGGACCAACGTCCCCTTCCCCAGTTCGGATTCTACATACACATTGTCCATAAAGGCTTCCATAAATGCAAATCCCATTCCTGACCGGTCAAGTTCTGGCCTTGTCGTAAATAACGGTTCCATTGCCTTTTCGACATTTTCAATTCCTTTTCCTTCATCTCTAATTTCTACATAGAGTGTCTGCCCTTCAATCCAGCATCGAATCATAATTTTCTTCACTTTTCCATCATACCCATGGATCAGCGCATTCGTGACTGCCTCTGAGACCGCAGTCTTTACATCTGATACTTCCTCCAAAGTCGATTGAGCTGTGTCATAAATGCTGCAACAGACACACGCGCAAATCCTTCATTGACCGGTCTGCTGTCAAATACCAGTTCCATTTCATTTGTGTTCTTCATCATTGTTTTTCCTCCTCAAACATCTGGATTATTTTCGTCACACCTGACATTTTTAATATTTTTCTGATCCGCTCATTTGCGTTTTACTGCCCAGACTTCGCCGCCAACTAAATAGACCAGCTTATATCTTCCCATAAGGACTCCAATTCCCGAACTATCCATAAAATTCGTGTTCGCAAAGTCAAAAATAACATATTTAATATGGTTATGCTCAATCAGCATATCTGCCCTCTTTCTCACTTGCTCCGCATTGCAGTGGTCTAACTCTGCGGGAAGAAAAATTGTAAGACTGTTTTCTTCAATCTGATACTCCATATAACCCTCCTGTTTCGTAGCCTATAAATCGAAAAAAAAGGACATACACGCTCTTTGTGTATCTCCTTTTCTTTCGTACTTCTATTTCTATTGATATTCCTCGTAAGTTACATCTCCATAGGATTCTTCTGTTTCCTGATAATTGTCATATACATCCTGATCCCCTTGTCCTTGGTAATCTTCTGTATCACTTCCGGCAGTATCCCCATAAACACTGCCATAATCATTATACACATCCGCTCCTGACTGTCCGGAATCCACACTCTCTTCCGTACCAGCCCCCTGAGGATTTGCCGGGGTTCCTTTTTGTGCCTCTTCTGCTCTCTTTGCAACATCTGTTTTCGGATATGCCTCGATGATCTGCTTGTATATTGCCTCAGCCTTATCTTTCTCATTGTTCAACAGATAAGAGTCTCCAAGTAACAGCAGTGCCTCTCCATCTTTGTAATGCCCATCCATCCGGATCAGTTCCTCCAAAAGTGTGATCGCTTTTGGATAATCTCCCTGCTGATAGCTTTGCTTTGCACTACTGTAATGTTCTGCACAGATGCTCGGATACACTTCATCGGCAATCGCCTGATACTGAACTTTTCCCTGATCTCCAAGGGAATCTTTCTGCACTTCCAAAAGTTCTTTTGCAAGTGTGGCGTAAGCATACTGCCCGGAGTTATAGTGCTCCTTGACCGTCAAAAGCTTCTCATAGCTGTCTTTTGCCGCCAGTGCAGCAGCCGTTGCCGCCTCGTTCTCATCGGAAGAATTTCTAATGGTCTCTAATTCCTTTTTCATCGCGCTGATCTGCGCATCTTTGGAATTGATCTCCTCTTTAAATGCCAGCACCGATTTGTTGCTTCGATTGGATTTTACTTCATTGACCGCCGGAACAATGAGAAACCATACAACGGCTGCTCCTAGTAAAATTCCTATGACAATATTCAGAATGGTAAGGAATCCTGCATTCTCTTTCAGCGGAGAGACCGCCGGCTGAATGACCGTGTCATTCCCAATCTCATAAGTCTTCTGTTCTCTTCCTTTCGTGCCTTGCGTTTCTCTGAGTTCGGACAACTCATGCATATATTTCAAGGTTGTCTCATTTGTCGTGTCGAGACGATGTGCCCTCTTCAACACCTGTTTTGCTTTCTGGTACTGACCTGTTTTTAAATACAATAGCGCCAAAAGCTGATATGCTTTCAGATAAGACGGATGTATCTGCACCGCCTTCTTCAGTTGAATCACCGCCAGATCTTCCGCACCCTGATCACAGTAAACGAGGCACTGATTATACATCTGCACTGCTCTGTCAATTTCTTCTAATGTTTTTTTATCTTTCTGGATTTCTCTGATAAAGTATCCCGCCAGATTGTCTGATTTTTGAAAATTCTGACTGAGGATCCACTCTACGATTGCCTCCGCAATCTCTCCTCTTTCATAATAAACAAGCCCCAGAAGGTTCCTTGCAGGGATGTTCTCCCTGTTATACTGAAGGCTCCGCTTTAATGACTGAACGGCGCCCGATATGTCCCTTATTTTTGCTTTTCTCAGTCCATCATTATACCAGTAATTTGACTGATGTAATATTTTCTCCGTATACTCCATGCAATTCCACCGTATCTTTCTGCTATTTCGCCTGACTGAGCATCTCCCGCAGAATATCAGTCATATCAGACAAGTCTTCCTGATACACTGCCTCCTCTATGTCATCTACTTCCAGGCTAGGCTTAAATTTCTTTAATTCCTCTTCATAATCTAACATTCTGGTTCTCCCTTCACAAGCTCTTTGATCATACCTACAAGGTAGAGTGAGCCCAGGCAGTAGGCAATACCGTCTTCTCCTTTTTGTTTCATCATCTCCGCCCATGCCTCTTCTAATTGTTCCCGGACAGTCACTTCACTGTCTGTATATTTTCGAACGATCCGGCAAGTTCACCCGCATCGACTTTTCGTGTACTTTCCACGGTCGTGATCACATAACTGTCCACTGATAAATTCTGGCATAGTTCTGCGATCATCTTCTCGTACTCTTTCTCTTTGACTGCTGAAAACAGAATCACAGTCCGTCCACCGTGGACAGGTCTTCGCTTCACCGTCTCGACAAACCGCTCTACTGCATTCTCGTTATGTGCTCCGTCTATGTAGACTCCCGGGAGGATTTCCTCCATTCTTCCCGGCCATTTCACATGAAACAGCGTATCCTTCCATAGTTTCAGATGTCTTTTTGGAAGAAGAAGCTGCACAGCTCCAGTGCAAGCAGTGCATTGTCCACCTGATAACATCCAGTATTGGAAAGCCTCCATGTAGTATCTTCATCATACGCACTTCGTTTTGAAAATGCAATATATTTCTCTGTGATTTCCTGAATTTCGTACGCATCTTTCGTGATTTTTCTACAAGGTGCACCACAATTTCCGCAATTTGTCGGAAAACAGCTGCTGCCTGCACATTATTCCCATCGAACACAAGCGGAACCTGTCTTTTGATTGATCCCGCCCTTTTCTGCTGCAATTTTTTCTATCGTATCTCCCAGTATCTCCATATGATCCATTCCGACTGCTGTGATCACAGTCAATACCGGATCATCGATTGCATTCGTGGCATCCAGCTGCCACCGAGCCCTGTCTCCAGCACAATGTACTCCATGTCTGCCATCGCAAAAGCAGTCATCGCCATTCCAAACAAAAATTCAAAAAAAAGTCGGATGTGCCAGCCCGTCTTTTTCCATCTCATCCACAGTAGTTTTTACTTTCTGAAAAACAGCAAGAAATGTTTCATCGTCTATCTCTTCCCCATTTATTCTGATCCGCTCATTGATCTTCACAAGATGGGGAGAACTGAAAAATCCTGTCCTCTTTTTCTCCGCAAGCAAAAGAGCCTGTATGTATGCACATACAGAGCCCTTTCCATTTGTCCCTGCCACATGAATTACTTTCCTACCGACCTGCGGATTTCCAAGTCTTAATAGGAACTCTTTTGTATGTGTCAGATGATTCTTCACTGTGAATTTTGGAATGTCTAAAATATATTTCACACTTTCCTGATAATTCACTTGTCTTCTCCATTATTTCTGCGGTGTTTCAGACGAATCGTCTGCCGCATCTTTTGTTTCTTCTGTCACTGTCTTTACATCTTCTGCCTTTTTTTCTTCCTCTTCCAGCTGAAGCTCAATTCTTCTGTCAACTCTTCTATCTTGCCACCGCGGTAAATGTATTCCGCAGAAGTCCGAAAGACCGTATTACTTGATCCCATCTGAATGATCGTGATGATATCTCCTTCCTTCAGCTCTGTCTCCTGCAGTTCGATCCTCGTATTATTCAAAAATTTAGAACTCTTCTTCTCGCCATTGACATAGACTCTACTATTTTTAGTAAAATTCTCGCATAGAGCTATATGTTCCGTCAAGCTGCGTGATCAGATCTGTCAGCACGACATCCTTAATTCCCATCTGCATGTGTCCTTCCGGCACTGGATTTTTCCCTCCGTACACATACTTCTCTCCATAGAGAATATCATACTGCAGCATCTCCAGATCGAGTAAGTAGTTCTTCGTCTGCCTTCTCTTCTGGTGATAATTGAATATTGTTCCGGAATGAATATCCAACTTCTCAAAAACATCCGCCATGATCTGATAAGATGCAATATTTCGATCCTGTTTTTCCAACCCGATATTATCCCATACAACATAGTTTGTATTGTACAGATACCTTCCCTTCAGATCTTCAGATTTCAGTCCGAGTGTTGGCAGATGATCTCCATATAGGACTAGAACGGTTGGTTCCTTTCTATCTTCCAACGCCTGCACAAGATCTCCGATAAACTGATCGACTTCATAGATTTGATTGACATAATATTCCCATGCACTTCTTACTTCTTCATCCTCTATTCCGGTCACTTGAATCCTTGGATTTTCTAAATGCTGTCCATAGTAATCGCCATGACTTTGTACTGTGATCCCAAATACGAAATCCTGCTGTTCTGTCGAATCCATTGCGTTCATGATATGTTCTGTGAGGATATCATCCTTCGCCCACCCATTCTCGGTAAGCTGAAGAATATTCATAAATTCCTTACTCGTGTAACTGTCAAACCCGATATTATTAAATACCGTTGAACGGCTGTAAAAATTTCCTCCGTTGTTGTGAAGCGCATGTGCGCCGTAACCAAATCGTTTCAGCGCAGTTGCTGCACTCTCTGCGGTTTCTTTTTTTAATATTGTCTTATACGGATACTCCCCTGGTCCAAAATATCGCAAGTTCATTCCGGTCAGAACTTCAAACTCTGTGTTGGCCGTTCCAGCTCCCACCGATGGCACTTTGAAATACCCTGACGAATATTTCTCAGAAAGCGCTCTGAACGTTGGAAGTGGATCCTGTGATGTCTGCAAAAATTCTACCTCACTTGTATCAAAGAACGATTCCAGCTGGATAAAGAGAATATTTGGCATCTCTTTTCTTCCGGTCTTGGCCTCTGTGATCGCACCGTTCTCACTGATCTGAGCGATCATTTCCTCGCTGTAGCCATTCGGCTGTGAAATTCCGGTATTAAACACACTCGACATAAAACAGTATGGAAATCCATAATCTTCATAGGCAAAAGCAATATTCCAAATAATTGGAAATCACTCGCTTATCAAGTGCTATATCTGTCACGACAAAAAATAGTCCAAACCAGATTACCACTCCGGTCAGCGCAAGCACTCTTCTCATTTTTCCAGCATACTGTCCGCCACGCTTCCACATGGAAATGACCCATACAACAACCGCTGCCACACCAACGATCACCGCAACAAGTTCAATTCCGTTAAAATAAGAATTGATCAAGGTCACCGCATCACCGGCAACTTTTAAGTCCTGTGCATTAAACGGAGTGACACGTTTCATAAGCATGTATCCGTTTGTCACCCCAAGACCGATCCAGAATACACTTAAAAGAATTCTGGCAAAAATACGTCTTCTTACGAGATAAACAACAGAAAACGTAATAAAGATCAAAAATGAATTATATAAGAACACTTTTGGTGTCTCAACCATATAATTCCACCCCTGTACAAGCGAATGTCGGGAAATACATTCAATGACCAGGTTCAAAAAGCATGCCAAAAGTGCATGAAATACAAGCGAAAACTGATTCATGAACTTATAACACGGTGCCAGCTTTTTCGCCAGCGGGCTGTTGCGTCTCTTCTCTAAAATCTGTTCCCTTCTCTCTTTTCTCTTCTTCCAATACTTCTTAATGTCTTCCGGCTTTAAATTTTTCACCCTTTGTATGCCACCCTTTATATCGGGGCGTTTGATATGAATCCGTTTCATTGTCACCTCTCACAATCTGATGTGTTTATTTTCTAAGTCCTTTTAATCGTTCCTGTACTTGTTCCATCATCTGTGTATATTTCTCAAGCTTTGCTCTTTCTTCATTGATTTTTGCTTCCGGAGCCTTGCTGATAAATTTCTCATTGTTCAGCATGCCATTGACACGGGCAAGTTCTTTTGTCAAGCGTGCTTCCTCTTTTGTCAGACGCTCTAACTCCTGCTCAAAGTCAACAAGTTCTTCCATTGGTAGATATACAACTGCATCTGCCACAACGACAGAAACTGCATCCTCTGCGATTCCGCTCTTGTCGGACTGAATCTGGATTTCATTTGCACTCATCAGCGGCATGGAAGACTCTTTAATCTCCTCAAATCCCTGACAAAGATTTTCATTTTCACAGACAATATATGTCTTCGCCTTACGGCTTGGAGCAACATTCATCTCTGCTCGTACGTTGCGGACACCGCGGATGATCTCTTTCATGTGATCTACAATATTCTCTGCTTCCGGATAGCAGCTGCTCTCTTTGTATTCCGGCCAGGAAGACATCATCAATGATTCTTCTTCTGGAACAAGCGCACCGTAGATTTCTTCTGTCACAAACGGCATAAACGGATGGAGCAGTTTTAATGCATCACCGAGCACAGTCTTTAATGTATAAAGTGCACTGTTTGCTGCTGCCGGATTTTCCTCCGCGTGATAAATACGGTATTTTGCAAGCTCGATGTACCAATCACAGAACTCATCCCAGATAAAGTCATATACTTTTTGTACAGCGATTCCAAGTTCAAATTTGTCCATGTTCTCTGTCACATCTTTGTCAGTGTATTCATCTTTGAGATGATCCATTGATCCACCGCTGACAAATCACTTTCGTTCGGAACTGTAATCTCTTTTCCTTCCATATTCATGAGGATAAAGCGGGATGCATTCCATACTTTGTTCGCAAAGTTTCTATTTGCCTCTACTCTCTCATCGTAGAAACGCATATCATTTCCAGGTGCATTTCCCGTCACAAGCGTGATACGGAGCGCATCTGCACCATACTTCTCGATAATCTCCAGCGGATCAATTCCATTTCCAAGAGACTTACTCATCTTTCTTCCTTGAGAGTCACGGATCAATCCATGGAATAATACCGTGTGGAACGGCGCTTTTTCCAGTATAAGCATATCCGGAAAATACCATACGGATCACCCAGAAGAAGATGATGTCATATCCGGTTACAAGTACATCGGTTGGATAGAAGTAATCAAGATCTTCCGTCTTCTCCGGCCAGCCAAGT
>ENA-OQAA01000468-OQAA01000468.1-human-gut-metagenome-genome-assembly--contig:-NODE-468-length-27637-cov-6.999891_pt1 | contig 27637 bp, 35 predicted proteins | sample MGYA00242489_ERZ504515 | MGnify/ENA primary metagenome ERZ504515 (study PRJEB26092, sample SAMD00036237) | human gut metagenome | host: Homo sapiens | study: EMG produced TPA metagenomics assembly of... | reverse complement strand
CCGATCGGGCGGTTATCCATGCTGCTTTTCCTTCCTTTCCAGCGCCAGCGCGATCAGCCGGTCGATGAGCTGCGGCACCGGCAGGCCCTCGTGCTCCATCAGCTTGGGTACATGCTGATGGACGTGAAGCCCGGGAAGGTGTTGATCTCGTTGATCAGCACCCGGCCAGTACCCTTTTCCACAAAGAAATCGCAGCGGGCAAGGCCCTCGCAGTTCAGGGCAGTGTAGGCCATGGCGGCGTAGGTCTTCACCTCGTCCAGCTTTGCTTCCGGCAGGTGAGCCGGGATGACGGTCTGGCTCACGCCGTTCTTGTACTTGTCGTCGTAGGTATAGAACTCGGCACCGGCAAGGATCTCGCCCGGACGGGTAGCCACGGCGGGGTCGGAGCCGATCACGGCGCACTCCACTTCCTGACCGTCCACAAAGGCTTCAAACACCACCTTGCGGTCATTTTCCAGTGCAAGGTCGATGGCCTTTTTCAGCTCGTCACGGCTGGACACCTTGGAGATGCCCACGCTGGAACCGGCGTTTGCGGGCTTGACGAACACGGGCCAGCCCAGCTTCTTTTCCACACCGTCGCACACGCCTTCCAGATCGGACTCGATTTCCCAGCGGTCGCAGCCAGCCATCTGGTGTGGGGCACACCGTTGGCCTCGAACAGAGCATTGGCCACGGCTTTGTCCATGCACACCGCGCTTGCCAGCACGCCGCAGCCCACGTAGGGGATGCCGGCCAGCTCCAGCAGGCCCTGCACCGTGCCATCCTCGCCCCACAGGCCGTGCAGCACCGGGATGACCACATCCACATGCACTTTTTCCACATGGCCTTCCGGGGTGAACAGGATCATGCCGTGGTCGGCGCGGTCCGGACTGATGACGCAGGCCATGTTGCCTGCCAGCTCTTCCCAGCTGCCATCGGCCATCTGGGCGGCCGTGGCCTCGGTGTACAGCCAGCGGCCCTCCTTGGTGATGCCCACAGTGAGCACCTCATATTTTTCACGGTCAATGTTGTTGACGAAGTTGCCCACAGAAACGCGGCTGACCTCGTGCTCGCTGGACATACCGCCGAACAGCAGCACAACGCACATTTTTTCAGACTGCATGATAACTCTCTCCTATTTACAAAGCCCAAGACCTGGGCGGGATATAACCGGTAAAAATGCCGTTCTGGCTTATTATACAATATCTATGCGCGCGATGCAAGCAGAATGCCAAAAAGCTGCCGGTGGGTAAAAGAGATATTTTTCAAAAAAACTTTCCAAAAATCGAAGATTTCCGCTTGACGGATGGAAAAGTGCGTGGTACAATGATATCACCTCTTTTGCGGGGTTATTAAGTGCGCCTGTTTTACAGGTACCACCCGCAACCCGAGGGAGGTTCAAAACAACCGTTATAATGGAGGTGTCAACAAATGACCGTTAAAATCACTCTGGCCTGCACCGAGTGCAAGCAGCGCAACTACAACACCACGAAGAACAAGAAGAACAACCCCGATCGTCTCGAGATGAAGAAGTATTGCCGTTTCTGCAAGAAGCACACCGTTCATCGCGAAACCAAGTAAGAAAGGCGGACGCATCATGGCAGACAAAACCGAGAACAAGCCGGGCTTTGTGGCCAGAGCAAAGGCCGCTGTGAAGAACTTCTTTGGCAAGTGTGCCAAGTTCTTCCGCGACACCAAGAGCGAGCTGAAGAAGGTGGTGTGGCCGTCCAAAGAGGACGTTAAGACCAACACCATCGTCGTGCTCGTGACCGTCGCCATCGCAGCGGTCGTGATGATCCTGCTGGATGCCATCTTCGGCGGCATTCTGGGCTTGATCATCGGCGCCTGAGAATCATCTTGAAACGGAGGGCAGACCAAAATGGAAGAACAATCCAATGAGGCACTTTGGTATGTAGTGCATACCTATTCCGGCTATGAGAACAAGGTCGCGAATGATCTGCAGACCATGGTGGAGAACCGTCATCTGCAGGATCTGATCTGCGATATCAAGGTTCCCGTCGAGATGGTTCCCGAAATTGACAAGAACGGCAAGCAGAAGATGGTGGAGCACAAGCTCTTCCCCGGCTACGTTCTGGTCAAAATGGTGATGAACGACGATACCTGGTACGTGGTGCGCAATACGCGCGGCTGCACCGGCTTCGTCGGCCCCGCATCCAAGCCCGTTCCCCTCTCTGCTGAAGAAGTAGAGAAGATGGGCGTGGAAAAGGCTGCACCTCTGGCAGTCGACTTCAACGTCGGCGACACCGTGCAGATCACCGCCGGTCCTCTGGAAGGCTTTATGGGCCTTGTGGAGGAGATCGATACCGAGAACTTCAAAGTGAAGCTCAAGGTCAACATGTTCGGCCGCGAGACCCCCGCAGAGGTGGAGATCGGTCAGGTCGAGCTGCCGTAACCAACCGGCACAAATCGTTTACCAAGGTAAGACCGCAGTGCGGTTCTATAGAGCGTGTGCACTGTGCACATGCTCGTGGGAGGCACGGAGACACCGTGCCGCAACTCACCACAGATTTTTGGAGGTGCATTTATTATGGCACAGAAAGTTACTGGCTACATTAAGCTGCAGATCGAGGCCGGCAAGGCAACTCCGGCTCCCCCTGTTGGCCCTGCTCTGGGTCAGAAGGGTGTCAACATCATGGCATTCACCAAGGAGTTCAACGAGCGTACCAAGAACCAGATGGGTTATGTGATCCCCGTCGTCATCACTGTGTATGCTGACCGCTCCTTCAGCTTCATCACCAAGACTCCTCCGGCAGCCGTTCTGATCAAGAAGGCAGCTGGCATCAACACCGCTTCCGGCAAGCCCAACAAGGAAAAGGTTGCTTCTCTGACCGCCGCTCAGGTGGAAGAGATCGCCAAGACCAAGATGCCCGACCTGAACGCTGCTTCTCTGGAAGCTGCATGCAGCATGGTTCGCGGCACCTGCCGTTCCATGGGTGTCACCGTCGAGGGCTGAGACATAAACAGTGGAGGGCATAAAACTGCCCGCATGACCACACAGGAGGATATACAATGAAACATGGCAAGCACTATGTCGACGCTGCAAAGCTGGTCGATTCTACTAAGGCATATGATGTGAACGAGGCTCTGGAGCTGGCTTGCAAGACCGCTTCTGCCAAGTTCGACGAGACCGTTGAGCTGCACGTCCGTCTGGGCGTTGACGGCCGTCACGCTGACCAGCAGGTCCGCGGCGCTGTCGTTCTGCCCAACGGCACCGGCAAGACCGTCCGCGTCTGCGCAATCGCCAAGGGTCCCGCAGCTGCCGCTGCTGAGGCTGCTGGCGCTGATATCGTCGGTGATGACGAGCTGATCGCAAAGATCGCCGGCGGCTTCATGGATTTCGACGTTGTCGTGACCACTCCCGATATGATGGGCCGCGTTGGCCGTCTCGGTAAGGTCCTGGGCCCCCGCGGCCTGATGCCGAACCCCAAGGCCGGCACCGTTGCTCCCGACCTGGGCAAGGCTGTTTCCGAGGCCAAGGCTGGTAAGATCGAGTACCGTCTGGACAAGCAGAACATCATCCATGTGCCCGTGGGCAAGGCTTCTTTCGGTGCAGAGAAGCTGTACACCAACCTGGACACTGTGATGGAGCTATTGCCAAGCAAAGCCCGCTGCAGCAAAGGGTACCTACTTCAAGAGCGCTACCATCGCCACCACCATGGGCCCTGGCATCCGTCTGAACACCCTGAAGTACGGTGTCTAATTTGAAGTTCTGATCGTTTTTCTGCCGTTCGTATGGGCGGCAGAAAAATTTTGTCAGAAAATTTCAAAAAAGACTTGACAACTCCGCACGTTTGCGGTAAAATAATCATGCTGTTTTTGAGACAGCAGGTACTGGAGTCCAGTGTAAGGCTATGCCGCCTGCCGAGAAACGTGCGTAAAGTTGTTTTATGCCTCTTTCTCGACCAAGTGCGGGAAAGAGGCTTTTTTCATACTTGCTCCGGTTTTCGATACAAGTTTTTGAAACGAGGTGAAACCGAATGCCCAGTGCAAAGATTCTTTCTGAAAAGCAGGCTTATGTCGCTGATCTGAAGGCAAAGTTTGAGAGTGCGGTTTCCGGCTGCGTCGTCGCTTACGGCGGCATTAACGTCGAGAACGACACCAAGCTCCGTAAGGAGCTGCGTGAGGCAGGCGTCGATTACATGGTCGTGAAGAACACCATGCTGCGTCTGGCTGTCAAGGGTACCTCTCTGGAGGGCCTGGCTGAGCAGTTCAAGGGCGATACCGCTATCGCTTTTGCTCACGAAGCGGATCCCATGTCCGCTGCCCGCATCCTGTGCAAGTATCAGGATGGCGATAAGTCCAAGAAGTTCGTCGTGAAGGCTGGCTTCATGGAAGGCAAGGTCATGGACGCTGCCGAGACCAACGCAATCGCAAAGCTGCCCAACCGCGAAGGCATGCTGTCCATGTTCGCAGCGCCCTCACCAGCACTCTGTCTGGTCTGGCCGTTGCAATGCAGGCTTATGCCGACAAGCAGGAGGAGCCTGCAGCCTGATTGCTGCATGACCGCTGCTTAAACAAAACAAGAAACTAACAAACAAAACCATTGATATTGGAGGGTTACTACTATGGCTTCTGAGAAGATTACTGCCATCATCGACTCCGTTAAGGAGCTGTCCGTTCTGGAGCTGAAGGAACTGATCGACGCTTACTGCGAAGAGTTCGGTGTTTCCGCTGTTGCTGCTGCTGCTCCCGCTGCTGCTGGCGCTGCTGCTGCCGCTGAGGAAGAGAAGACCGAGTTCGACGTCATCCTGGCTGAGGCTGGCGCTACCAAGATGCAGGTCATCAAGCTGGTGAAGGAGATCACCGGTCTGGGCCTGAAGGAAGCTAAGGCTATCGTCGATGGCGCTCCCAAGGCTGTCAAGGAGAAGGTCTCCAAGGCTGAGGCTGAGGACATCCAGAAGAAGCTGACCGAGGCTGGCGCTAAGGTCGAGGTCAAGTAATTGAACCTCTTCTGAGAGTCGTTCATTCTTGAACAATGAGGTGCCCGTACCGAAAGGTGCGGGCATCTTTTTTTGTTTGATGATTGGAATGCCCTCCGCTGCGCTCTAGGCATGTTTAGATGAATTATTATTTTTAATTTGTGTTCAGAAAATGTCTGCGGACATTTTCTGAACACTTTTTCACAGGAGGGGCGGTAAAGGCAAGTGGCATCTGTGCGGTAGGAAAATGCATTTGACGCTACGACTCTATGGTGAAAAAACAGCTCCGAAACGACCGCAGTCGTTTCGGAGCTGCAAATATGATTTCCGCTGTTTATGCCCAGAGCGAAGCGGAGGGCATTTTAAATCGTCATCGTCGTATCTTTTCTGCATTCAAAAACTATGTTATACTATCCTCAACAGGAGGAACGGCAGAGCCTTCACCCCCCTCTGCCGCAAAAAGAGAGTTTATGGAACACCGCAACTGGAACAAAAACAACATCCGCACTTCCCTTTTGGGTTACGGCTGTATGCGTTTTCCCACCAAAGCCGACGGCACCATTGACGAAGAGCGCGCCGAAGCTTTGCTGAACACCGCTAAGGCCGCCGGTGTCAACTACTTCGATACTGCCTATCCCTATCATAACGGCCAGAGTGAGCCGTTTGTGGGCCGCGTAATCGCCAAATGGGACCGCAGCAGCTTTTATCTTGCCACCAAAATGCCGCTGTGGAACTGCAAAAGCCTGGACGATGCCAAGCGCATTTTTGAAGAGCAGTTGCAGCGGCTGGGCGTGGACTACATCGACTTCTACCTGCTGCACTCCCTGCACAAAGCTCGGTACGAAAAGGCAAAGGCCATGGGCCTTGTGGACTGGCTGTGGCAGCAGAAGGCCTCAGGCGCATCCGGAACTTTGGGTTTTCCTGCCACGACAACGCCGCCGGGTTTGAGTATATTCTGCGCGACCAGCCGTGGGATTTCTGCCAGCTGCAGTACAACTATCTTGACCGGGACGACCGTGCCGAGGAGATCTCCGGTGACCGGGGCTATCAGCTGACCGAAGAATGCGGCGTGCCGCTTATCATCATGGAGCCCATCAAGGGCGGCACGCTGGCATCCCTGCCTGCAGACGCCGCCGCACCGCTGCACGCCCTGCGTCCGGATGCCACCGATGCCTCCTGGGCGCTGCGCTGGGTGGGCAGCCACAAAAATGTGCATGTGATCCTCTCCGGCATGAGTGCTGAGGATCAGCTGACCGACAACCTTGCCACCTTTGGCCATTTTGAACCGCTTTCCCCCGCCGAGAATGCCGCTGTGGAAAGCGTAGCCAACGAGCTGCACCGCCGCATCAAGATCGGCTGCACCGGCTGCCGCTACTGTATGCCCTGCCTATGGGGGTGGACATCCCGGATAATTTCAGCATCTGGAACAAGCTGGGCATGTTCGGGCAGAAGGACGCCATCAAGACCCAGTGGGTCGAGTGCTTCCCGGACAGCGAAAAAGCACTGCACTGCGTGCGCTGCGGAAAATGTGAATCCGTCTGCCCGCAAAAACTACCCATCCGCAATGCGCTGGCACAGCTGCAAACGGAGCTGGATGCACTGTAAAAAGCAAGCCATGAGGTCCTATAGGATATCTCATAAACCGAGGGTGATCGTATGATAAAAATAGCTTTTTTTGACGTAGACGGGACCCTGCTCCAGCTAGGCAGTAAGGAGCCGTCCCCCAAAACTGTGCAGGCTTTACAGAAGCTACGGGCAAACGGGGTCTTGTTATGCATGGCAACTGGCAGAGGCTATCTCTCCGTCCCGCATTTTGAGAGCGTTGACTTTGATATCTGGCTGACTTTCAACGGCTCTTATGTCCGCAGCAAGGATACTGTGCTCTTCAAAAACCCACTGGATGTTGACGACAAGTATCGAATTTTGCAAAATCTGAAACAGATGCACCGGGCGGCTGCCATCAGCAACGAGCACTTTATCGTGACGAACGGAACCGACCCGGATCTGGCACAGTATTTTTCCTTTGGCAGTGAGAAGCTGATGGTCTCCGATCGTTTCGATGCACTGTGCGAGGAGGAGATTTATCAGATCATGTGCTCCTGCAACAGCGCCGAATACGCGCAGATCTTACAGGGGACCCACGCCACACAGATCACCGCATGGTGGGACAAGGCAGTGGACATTATTCCACTCTCCTGTGGCAAAGGAAACGCCGTGAGAGCCATCTTGGCGCATTACGGCTTTTCAAAGGCAGAAGCCATTGCTTTTGGAGATGGTCGAAACGATATTGAGATGCTGGAAGCAGTTGGTACCGGCGTTGCCATGGGAAATGCGCTCAACGAGGTCAAGGCAAGGGCTGCTGTTATCTGCCGTTCCGTGGAAGAGGACGGCGTCTACCATTACTGCCTTGAAAACCACCTCATTTGAACGAAACATCTTTCATCTTCCGGCGTTTATTACAAAAGGCTGCTGCACAAATGCTGTGCAGCAGCCTTTTGAGGTTCTTATCGTCTTACCACAGCCGGATGACCTTGATCACGCTTTCAGCCTTATCGCGGGCCAGCTCCAGATGGTGCTGCAGGGAATCTGCAGCACTGTCCCAGTTGTCGGCCAGAGCGGCATCCAGAATTTCCAGATGTTCGTCACAGGTCTGCTCCTGATTGATCATGCTCACCTTGCCGGTCATGATGCGGAAGCGGGTGTTCAGACCGGTGATGCGGTCATACGCCGAACGCAGGTACTTGTTGGGCAAAGTGCTCATGAGCAGTTCGTGGAACTCATCGTCCGACTCGCAGAAGTCGTTGATGCTGTCCGGGTGATGCATCAACTCGGCAAATGTCTCCAGCTGTTCCCGCGGGATGCCGCTGCCATAAGTACGCAGGGCGTAAGGCTCCACCAGCAGGCGCATCTCGAACATGCTGTGCACGTCCTCCTCGGTGATGCCGGAAACCATCAGCCCTTCTTGGGCAGAATGGTGATCAGGCCTTCCTGCTCCAAGCGGCCAAGAGCATCCCGCATGGGGGTGCGGCTGATGTTGCCCATCTCGGCACAAAGCTTCTGCTCGTTCAAAAACTCGTTGGGCCGGTACTCGCAGTTCAGGATCTTGGTCTTAAGGTACTGGTATGCCTGCAGCTTCAGGCTCGGTTTGGTCTGCGACTCCATTTCTTTCATGTTCTGCACAACTCCTATTCCCTTTTCCCTTGCAAAGGAAAAGGTTCTTCTCCTATAATACTCTGGGGCGCATGCTTTCTAACTTCAAAGCATCTTGTATTCTTGCTGCAATCCAAGTAGTATTCCAGTTCTATTATTTCATAATAGGGCAATTATTACAATACTTTTTTGTGAACTTTGGCGCGTTTTATGTTTTATCTAATTTTTATATCCCATTTTTGCCAAAATCAACAAGTTTTTTTGTGCTTGTAGCCAATACCGCTTCTTTTGGCCCGGTTCTTTTGCATCCAATGCAAAAATATGCTACAATGTAAAAAATATTGAAAAGGGTGTGGATCTCTCTTATGGCACGAAGCGACGGCTACAATACCAAGACCCGTCAACTGATTTTAGATTATCTCATCAACAACCGGCAGCACGCGGTGAGTGCTTCCAACATTCTGGAGCATCTGGAAGAGCAGGGCGCAAGCCCCAACCCCACCACGGTGTACCGCTATCTGGACAAGCTGGCCGGGGAGCAGCGCATCATGAAATACGTTGCCGACAAGGGCGAAAAAGCTGTGTTCCAGTACGTGGACGAGGGCCGCCACTGCCGGGAGCATCTGCACCTCAAATGCGTACAGTGCGGGCGCATCTATCATCTGGACTGCCACTTCATGGACGAGGTGCGCGCCCACCTGATGGCAGAGCATGGCTTTACCCTGCAGTGCGAGGGCAGCGTTCTGTATGGTTTGTGCCGCCACTGCGCCCAAAAAGAGGAACAGTCTGACTCTGATGGTCAAACCGCACAAAAATGCGCCTGCTGTGTTGACACGGACAAAAAGCCGTGATACAATGCATGCAAGAAAAAGCGTTGACCGGGAAAAGTAAGGTTTCAATGTCCTCTTTCAGAGAGTGCGGGTAGGTGGAAGCCGCGCAGAGAGCGAAACCCGAACGAACACCCGCAAGCTTCCCCCTGAACCTGTTTGTGCAGCAGTAGGGGCCGACGTGCGCCGCTCGTTATCGCGGCAGTGCTTTCAACGGGGAGAGCGCACAAAAGTGACTGGCATGGTTTTATGCCGGTAATTTAGGTGGCACCACGGATACGGCAGCATATTCGTCCTAGCGATTGGGATGAATGAGCTGCCGTATTTTTATTTAAAAAGAGGGGTAAGAAATATGTGTTGTGTTATGGGCTATACCGGGCACGATCTGAGTGCCGCCAAATTCAAGGAATACCTGCTGCGCACGGTCATGCGCGGCCCGGACGACCAACGTGTGGTGGAAGGGCCTTTTGGTCTGATGGGCTTTGGCCGCCTTGCCATCATGGGCCTGACGCCGGAAGGCATGCAGCCGTTCTACCGCGGTGCCGACTGTGTGGTGTGCAACGGCGAGCTGTACGGCTTCCGCTTTGAGAAAGAGATCCTCAAGCGCCGCGGCTACAAGTTCCAGTCCGACTGCGACTGTGAGATCCTGCTGCCGCTGTACTATGAGTACGGTCTGGATATGTTCCGCCACATGGACTCCGAGTTCGCGCTTATCATGTACGATTCCCGCAAGGACCGGCTCATCGCCGCCCGCGACCCCATCGGCATCCGTCCGCTGTTCTACGGCTACTCCAAGTCCAGCCACCAGATCGCATTCGCCTCCGAGATGCAGAACCTCATTGGCTGGTGCGACGACATCCGGCCCTTCCCCATTGGCAGCTACTACTGCGATGGCCGCTTCGTCCGCTATGAGGACATTGCCGATGTGCCCGCCCCCATGCAGGACGACATGGACACCGTGCTGCGGAACATCCGCGAAAAGCTGATCGCAGGCGTAGAGAAGCGTCTGGACGCAGATGCCCCTGTGGGCTTCCTGCTCTCCGGCGGTCTGGATTCCTCACTGGTGTGCTCCATTGCCGCCAAGAAGCTTGGCAAGCCCATCCGCACCTTTGCCATTGGCATGGACACCGATGCCATTGATCTGAAATATGCGCGCCAGACCGCAGAATATCTGGCAGCGAGCACCACGAGATCATCATCAACCGGGATATGGTCATCAACAGTCTGGAAGAGGTCATCCGCCTGCTGGGCACTTGGGACATCACCACCATCCGCGCCAGCATGGGCATGTACCTGCTGTGCAAGGCCATCCACGAGCAAACCGATGTCCGCGTGCTGCTGACCGGCGAGATTTCCGATGAACTGTTCGGCTACAAGTACACCGACTACGCCCCCACCGCCGATGCCTTCCAGCAGGAGAGCCAGAAGCGCATCCGTGAGCTGTACATGTACGATGTGCTGCGCGCCGACCGCTGCATCTCCTCCAACAGCATCGAGGCCCGCGTGCCCTTTGGTGATCTGGATTTTGTGCGTTACGTCATGGCCATCGACCCGGAAAAGAAGCTGAACAGCTACGGCAAGGGCAAGTATCTGCTGCGCAAGGCCTTTGAGGGCGATTGGCTGCCGCCGGAGATCCTGTGGCGCGAAAAGGCCGCCTTCTCGGATGCTGTAGGCCACAGCATGGTGGACGACATCAAGGAGTATGCCGAAAGCCTTTACACCGACGAGGAGTTCCAGCTGCGCCGGGCAAACTATTCGGCCCACTGCATGCCGTTCACCAAGGAAAGCCTGTTTTACCGTGAAATTTTCGAGAAGTACTACCACGACCAGAGCCGCACCATCGTGGGCTTCTGGATGCCCAACAAGGCATGGCCGAACTGCAACGTCAACGACCCCTCGGCCCGTGTGCTGGCAAACTACGGTGCTTCCGGCGTGTAACGCCAGACCATTTTGAATGTGCTCCGCTTTGCTTTGCGCATGAATAGCGGAAAGAATATTCTATAATTTGTAGATCGGGAAACTCTGCGGATTTTCCCGATCTACTTTTTCACGAGAGGGAACCCTCTCCGTCACCTGCGGTGACACCTCTCCCAAAGGGAGAGACTCTGGCGAAACTGGAAACTTCGCAGTTGAGCTGGAAACCTTGCCGCCATGCCAAGGGCTCTCCCTTTGGGAGAGCTGCCGAGCGGAGCGAGGCTGAGAGGGCTAGCTCTTCCCCCGCTGCGCCGCCGCTTCCATAGGAAGCAGGCGCGGCATCCGCCCCTTGCCGTCCAAGCTCCATCTGTGAAAATGCAATGCCGGGCGGTCCGCAGACCGCCCGGCATTGCTCTATTAAAATTATTTTTCCGCTATTCATGCCCAAAGCGCACGCGGCGGGCATTCTAAATTGTTGTGTTACATCCTGATTTTTTGCGCCGCCCGGGCAATGGACGCCAGCAGCGCCACCAGCCGCTTTTCGTCCATCTGGCCGCAGTAGCTGGTGAAGGTGTAGTAGCAGCCCTGCACGCAGAAGGAAAGCACGATCTTACGCACCACATCGGCATCAAACGAGGGGTCGCTCTCCGAGATGCATTTGCTCATTGCAGCTTCCACGCGGTTGATGAACAGTCCCTGACGGGAGCCGGAAAACAGAATGCCGATCTCGGTCTGATTCCGAGTAAACGCCCGGAACATTTCCCGGGTCAGCCACTCGGTGCGCTCGCTTACATCACGGGCGGTCAGCTGTGGCAGGCTTTCCACCACCTCCTCCACCATTTCGTCCTCCATGGCGTTGGCCAGCGCATAGATATCCTGATAATGCGCATAAAAGGTGGACTTATTGATGCAGGCCAGATCGCACAGTTCCTTGACCTTGATCTTTTCCAGCGGTTTCTGCGCCCGCAGCTCCATGAATGCCTGCTTGATGGCACGCTCCGTTTTTTCAATGCGAATATCCAGAAAACCCACCTCTTTTGCTTTTTCGTTGATTATCCAACCATTTTCCTGTTTTGCGGATAGACAAGGCCCTCAGCCTTTTTTATACTGGGTCTGTCCCCATCCGCATCACTCCTTGCGGTACAGGATGCCTTTTTCTTCCAGCTCTTTTTTGATGCGCTCAAAGCTCCCGGCATCCGGGCAGTGCAGGGTGTGCAGATGCACGCCGCCGGTCATGCGGCTCAAAAGTGCTTCCGGCGTGTCCTTGGCCTGCTGGATGAAGTTGTCCACATCGTAGCGGCTGGCAAGGTTCAGGTTGCCGCGCAGCTCGCCATACAGGCTGTTCTCCACGGCCACATCCACCACGATGCCGCCCTGATCCACCACGGTGTACAGCTCGGTGCGCATCTCGTCCTCGGTGCTGTGCACGCAGGCCAGAATGGCGGTATAGCCTTTTTCCGCCGGGTGCAGCTGATAGCCCCGGGGCGTTGCATCGATCTGCGCACCGCCTGCCCGCAGCAGAGCCACATCCCCCACCACGATCTGGCGCGAGACCCCCAGCAAAGCCGCCAGTGCGCTGGCACTGACCGGTGCTTCGGCCCCGCTGAGCCGTTTCAGAATGGATTCTCTGCGCTGCGCTGCATTCATGGTTTTCAAAGCTTCCTTTCCGCTTTACGGTATTATGCTCTTATTGTAGCAAAAGACGGCGGATCATGCAAGAATGCGTTTACTTTTCCAGCTGCAGGATGGTAGCATAATTGGAGGGCAGCTGCACTTTCATGCGGCCCCACTCCATGCTGGTCAAAACGGGCTGTGCGCCCACCGTGTCGGCCAACAGGTCCTTTGCAGAGGATGCCTCCACCGGCAGCTGGAATTCCAGCTGTGCGGGACTGTCGCCGTTGTTCAGCACCACGACGCAGGCCTTTCCATCCAGCACCCGGGCAAAGGCATAGCACTGGGTGGTGAGCTGCAGCTCTTTCACCTCGCCGTCGGTCAGCTCCGGCAGCTCCGCCTTCAGTCTGCCCAGTGCGGCATACACGCTGGTGACAGGGTTGGTGGTCTCAGCGTCCTTGAAGTCGGAAAGTTCCAGGCAGGGGCGCAGCGGCCAATCGCTTCCCCACTCTTTTTTGCCTTCAATGCCAAATTCTGAGCCATAATAGATGGACGGAATGCCCCAAAGCGTATATACTAGAATTGCAATGTGGCGGATGTGCTCCCGGTTGCGCAGCTTGTTGGGCAGGCGCTCCACATCGTGGTTGTCCGAGAACAGATACAGCCGGGTATCGTGGCACAGGCCCTGCAGACGGCGCATGGTGTGGGCGATCTCGAAATAGTTGTGGTCGTTGTGGCCGCTCCACAGGCCCTTGTGCAGCTCGTAGTTGGTCACCGAGTGCAGCATCTCCGGGTTTGCCCAGCGGCTGTAATCGCCGTGGATCACCTCGCCCATGAGCCAGAACTCTGGCTTTACCTCGTTGGCAAGGCGGCGCAGACCGCGCATAAAGTCAAAGTCCAGCACATCGGCTGCGTCCAGACGGATGCCGTCAATGTCAAATTCATCCACCCAGAAGCGGATGGTATCGTAGTGGTAGTTCTGCACCTCCGGGTTGCGCTGGTTCAGCTTGACCAGCAGATTGAAGCCGCCCCAGTTTCCGTAGGAAAAGCCGTCGTTGTACTCGTTGTTGCCCCAGAAATTCACATCGCAGAACCAGTCCTTATAGCGGGCGTTCTCGCGGTTTGCCTTCAGGTCCTGAAACGCAAAGAAATCGCGGCCCACATGGTTGAACACGCCGTCCACGATCACCTTCTGGCCCCGGGCATGGCACCGGGCCACAAAGTCCTTGAACTCTGCGTTCGTGCCAAGGCGGCGGTCTACCAGCCGGTAATCGATGGTATCGTAGCCATGGGAACCGCTCTCGAACAGCGGGCCGATATAAATGGCCGTGCAGCCGATGTCCGCTGCGTGCTCAGCCCATGCGTTCAGTTTATTAAACGCGCCGGGCACCGCCTGCCCATCGTTCTCATGTGCGCAGCCGCACAGCCCCAGAGGATAGATGTGATAAAATACCGCGTTGTCATACCAAGCCATTGTTCATACCGCTCCCATACAAAAAAATCAGCCTCCGCCCACTGCGGCGGCAGGAATAGTATAGCACGGAATCTGTAAAACATGTTAATTTTTGCTGATTTTTGTCAAGAATCTACAAGAATATCAGCCACTATGCCCCATTTCGTCTTGTTTTTATTGGATATATTGCCCAAACACCTGTGTCACATCCGGTGCACCGCGCACCGTCTATCATATCAATGTAAGGAGATCTTTGCATGAATTACCCCGCTATTCCCCGTGAATTCTTCAATGGAGACTGCTTTGATGCCTACCGCATCCTTGGTGCGCATCCCTGCTCCGACAACGGCACCGAAGGGTGGCGCTTTGCGGTGTGGGCCCCCGGTGCCACGGCAGTGGAAGTCTGCGGCGGCTTCGACGGCTGGGAGGCAGGCGTGCCCATGGAAAAAGCCGATACCGGCGTGTGGAGCGCATTCGTCCCCGGCCTTGCAGAGGGCGACCTTTATAAATACCGGGTACATGGTGCCGACGGCAGTGTGGTGATGCGCAGCGACCCCTACGCATTTTCCACCGAGCTGCGGCCGGGCACGGCCAGCCGCCTTGCAAAGCTGGACTTCCACTTTGACGACAGTGCATGGATGGAGCGCCACGACAAATGCCGCAACCGCCCGCTGAACATCTACGAGATGCATGTTGGCAGCTGGCGGCACAAGCCCGGCAGCAAGCAGGAGGACGGCTCAGACGGCTGGTACAACTATGAGGAGCTGGCCAAGGAGCTGATCCCATGGCTGCTGGACCATCACTTTACCCATGTGGAGCTGCTGCCGCTGGCCGAACATCCCTTCGATGGCAGCTGGGGCTACCAGACCACCGGCTACTTTTCCGTTACCAGCCGCTACGGCACTCCCGCCCAGTTTGCCGGCTTCGTCAACGCCTGCCACCGCATGGGCATTGGTGTCATCATGGACTTTGTGCCGGTGCACTTTGCCGCCAACGCCGACGCTCTGGCAAAGTTTGACGGCACCTACCTCTACGAGTACGACAGCGATGTGGGCCACAGCGAGTGGGGCACCTGCAACTTCAACTACTACCGCCGGGAGGTGTGCAGCTTTTTGAACAGCGCTGCCGCCCTGTGGATGGACGTATACCACTGCGACGGCATCCGTATGGATGCCATCTCCCGCGCGCTGTACTGGCAGGGCGACCCGAACCGCGGTGTGAACGAGGGTGCCGTGAACTTTCTGCGCAGCCTGAACCACGGCCTGAACGAGCGCTGGCCCACCGGCATCTACATGGCAGAGGACTCCACCAACTTCCTCAAGGTGACAGCTCCCACCCGCTACGACGGCGTGGGCTTCGACTACAAGTGGGATATGGGCTGGATGCATGATACGCTGGACTATTTCGCTACCCCCTTCGGTGAGCGGCCAAATGCCTACGGCAAGATCGTTTTCAGCATGCACTACTTCTACAACGAGCTGTATCTGCTGGCCTTGAGCCACGACGAGGTGGTTCACGGCAAAAAGACCATCATTGATAAGCTGTGGGGCACCTATGCGGAAAAATGCGCCCAGCTGCGCACCCTCTATTTTTATATGTATATGCACCCGGGCAAGAAGCTGAACTTCATGGGCAACGAAATGGGACACTTCCGGGAGTGGGACGAAAAACGGGAGCTGGACTGGGACCTGCTGAAATACCCCTTCCACGATGCGTTCCAGAAATACTTTGCCCACCTGTGCCGGATGTATTCCACTGAGCCTGCACTCTACGATGGCGAGTACAACCCCGACTGCTTTGAGTGGGTGGCCTGCGAGAGCCGCAACGAGGGCGTGTACGCATGGCTGCGCAAGGGCCGGGGCGAAAACCTGCTGTGCATCATGAACACGCAGGACCACGCCCACAAAAAGTTCCCGCTGTATCTGCGCTTTCCCTGCAGTGCCGAGGAGGTGCTGAACACCGAATCCCCCGAGTGGGGCGGTGCACTGAAGGGCCGCCGCAAGACAAAGCTTCACACCACCGATGGCGGTGTGTTTGGTCGGGACTATACCTTACAGTAGACCTGCCTGCCATGGGCAGCTGCCTGCTGCGCCTTGCGCCGGAGGCCCCGAACCCCGATGCGGCCCGCATCAGCGCCAACAAAGCCCTGAACGCAAAGCGCCGCGCTGCCCGCAGCACAAAGGCCACAGCCAATTCCAATAAGTAATATTCGTTTCAAAATGTCCCGTCTGCGTTCAAAGCGGCGGGACATTTTGTTGTTTTCCGTGCATAGCGGCTGGACAGTGCAGATTTTGCTTGCTATACTGTAGCTGTGATATTCTGCAGCTGAGAGGTTTTTGGGATGAGTGGAATCGTTTCCCGTCTGTCTGTCCTTGGCAAGGTCTGGCTGGGCCTTGCTGCCGGGGCACTGGCGCTTATTGTATTCGGCCTTGCCGCACCGGGCAGCAGCCTGTTTTTTCCGCTGGTGAGCCTGTGGTGCAATGCAGCACTGTTTGCACTGGTGCTGCTGGTGCTGCGCCGGGCCGGTATGAAGCTGGACCTGTTCCACAAGGCGGTGCTGGTGGGCCTGTGGGCAGCGGCCGTGCTTTACTTTTACTGGACCCTCGGCAGCCGCACCTTCCTCTACCACTGGGATTACGTAAACTACATTCTAAAGCAGTATCATGCCGAAGCCGCCTTTGCCCAGAGCACAGGCGCAGGCTTCCGGTTTCTCCTCGATTCCATCACTGAGGACTACACCAACTTCATCACCCTGTTCACCGAGTTCCCGTTCTGCCTGAGCGGCAAGACCGGCGACGACTACGCATTCTGTCAGGTATTCAGCGTACTGCCCAGCCTGCTGGTGCTGCTGGCGGGCCTGACGGTCAAGGTGGGCCGGATGCTACGGGTAAAGAACCGGTTCTGGTATTTCCTCATCGGCTTTTCGTGGTGCGCTACCTTCCGTTCGTGCGCATGTCGGCGGTGCTGGGCCAGCCGGACTGGTTCGGGCTGATCTTTGCCTTCATGCTCATGCTGCTCACACTGGACTACCGCTTTGACGGCATCGACTACCCCGCTATCTGCTCATCTTTGCCGCCACGGCGGGCATCATCCTCACCCGGCGCTGGTACTTATATTTTGTGGTGGCTACTGCTTTGCCTACGTGCTGATGCTGGCAGTTTCCAGCATCCGGCTGGCAAAAGATGGCCAATCCAGCCGCGCTGTGCACCGCATGGTACGGCTGGTGGTGTTCGGCCTGTGTGCGGCCGGGGCCATGGTGCTGCTGCTTCTGCCCATGGTGCGCAAAATTTTAAGCTTTGACTACGCCGGGCGCTACTCTTACTACAACTTCGGCGGCGTCACGCTGGAGCTGGCCGCACAGACACTGCGCATCGGTTTGCTGAACTTCATCCTCATCGGAATGGGGCTGTGGTTTGCCGCAAAGCGCCGTCTGCCTGCCCTGCCCTGCCTTGCAGGGGCAGAGCTGCTGGTGAGCCTTGTGCTGTTTACCCGGGTACAGAACACCGGCTCCCACCAGATGCTGCTGTTCGTGCCTGGGTGGCTGCTGCTGTTCCTCGTTGGTTCCGCCGCACTGGCCGACGGCCTGAAAAAGCACACCGCCGTCAAGCTCTGCTACTGGGGCTTTACCATGGTGTTTGCGGTGTCCGTGCGCTGCTCGCCGCTGACCACCGTTGCTCTGCCGGGCTTTGTGGTGGATCATTTTCCCCTCAAGCCGTGTCGGAATTCGTCCGGCTGGACAAGCTCACCTACAACCGCACCGATGCCGCCCAGATCCAGCGCGTGGACGACTGGATCGATGCCCACTGCGATGCGGAAAAGGGCGAGTTCGCCTACATGATCCCCCACGATATGCTGTACAACTCGGACATGTTCCAGTATGCCGCCCTGCCGGACATCCAGCTGCAGAGCAAGCTGGCCGCCGGCATCTCCATCCCGGGCACCCACGAGTTCCCGGTGCGGTTCTTTGAGGCGAAGTACGTGCTCACTGCAGAGCCGCTCCCCCAGACCTTTGTCAGCGGTGGCGAGCTTTCCGGCCGTTGGAACGCCTCTTCTGCGCCGCGCGGAATGAGCACTTTACGCAGGCCGCCAGCTTTGACATGGGCAACGGCACCGTGTTCACCGTGTGGGAGCGCACCGAGCCTGCGACCGGGCTGAGGTGGAATATTATCTGGATGCCTTCGCGCAGGAGGATGCCCTCTACCCCGAAATGTTCTCGCAGGTGGCGGAAGCTTGGCTTGCCGGACATGGACTTTAAATTGCAAACGCTTTGGATATAAAAGGAGTATTTCCCATGGAACAGAATGCAAACGCCCTGCCCAAGGTCACGCTGGGCCAATACAAGGGGCTGGAATTCACCCGCCGGGTGCGCCCGGTATCGGAAAAGGCCGTGGAGCTGGAGGCGGCAAACCTTACCCGTACCCACGCCCCCTTTGCACCGGTGGAAAAGTCCGCCGCGCGCGGATGCGCGTCACGCTGGATTTTGAGGGCTTCATGGACGGCGCACCCATCCCGGAAAGCAAAATGGAAAATGTGACCGTGGTGCTGGGCACCGGTCAGCTGATGCCCGCCGCCGAGGATGCTGTGTACGGCCACAAAGCAGGCGAGAGCTTCCGGTTCGATTTTACCTATCCCGCCGAGTTCCGGGTGCCGGAGCTTTCCGGCAAGACGGCGCAATTCGCCATCACCCTGCACACCGTGGAGCAAAAGCAGCCTGTACCGCTGGACGATGCCTTTGCCAAGACACTGGCTTTGATACGGTGGATGCCCTGAAGGAGAGCATCCGCGAAAAGAAGCGCCGCTCCCACGAGGCCAACGCCGACCGAATTGCCGGAGCCGCCCTGCTGGGCATGGCCGGTGCCAATCTGACGGCGGAGCTGGATAACGCCATTCTGGACCAGAATGCCGACCATGACATGAACGCCCTGCGCGAACGGCTGCGCCGCAGCAAAATGACCATGGAGCTGTACTGCAAGGCAGGCCAGACCACACCGGACGAGGTGCGCGCCGCCTTCCGCCGGGATGCCGAGCGCAAGATGCGCAGCATCCTTGCGGTGCAGGCCATAGCCAAGGCCGAACAGATCACCGTGTCCAACGCAGAGGTGGATGCCGAGTACGTCCGCCTTTCCAAGCTGCACGATACCCCGGAAGCCGAGATCCGCAATGTGCTCAGCCGGGACGCTGTGGCCTCTGCCGTGACCACTCAGAAGGTGCAGCGTTTCCTGATCGACCACGCAAACATCACTTCGGTTGTGGAAAAGGAGTAAACTATGGGCTTTTTTACACGCACCGCGATGGATATGCTGATGAAAACTACCCATCCCGAGATCAACCGCCGCCAGTGCTGGAACCTGCATCCCCATCGCAAGCCCTGCACCGAGTGCAAGGATATCTGTCCCTATGGCGAACAGATCTTTACCCGCCCGAACCTTGTGAAGGCTGGGACCCCTGTACCGAGTGCGGCCTGTGTGTCTCTGCCTGCCGCAGCGGCTGCATCATCCCTTCGCCGGAGCAGGTGCAGCGGGACACCTCTGCCGCCGATACCGACAATGACACCATCTGGATCGGCTGCAAAAAGTCCACCCGCAAAAATTCCATGGTGCGCACCTGCATTGCGGCCCTCACATGGGAGACACTGGCCTACCTTGCCTGAACAAAAAGATCGTGCTGGACCTGACCCCCTGCGGTGAATGTGAGAACGACCTGTGCGCCGCCCAGCTGCGCAAGGAGCTGACAAGCTTGTGGATTTCTTTGGCCAGCCCATGTTCGAGGCACGGTTCACTCTGGCCTACGAGCCGGACGAAGCGCTCTACCACGTAAAGGAGCTGAGCCGCCGCGAAATGTTTGAGCAGGTGAGCCACGGCTCCAAAAGTGGCACCAAAAAGCTGCTGCAGATGCTGCCCGGCCTGCACAGCGAGGACGACGGCGGTGTGGATTTCCGCCTTTTGCTGCACCAGCGCACAAAGCAGCTGAAGGCATCCATGGAAACGCCGCTGAAGTACGGCTACTACCTGCCCAACTTTACCGATAAATGCTTTGGCTGCGGCAAGTGCGAAAAGGCCTGCCGCGCCGGTGCGCTGAAGCTGGAGGACCTGCCCGACGGCCAGACCCGCATCGTCATCACGCCGTGGAAGTGCAGCGAGTGCGAGGTGTGCGTGGCCTCCTGCTCCAACCATGGCATCAACGGCATGAAGCTACGCCAGCTCACCACCCTTGGCCCGGTAAGTGTACACAAATGCACCAAGACCCTGTGCAAGGAATGCGGCAAGCCCATTGCGCCGGGCAGTGTGGATGGTGTGTGCACCGTGTGCCGCATCAAGGCCCGCACCAAAAAGCGGCAGGAAGAAGCCGCTGCCAAGGCAAAGCAGCTGCGTGAGGAGCGCGAAGCCAAAAAGGCTGCAGAGGAAGCCGCCAAGGCAGCAGCCGAAGCCGGTGCCGACGCTGCTGAGACAGCTGTACAGACGGCTGCCGCCCCCGCAGAAACCGCTGCTGCCGCACCGGAAAGCACCGCAGAAAAGGATGTACTCGACACACCGAAAAACGATTGACGGCGCACAGATTCAATGCTATACTGACCATAAGACCACGCACCGTGGCCACCGACTCCGACTGTTACAAAGGGGTAACGGAGCTATTTCCGTTACCCCTTTCTTATCCCAAAGCACGAAGCAAGCTTGTGCCAAGATCTTACGAAAGAAGGATTTTACTATGGCTCATTCCATCTCCCGCCGCCAGTTCCTGCAAGGCAGCGGCGCAGCCGCCCTTTCTGTAGCAGCGGCTGGTCTGCTGAGCAGCTGCGGCGGCTCTTCCGCTTCCAATGGCGGCAGCACCGGCGCTGCCGGCAGCAGCTCCACCTACACCGTGCTGTATTCCCGTCAGCCCGCCACCCTGAACTATCTGGTCTGCTCTGCCGACCCGGATCTCTACCACGGCACTCAGTGCATCGACACGCTGGTGGAGTACGACAACCGCGGCAAGATCCGGGAGGGCCTTGCCACTGCTTGGGAGTGGGATGCCGACAGCCTGACCTGGACCTTCCACCTGCGGGATGAGAACTGGGTGGACTGCAACGGCGAGGTGCTTGGCCCTGTGACCGCGCAGGACTTTGTGGATGCGCTGGCCTATGTGCTGAACCCGGACTACGCTTCCTCACTGCAAGCCTTGTCACCCCCTATGTGGCCGGTGCGGACGACTACTATAACTACTGCGTTTACCGCAACAACGCCAATAACGGCACCGTGGCCGAGGACGGCACCACCTACGCCATTGATGCCAACGGCACCGTGACCGCCGCTGCCGCCGACGGCACCACCACCGAATACCCGGCTGTGGATTTTTCCACCGTGGGCGTGAAGGCTGTGGACGACCACACCCTGACCTACACGTTGAACTTCGACTTTCCCGGTTTCCTCAGCCTGTTGAGCTACGCTCCCTACGAGCCTGCCTACGGCCCGCTGCTGGAGGAGTTTGCCGACCAGTTCTGCACCAGCGCCGAGACCGCCTGCAGCTGCGGCGCGTTCTATCTGGCCGAGTACACTCCGCTGGAAAACTGGGTGATGAAGAAGAACCCCGAAAACTACGATGCCGACAGCGTTTACATCGACACGGTGCGCTACATCTACAATCAGGAAGAGCTGATCAGCGGCCCGGAGATGGTCAAGCGCGGCGAGATCGATCAGGCTACCATCAGCTCCGACATTCTGGACAGCTGGCTGGCCGACGACACCACCAAGGACATGGTTTCCATGGAGCGCCCGGAAACCGGCAAGAGCTACTTCTACATCTTCAACTTCCTGCCCTACCGTCACGAGTTCTCAAACTGGACCGTGACCGGCGTGGATGCCCAGTACGAGCCGGACAATTGGGCCAAGGCCATCAACTCCACCAACTTCCGCAGGGCTTTCCTGTATGCCATCAATCCCTCCGTCACGCTGGCCGTCACCGCGCCGGAAGGCTACGATAACTACAAGCTGCACACCATCACTCCGCCGTCCTTCTGTGCCAACAGCAAAGGCGTGGATTATACTGAATGCGGCGGCCTTGCAAACCTCTCCGACTTCTTTGACGAAGCCAAGGCCAAAGAGTACCGTGATGCCGCCGTGGAAGAGCTGACCGCCGCCGGTGTCACCTTCCCCATCAAGATCCAGTATCCGTACAACCCCGCTGTGGTGGACTGGGACAAGCAGTGTCAGGTGTTCAAGCAGCAGGTGGAAGCCGTGCTGAACGACGGCTTCGACTTCATCAGCATCATCATCACGCAGGTCCGTCCGACAACTTCCTGAATGCGGTGCGCCGGGTGGGTGCCTACCAGCTGATGTCCTACTACTGGGGTGCCGATTACTCCGACCCCGAGACCGAGGTGTACCCCTTCTATCAGGAAGCCGGCGACCGCGGCACCTGCTACAGCTTCCTGCGCACCGGCGTGGAGGACGGCATCGTGACCGGCGAGACCGCCGACCTCGTGATGCAGTACATGTCCATGGTGGAGAACGCCAAAACCATCACCGAGGATCTGGATGCCCGGTACGAAGCCTTTGCAGATGCCGAAGCTTTTCTGATCGAGAACGCACTGGTCATCCCGCTGGGGATGCCGGTGCCGCCCTACATTGCCACCCGCCTGAACCTGTGGGAGGGCCAGTACGCGCCCACAGGGCTTTCCACCAACCGTCTGAAGGGCGTGCACATCCTCGACCATTACGTTTCCATGGAGGAGTACAACCAGAACCGCGACGCCCGGTAAAAACTGAATCGGAAACTCCCCCAGTCTGCTGCGCAGACAGCCCCCTCTGATGGGGCCTCTGGCGAAACCGGAAACTTTCCCGTCATGCCAATGGCTCCCTCCCCGAGGGAGCTGGCTTTGCGCAGCAAAGGCTGAGGGAGTTTTTGTTTGCTCCTCATTTTTCCCGCAAAAACTCACAAATCCCTTTCCAAACGTAAGATTTTGCGTTATTCTATACTTATCTGTATTAATAAAGAAAAGAGAGGTGCACGGCTATGGTGCAATATCTCGCAAAACGCATCGGGCGCTCCATTCTGACCCTGTTCGTCATTGTGACGCTGGTGTTCTGCCTGCTGCGGCTCATGCCGGTGGAAGGCTACTTTGCAAACTACGAAAAAATGACCGAGGCACAGATCCAGGCCGGTTTGCAGTCCATGGGCCTGCTGGACCCGCTGCCGGTGCAGATCGGCCATTTCTGGCGGGATGCGCTGCACGGTGATCTGGGCGTGAGCCACATTTACAAGCTCAACGCTCCCGTGACCAGGATCCTTGCCCAGAAGCTGCCCATTTCCATCGAAATGGGTGTGCTGGCCATGCTGCTGAGCCTTGTGCTGGGCATCCCGCTGGGCCTTGTCATGGGCCGTTATAAGGGCCGCTGGCCGGATAAGCTGGGCACGGCATTCATCGTGCTCATTCAGGCGGTGCCTGCGGCAGTGTACTTTTTGTATATCCAGATGTACGGCACCACCGCCATGGGCGTGGGCCTGCTGTTCGATGCCGCCAACTGGCGCTATTGGGTGCTGCCGGTGTGCAGCATGAGCCTTGCAAACCTTGCGTTCTACGCCATGTGGCTGCGCCGCTATATGGTGGACGAGAGCAACAAGGACTACGTCAAGCTGGCCCGCGCCAAGGGCGTGAGCGAGAACAATATCGCCCTGCACCACGTATTCCGCAACGCCATGGTGCCGCTGGTGCAGTACATTCCCTCCGCATTCCTGAACACCGTCGTCGGCTCCATCTACATCGAAAGCCTGTACAGCATCCCGGGCATGGGCGGCCTGCTGGTCACCTGTGTGCAGCGCCACGACAACACCATGGTGCAGGGCATCGTGCTGCTGTACGCCTGCGTGGGCATCATCGGCCTGATTTTGGGCGATGTGCTCATGGTGCTCATTGACCCCCGCATCAACTTTGGTAAGAAAGAAGGTGGACGCTGATGCTCTCTTTTCTGAAACGCGAAAAATCGAAGCAGCTGGAGGATCAGCTGAATGCTGCTCAGGCACAGCGCCGCACCGGCTGGGAAAATCTGCCGGAGGATGAGCTGTTCACCCCCGCCGGGTTCAGTGAGGAACAGGCCGAAGCCACCGCCAGCTCCAACTACAGCTACTGGGGCAGCACCTTCCGTGCCTTTTTCAAGAACAAGTTCGCCGTGGCTCTGCTGATCGCGCTGGTGGTCGTGGTTGCCTTTGCCTTCATCCAGCCCCACCTGCCCGGTCAGGCAGACCCGAACCTGTGCGCCGTGGACCCTGTGACCGGCATCCAGTACCGCAACATCGCCCCCGGGCAGGACGGCTTTATCTGGGGTTCCAACTCCATCGGTCAGGACCTGTGGGCACGCATCTGCCGGTGCACGCACCAGTCTGACTATCGCCTTCTTCGTGGCCCTCATCGAAGCTGTGGTGGGCATTACCGCCGGTGTGCTGTGGGGCTACGTGCGCGGGCTGGACTTTGTGTTCACCGAGCTGTACAACATCTTCGATAACATTCCCACCGCCATCGTGCTGATCCTCATTTCCTATGTAGCCACCCCCAGCATCTGGACCATGGTCCTTGGCATGGCCATCAAGCTGGATCGAAATGGCACGCTTCATCCGCAACCAGATCCTCATCATCCGCGACCGGGATTATAATGTGGCTTCCCGCTGCATCGGCACGCCCACCATCCGTATCGTGCTGCGCAACCTGCTGCCCTACCTCGTCTCGGTCATCATGCTGCGCATGGCCCTCACCATCCCGGAAGCCATTGGCAACGAGGTGTTCATCACCTACATCGGTCTGGGCCTGTCCGTGGAGACCCCCTCGCTGGCAACCTGGTCAATGATGGCCGCAAGGTGATGATGCAGGCCGGGCTGCGCTACCAGCTGCTGTACCCCACCCTCATCCTAAGCTTTGTCACCATTGCGTTCTATCTGATCGGCAACGCTTCTCGGATGCTGCCGATCCGAAGAACCATCTGCAGTAAGGAGGGGACATCATGGAACACAACCAGCTCATTCTCTCCGCAAAAGATGTCAACATCCAGTTCAACCTGCGTGGAAAAGTGCTGCACGCCATCCGTGGCATCGATCTTGACCTCTATCAGGGAGAGGTGCTTGCCATCGTAGGCGAGAGCGGCTCCGGCAAGAGCGTTTTTACCAAGAGCTTCATGGGCCTGCTGGATGCCAACGGCTCCATTACCAGCGGCACCATTGATTACTACGGCATGGCGGACGGCAAGCCGCTGCGCCTTTCTGACCTCAGAACCGAAAAGGACTGGCTGCGGGTACGCGGCCGCGAGATCGCCATGGTCATGCAGGACCCCATGACCAGCCTGAACCCGCTGAAGACCATCGGGGCACAGATCATGGAAGCCGTTGCCCTGCATCAGGGCTTAAAGGGTGCTGCCGCCAAGGAAAAAACACTGGAATACCTGCGGGATGTTGGCATCACCGACCCCGAAAAGCGCTTTAAGCAGTACCCGCACGAGTTCTCCGGCGGCATGCGCCAGCGTGTGGTCATTGCCATTGCGGTGGCCTGCAGCCCCAAGATCCTGATTTGCGACGAGCCTACCACCGCACTGGACGTGACCATTCAAGCCCAGATTTTGCAGCTTTTGAAGGAAATGCGGTTCAAGTACGATCTGACCATCGTCATGATCACCCACGATCTGGGCGTTGTGGCAAACATTGCAGACCGCGTGGCTGTGATGTACGCAGGCGACATTGTGGAGATCGGCACTGCTGACGAAATTTATTACGATCCCCGCCACCCCTACACATGGGCACTGCTTTCCAGTATGCCGCAGATGGGCGTGAAGGGCGAGGACCTGTTCAACATCGTGGGCACACCGCCAAACCTGTTTGCGGAAATTCGCGGCGATGCTTTTGCACCCCGCAACCCGCAGGCACTGAAGATCGATTTTGTCAAGCGCCCGCCTTACTTTGAGGTAACGCCCACCCACAAGGCCAAAACATGGCTGCTGGACCCCCGGGCACCCAAGATCGAGCCGCCTGCTGCGGTAAAAATGCTGCGAGAGGAGGGGCTGTAAGATGGAAAATGAACGCGAGGTTCTTGTGGAAGTGAACCACCTGAACGTAACCTACGGCTCCGGCAAAAAAGCATATGAAGCTGTGCAGGATGCCAACTTTAAAATTTATAAGGGCGAGACCTTCGGCCTTGTAGGCGAAAGCGGCAGCGGCAAAACTACCATTGGCCGCGCCATCCTGCGCATTCTGCCCACCTCCGGCGGCGAGATCCTTTATAAAGGCCAGAAGATCAACGGCAGAATTTCCCGCCAGCTGGACAGGCAGATCATCAAAGAGATCCAGATGATCTTTCAGGACCCGCAGTCCTCGCTGAACGAGCGCGCCAAGGTGAGCTACATCGTAGGCGAAGGCCTGCAGAACGTCCGGCCTGATCTTTCCACCGCCCAGCAGGAGGAAAAGGTGCGTCAGGCTCTGCTGGACGTGGGTCTGCTGCCGGAATTTGCCTCCCGCTTCCCGCACGAATTTTCCGGCGGACAGCGCCAGCGCATCGGCATTGCCCGGGCCCTGATCGTGGAGCCGGAGTTCATCGTTGCCGATGAGCCCATCAGCGCACTGGATATGTCCATCCGTGCACAGGTGCTGAACCTGCTGCGCCGCCTGCAGAAGGAACGCGGCATCACCTACCTGTTCATCGCCCACGATCTTTCCGTGATGCGCTACATCTCCGACCGCATCGCCGTCATCCACAAGGGCCGCATCGTGGAGCTGGCCGGGGCCGAAGAGTTGACAGCCCACGCCATCCACCCCTATACCCGCAGCCTGCTTTCCGCCATTCCCATGCCGGACCCCCGCAGGGAGCGGCAGAAAAAGCTGCTGGTGTACGACCCCGCCATGCACGACTACTCCAGAGAGGCCCCCCAGTGGCGCGAACTGCGGCCTGAGCATTTTGTACTGTGCAGCGCTGCCGAAGCCGAGCAGTGGCTGCCGCGCTGACCCCCAACATTTCGGGCTGAATCGTTGTTTTACGGCTCTTTTACGCAACATTCAAAGTTTATTTCTTGACATTCTCCGGCAGCTCCACTACAATAGAATCTGCATCATTGATTCTGATTTTTGAGTTATTAGCGTGTTCTGACCGGCGGCTTTCATCTTCTTTGCAAAGTTGTCGGCTTTTGGCAATGAAAAGAAGAAGAAAGAAAAGAGGACTTTATTCTATGACTACTGAACAGCGTGAACCGCTCTATGCGTCCACTGCGAAGCCCTGGCTGAAGTACTATGACCAGAAATACATCGACATGCCCCTGCCCAAGTGCAGCGCCTTTGAGTATCTCTGCCATCAGAACAAAAACCACCTGAGCGAGACCGCTCTGGAGTATTATGGCCGCAAATTCACCTTTGCAGACCTCTTTGTGAATATCAAGAAAACCGCTGCCGCCTTCCGTGCTCTCGGCGTGAAAAAGGGCGACATCATCACCGTTGTCAGTGTGATGACCCCCGAGGTGATCTATGCCTTCTACGCTGTCGATATGATCGGTGCAACGCTGAATCTGGTGGACCCGCGCTACAGCGTTGAGGGCATCCACGAGTACATCGAAGAGGTAGATTCCCGCCTGCTGATCTGCCTGAATGTGACCTATGAGCGCTGCCACAAGGCAGAAAAGCGCACCAATGTGGAGCGCGTTCTGGTCATCAGCCTGCAGACTCCCTGCCGCTGCATCTGGCCGTCGGCTACAAGCTGACCAACCCCGATAAGAACCGCTACAAGTCCAATGTGATCCACTGGAAGGACTTTATTGCACAGG
>ENA-OQAA01000467-OQAA01000467.1-human-gut-metagenome-genome-assembly--contig:-NODE-467-length-27645-cov-4.020786_pt1 | contig 27645 bp, 38 predicted proteins | sample MGYA00242489_ERZ504515 | MGnify/ENA primary metagenome ERZ504515 (study PRJEB26092, sample SAMD00036237) | human gut metagenome | host: Homo sapiens | study: EMG produced TPA metagenomics assembly of... | reverse complement strand
TCACCGTCAAATCACCAAATAGTTCCAACTCCCCTTCACTTTGGCTGTACATCAAAACCACAAGCCCGTTTCCATAGGCATAGCTGGACACTTTCAAGGTGATCTCTTCCTTGCCAAATTCCCAATGGAAAGGCAGTGTATCGCTGCTTTCCTGATTTTCATATATTTCTTTACGCATGGTTCTTTCCTCCTACAATCCCATCATCTCTTTTACGATCCGGTCAGATGCTTTCACCGCACCCACCAGCACCAGCAGGTTGAATACCAATTCCCCTACATAGTTCCACACAATGGTCACTGCACTTAAGGACGTATCCCCAATGGCTGGCGGACTGGCAGAATAGACGGAGAAAATGATACAGGCCAGTGCAATGATCGCCCCTTCCAGACACACCCCTGCATAGGACTTGATGAAGTTCTTCCCCACCGACTGGGAGGGTTCTCCCGCAAAGGTGGAAATGGGGATGGGCGCAATGGCAGTATACATATACAGCTTGAACATCCTTCCATATACCGTAAGGATCATGATAAAAGACAGCACTGTGATCAAAAGGCTTCCCAGCAGCGTCACGATCCACAAGGGGATGGATTCCAGCATCCCTACCGCTTCGATCTTTTCCACGATCTCTGCCGGAAGCTCTGTCACACCCCCGTCTGCCATTCCCGACTGTGCATGATGGTCGATACGATCCCCTGTACAATGGAAAACAGGGCGGTCATCAATTCCATGCCATACATGATGGCGCCTTGTGCCAGTGCAAACCGGATAAAGGCTTTGAGGGCATGTTCCGGCTTTTTCATGTCTGTAAAGCTGCCACAGGTCTTTACGATCCCGGCTGCAAAAAACAGTACCAAAAGTCCATATCCAATGGCAGTCAGCGCCCCGTTGATCCCGGTGATGACACTCCAGATCGTCCCGCCCTTAAAGGATTCCGGGCTTTGGGTAAGGAGCGTCCAGATTTCTGCCAGCTTCTCATTCCAGGTGTTCAGTGCAGAGTTTAGGTTCTGCACGATCCAGTTATCACTCAAACAGTCTCACCTCCTTTGCCGGGGCAGGAAGATGTCCTCCCTGCCCGCTTCTGTCTCTACCCACTACCCAACGATCAGGTCCAGGATCTCTTTTGCAAAGGTGATGATGACACCGCCTGCCAGCGTCAGAAACCCGTTGGCTCTCTGGCTGGGATCATGGCTCTTTAAGCTCAAACCTACCTGCACCACACCAAATCCCAGTAAGATCAAGCCGATGGCCCGGATCAGGGAGAAGATAAAGGTGGACAGGTTATTGATGACTGACAGGGGATCTCCGGCTGCAAGCACCGGGATACCACCTACCGTCATAGTAAGCACCAGCGCTGCATACGCGGCAAGGGTACGCTTTGGTCCTCTGCCCATAGGCATCGGTGCAGTAGCATGGTTTGCTGTCTGTCTCTTTGGCATTTCATTTCTTTTCTTCAATGGCATTCCTCCAATCAAAAAGACTGCTCCCTGCCGAGGATCTCCCCAGCCGAGAGCAGTTCATAATCATCCAGTCTCCTGGTATCAATGGTTACATCTTCATGGGACAGGGGAGCCTTCGCATAATCATAAGGCGGCGCCCTCCATCCTCCGTATATTTCACATTCACATGTTTATGCAGATCATATTTCTCATCCAGAATGGGGCGTTCTCCACGCACCAGAAGCACTGCCTTCCGGTTATCCAAAAGGCGTACTTCATCGGGGGTCAAAAGTTCTTTGCCACAATGTCAAGTGATGAATTCAAATTACTTTGAGAATTTGGCACTTACGCATAAAGCAGCACGTGACAACGTTATGTGTTTGGATTATAATGATAGATGAAAATTGAATCATCATATCGCTCCATCCGCAAAGACGGAACATGGAATCGGGTGCAAGTCCCGGCGAGTCGATCACTGTGAAACTTTCCTGAGGGAAAGGTAAGTCAGATACGTGGGAGCGTATGGTGCTTCTGCCGGAACCGGAAGCACGTTTTTTAGGCGCAGGAAGCTGTGCTTTGTTGAGCGTGTCTGTTTGGATGCGCTTTTTTCTTACGGTTCCTATGTATAAAATAAATCCCTTTTTTGCAAGGAGTCTTTTCATGCGTAATCAGTATTGGGAAAATAAGCACTATGCTTATTTCTGCAACCGGGAATGTGAATATTTCCCCTGCCATAAGGGTGCCGACCCGGAAAATTTTAATTGCCTATTCTGCTATTGCCCTCTGTATGTATTGGGAGATCGCTGCGGCGGAAGTTTGCCTACCTTCCCAACGGATACAAGGACTGCAGCCGCTGTCTGTTTCCCCATCTGCGGGAGAATTATGGTGTAATTACGGAACGCTATGGAGAAATCCTTGCGGCAATTCCATATCCAGATCAGGAGGATGACGAATGACCCTTTTACAACTGAAATACATTGTGACGGTTGCTGCGGCCGGAACGATCAGCGAGGCGGCAAAACAGCTTTATATCGCCCAGCCCAGCCTGACTTCCGCAATCAAGGAACTGGAAAATGAACTGGGAATTACTATTTTCAAACGTACCAATAAAGGCATCCTGCTTTCGGCGGAGGGAGAAGAATTTTTAGGATATGCCCGTCAAGTGATTGAACAGACAAATCTGATTGAAGAACGATACTTAGGGAAGACCCCTGTCAAGCATCAGTTCTGTGTGTCCACGCAGCATTATTCTTTTGCGGTAGAAGCATTTGTTGAGCTTTTGAAACAGTATGGCGGTGAAGAATACGACTTCCGCATCCGTGAAACGCAGACCTATGAGTTGATTGAAGATGTGGCAAAGCTGCGAAGCGAGGTGGGTGTGCTTTACCTTAATAGTTTCAATGAAGCTGTCCTGCGCAAGACCATGCGGGAAAATGATTTGAAATTTCATCGTTTATTTATCGCAAAGCCTCACGTTTTTGTCAGTACGTTCAGTCCTCTGGCAAAGAAGAAAATTGTTGAATTGGATGAGCTGGCAACCTATCCGAGATTGTCCTATGAGCAGGGAGAACACAATTCCTTCTACTTCTCTGAGGAAATTTTAAGTACGTTGGAAAGCAAGAAAGACATTATGGTTTCTGACCGGGCCACGCTGTTCAATCTCCTGATTGGTCTGAACGGGTACACCATTTGCAGCGGCGTTATCAACGAAGAACTAAATGGGAAAAATATTGTTGCTGTCCCCCTTGCTGTGATGATTACATGGAAATCGGCTACATCACTCACAGCAAGGTCGGACCGGGTAAATTTGGAACTCTGTATATCGAAGCTCTGAAACGATATGCTTCCGCACAGGAATGACAGAACATAAAGTAGCGGTCTGCTATAGATTCAATCTATGGCAAACCGCTGCTTTTCCGTATTTTACAGAACCCTTTCCCGCAGGTATACTGAAAAAGAACGATCATACCCAAGGAGGACACATTATGGACTATTCAATTATTGGATTTCCGCGTATCGGGATCCACCGAGAATTAAAGTTCGCAACAGAAGCGTATTTTCGCAGCGAAATAGATGCCGATGAGTTGAAACGGGTTGTCTCTCAGCAGAGAATGGAGCAGTGGACACGCCAGAGGGACGCAGGTGCCGGCTTTATCCCGTCCAATGATTTTTCCCTTTATGACGGGATGCTGGACACCGCTTATATGCTGAACGCCATTCCAAGGCGGTATGCCGATCTGAGGCTTTCCGATATAGACACATACTTTGCCATGGCCCGTGGGTATCAGGGGGCGCAGGGAGATGTCAAAGCATTTACCATGAAAAAGTGGTTCAATACGAACTACCACTACATGGTACCAGAGCTGGATGATGATATGGAGTTGAAGCTCCGCTCAGATGCTTTTCTGGATGGCTTTCATCAGGCGCGTTCTCTGGGCATTCAGACAAAGCCCGTGGTCGCCGGACCGTTTACCTTTTTGAAGCTGGCCCGCTGTACCGGCAATAAATCCGCCACTGATTTTGTAGATGATATTCTGTTTGCCTATGCAGATATTTTGAAGCGGTGTGGAGAAAACGGCGTGGAATGGCTGCAAGTTGACGAGCCGTATCTGGTCATGGATTTAACAATGGGGGATGTTGCCCTTTTCCGCAAGCTGTACCAAACGCTGCTGGAACAAAAAGGCACAGTGAAGGTGCTGCTCCAAACTTATTTTGGCGATGTGCGGGATTGTTACCGGCAGCTATGTGAACTGCCCTTTGACGGCATTGGCCTTGACTTTGTGGAAGGAAAGCAGACCGCAGCACTTGTAGCAGCAAACGGTTTCCCGAAGGATAAAATCCTGTTTGCGGGACTTGTAAATGGGAAAAACATCTGGCGTACTAATTATAAAGACGTACTGGAGCGAATCGCCGGTTTGAAAAGCTGCTGTGACCACATTGTACTCAGTACATCCTGCTCCCTGCTCCATGTGCCGTATACTGTAAAGAATGAGCCGCAGCTTTCCACCGAAATTATCCGGCATTTTTCCTTTGCGTATGAAAAGCTGGATGAACTGCGTGAGCTTTGCTGCCTGGCTGAACTTGCAGACTATTCCTGTGACCGGCGCTATCTGCAAAATCAGGAACTGTTCCAAACCAGTGAGCTGAGAACCGACACAGAGGTACAGAAACAGGTTGCGGCACTTACTGAATCGGATTTTACCCGCAGGGTGCCCAGAAAGGAACGGCAGGCAACGCAGAAAGAACTGCTGAATCTCCCGCTGCTGCCCACGACAACGATTGGCTCTTTCCCGCAGACAAAGGAAGTCAAGCAGAACCGAACAAAATTCCGAAAAGGCGAAATCAGCGAAGAAGAATACCGAAATAATGCAAAGGGATTCATCCGGGATTGCATCGCTTTACAGGAAAACATTGGTCTGGATGTCTTGGTGCATGGCGAATTTGAACGCAACGACATGGTGGAATTTTTTGGCGAAAATCTGTCTGGTTATGTGTTTACCATAGGCGGTTGGGTACAGTCTTACGGTACACGGGGCGTAAAGCCGCCGATTGTGTTCGGGGACGTCAAACGCAAGAAGTCCATTACTACCGATTATATCCGTTATGCCAATTCCCTGACGGATAAGGATGTGAAGGGAATGCTGACAGGACCAGTCACGATTTTGAACTGGTCGTTCCCCAGAGAAGATATTTCCACGCAGGAGATGATGTATCAGATCGGCCTTGCAATCCGGGAAGAGGTTCTGGAACTGGAAGCTGCAGGCGTCCGTATTATTCAGATTGACGAAGCCGCGCTCCGGGAAAAGCTGCCGCTCCGCCGCGCCGACTGGCATAGCGACTATCTGAACTTTGCGATCAAGCATTCCGTCTCTGCCACGCAAAGGTAAAACCGGAAACGCAGATTCACACCCATATGTGCTACAGCGAGTTTGAGGACATTATCCCGGAAATCGACGCAATGGACGCCGATGTGATTACCTTTGAGGCGTCCCGTTCCAAACTTACGATTCTGGACAGCCTGATGGCGCATCATTTTGAAACGGAGGTGGGTCCCGGCGTCTACGACATCCATTCCCCCCGCATTCCGAGTGTAGAAGAAATTGAAGCCGCCCTCCGGCTGATGCTGGACAAGATCCCGGCAGATCATTTATGGGTCAACCCAGACTGCGGATTAAAAACCAGAGGGGAAACCGAAACCGTTGCCAGTTTGAAAAATATGGTCCAGGCGGCGAAAAATATAAGAAACGAATGCAAAGGAGACATTTGATATGAGTAATTTATACGCACCGTTCCGTTACGACTACGTGGGCAGCTTTCTTCGTCCGGCAGAACTGAAAAAAGGCCCGCGCCGATTATGAAGCAGGAGCCATTACCGCCGATCAGCTCAAAGCTGTGGAGGATCAGTGCATTACCGAACTGGTGGCGAAGCAGAAAGCGGCCGGATACCATGTTATTACTGACGGCGAGTTCCGCCGCGCTACCTGGCATCTGGATTTTATGTGGGGATTCGACGGCGTCGGCCATAAGAAAACGAACACCGGCCTTCCCTTCCACGGAGAGGCGGCGATGATCGATGATACTTTTGTGACCGGCAGGATCGGATTGTCCGGTGAGCATCCCTTTGTGGATCATTTTCGGTATGTGAAGGCGCTGGAGGACGAAAAGACTATAGCAAAACAGACAATCCCCGCCCCTGCTCAGACGCTGGCACAATTCTGGATGCCCTTTGCCAGAAAACACACAGAGGCCTTTTACAGTTCTGCCAAGCCGCTGATGGACGACATTGCACAGGCTTACATTGCTGTACTGCATCAGCTGTACGATGCAGGCTGCAGGAATGTGCAGTTTGACGATTGCACATGGGGAATGCTGGCGGATAAAAATGGACAGGAAATGCACGCCGCAACGAAAGAAGGGCTTTTGGCCGTCCAGAATGCCTATAAAGATATTAACAACCAGGTGATTAACGGAGCGCCAGAGGGGATGAACATCACCACCCATGTCTGCAGGGGCAATTACCATTCAACTTATGCCAGCAGTGGCCCCTATGACTCCGTGGCCGACGTTTTGTTCGGCGAAGAAAATGTAAGTGCTATTATCTGGAGTTTGATGATGAACGCTCCGGTGGCTTTGCGCCTCTTGCAAAAATCGGAAGCGGACAGAAAGTGGTTCTCGGACTGATTACCACAAAGCAGCCGCAGTTGGAGAATAAAGAGGCCGTGATTGCCCGAATCCATGAAGCTGCAAAGTACATCCCTCTTGACAGGTTGTATCTCAGCCCGCAGTGCGGTTTTGCTTCCTGCGAGATCGGCAATAAGCTGACTGAAGAAGAGCAATGGGCGAAACTGGCGCTGGTTAAAGAGATTGCTGAGGAAGTCTGGGGCTAAATTTTTCTGTAAAAATCGCGACGTCGGAGTTTTATTCATTCGACGCCGCGATTTAATTTGTTATTGAGAATCTTTATTATGCGGTGATTTCATAACCGATATATCTTCCCCGACCTGGTGACCTATATTCTTTATCTGCTTTTCAATGTCCCACAGATCTTTCTGTATCGTTTCTTCCTCGACGCTAATTTCCGGGTGTTCTTTCATTTCTTCTCTGATAAACATCAGGCAAAAACTGACCAATAGAAGCAGGCAGGAAAACCAGATCGTATGCGCTCCGAACAGAACAACAAATTGACCGCCGATTCCAGCGCCAACAGCAAATAGGAAAATGATTTCCCAATAGCGCAAAGCTTTCCCTAAAACATTTCTATCATGTGTTCTGATGTATGCAGAAAGTGCTTCCATGCCGCTACGCATATTTCCGATACACATGGTGCTGGCAAACGCGTAACCATTCACCTTTCGGAATGTCTGCACCTGCATAGCGCAGGAAAAAGATACCAGTGCATTAGCCAGCATATCAAGACTTTGCGGAAGAAAGCTTACCAAAAACAGCAGAATCATTTCCAGTAGCAGGACAATCTGCCTCCAGTGGATATTCTGCACATTCTGATATTTTCCCCGTATCTGCTCTGCAACAATGATGCCTATTGCAAATGCTGCCAACGGAACAAAGTAGTGTGCGCTCTGCAACCAATTACGCTCACAGATGTTTTGACTAAGTAATACGATATTCCCGGTCTGAGCATTGGCGAACACCTTGCCCCGGAACACATAGGTATAGGCATCTTGCAGGCCGCCTGATATTGACAAAAATGCGGCAGTTGGGAAAGATTCGGACATTTGTCCTGATGCTGGCATTTTATAATTCCATGCAAATGTGTTCACTCCTTGATGTATAACTAAAGATACCTCTATGTATGTATTCTCAAAATAGCAGAAGCCTGACTATGTTTGGCATCCTGAAATACAATACATATCAACCATACCATCACAAAGAAGATGATCATCTTGATCGGTAATGCTGATATGAAAGTAAGCCATGTGCTTACCGCGCTTTATGATTTCAGCTTTTGCAAAGATTGTCCCTGACTGTACGTTATGCAGGAAATTGATATGTGCGCTTTGCGTTACATAATCTCTACCATCATTCTGGCAAAAATTCCCGCCACGCAATCTGCCATTGCATATAACAATCCTCCATGTACGTGTCCATGAAGATTCATAGATTCGGCAACCAAGTTTACCTTTACCACACAGCAATCCGGGTCAACTTTGCATATTTGAATATGGTTATAAGACATAAAAGGATTGCCTTTTTCGTATGCAGAAAAATCCATATGGTATCACCTCTGTACCGGCAGTTCCTGATTACAGTAAAGGCAGCGGTACTTCCCAGAAGGAGACAGTTTGAAAATATGGTCGCATCCTGCCTCAATACTGGTAATACATCGTGGGTTTGTGCATTTAACCACATTTCGCAATATCTCTGGCATATCAGGCTGACATTTTCGCTCCACTACTCCGTCTTTGATATAGATTAGTGTAATTCGCCGATCCAGATAGCCTAAAATCTCCAGCCGCTCCGGAAGGTTTGAACCTTCGATCTTAATCAGATCTTTTGTTCCATATTTCTCACTGCGCACAGATTGCAGCAGCGCAACCGCCTGATATTTGCTCTCCAGATGGAGCAGCCGGTAAATTTCCATACCGCGCCCAGCGGGGATATGGTCAATAACCACACCATTTTGAATGGGTTCTACCTTCAGCATTTTAACACCTTCTCTCCAGTCACAGGATCGGCAATTCCCAACAGAGCCATAATTAGTGCCATGCGAACATAAACGCCATTCTGCACCTGATCAAAATAAGCGGCACGGGGATCATCATCTACCGTCCGAGTAATTTCATCGACACGAGGCAGTGGATGCAACACAGGCATATCCGGCCTAGCCAATTTCATTTTTTCAGGGTCAAGCGTGTAGATGCTCTTTAGCCGAATGTAATCTTCCTCATTAAAAAAACGTTCTTTCTGCACTCTGGTCATATATAACACATCCAGCTTAGGGAGTGTGTCCTCCAAACTGCTGACCTCCCAATATAAGGAATTTGCCGGGTGCAATGTATCCTCCTTCAAATATTCGGGAATGCGAAGTTCCTCTGGCGAGATAAAATAAAACTGATTTCCTAAAAAACGAACAAGATTGTTGACCAAAGAATGCACTGTCCGGCCGAACTTCAGATCACCGCAAAAACCAACGGTCAGATGATCCAACCGTCCCATGCGCTGGCGAATCGTCAGCAAATCAATTAAAGTTTGTGTAGGATGATTATGGCCTCCGTCACCAGCATTTATGACAGGAACTTTGGAAAACATGGAAGCGCGAAGCGGAGCACCTTCTTTTGGGTGGCGCATAGCTATAATATTGGAATAGCAGCTGACTACGCGAGTGTATCAGCAACCGTTTCTCCTTTGGTTGCACTGGACTGTTCTGCTCCGGAGAAGCCGAGCGTCTGCCCGCCCAGACTTAGCATGGCAGATTCAAAAGAAAGCCGGGTTCTCGTACTGGGTTCATAAAATAAGGTCGCCAGCTTTTTGCCGTCAGCCACATGCGCATACATCTCCGGAGCGGCGGCAATTCGATCAGCCAAATCCAGGACTGCCATCGTTTCATCGTCATTGAAATCGGTTGGTTCAATCAGGTGTCTCACAGCCATTCCCCCTTTATCAGATATTCTTCGCGCTTTGCGCCGACAGAGATAAACTGGATCTCGTGATCAAGTAATTTTTCCAGCGTTTTGATATAATTTTTTGCAGCATCCGGCAGTTCCTCCCAGCGACGGCAAGCGGAAATGTCCTGTTTCCAGCCGGGAATGAAGCTGATAACCGGTTGATATTCTTCCAGATTTTCCGTAGGAACAAAGGTGTCTGTTTCTTTGCCTTTGTACAAATATCCCGTAATGATGGGAATTTCCTGCATATAACTGAGTACGTCTAACTTAGTCAATGCGATTTTGTCAGCGCGTTGGCATTTTAGGCCGTACCGGCTTGCAACCGCATCAAATGGCCCAACCCGGCGTGGGCGGCCTGTTGCAGCGCCATATTCACCGCCGGCCTTGCGCAGGGATTCCTTCCATTCTTCAGGCATAGCGTTCTCGGCCACAAATGGGCCTGCACCAACGCACGTTGAATAAGCCTTTAACACACCGACACATGGTCAGGCTGCACGCCAGGAATTCCCGCTCCAATCGGCCCATAGGCCGCAATCGTTGTAGAACTGGAAGTGTAGGGGAAAATGCCATAGTCAATATCACGCATAGCGCCAAGCTGCGCTTCCAAAACCATCTGTTTTCCTGACGATAACGCTGTATCCAAATAATTTCCGGTATCACAGATATAGGGTAAAAACTCCTTTGCCTGCTTCTGGCACCAGGCAAGCAGGGCCGGATAAGACATTGGCTCCTGATGATAGCAGCCTGCCAGTTCCAAATTTTTTGCTTCCAGCATGGTTTTTAGACGAACCTGTATATATGGCTCATCTAAATGAAGCAGATCACCTAAACGCAATGTTTTTTTGCGATACTTATCGCTGTAGGCATAAGCAATTCCCCTGCGAGTAGAGCCGAAAGCAACTCCGCTCTGCGCAAGACGTTCTTCCTCCAAATCATCTTGTATCCGATGCCACGGCATGGAGATGGTTGCACGAGCGGACAGTTTGAAATTTTGAGGTGTTACAGACACCCCTTTGCCGCGAATATCGGCAATTTCATTGGAGAGATGCTCTAAATCAACTACCATACCATCCGCAAGAACACACACCACATTGGATGAAGAATCCCGGATGGTAGCAGATTCAGAATAAATTTTCCCTGTTTGGTTACGACCGTATGCCCGGCATTATTTCCCCCCTGGTAACGCACGACAATATCCGCCCGCTCTGCCAGCAGATCAATAACCCGTCCTTTCCCTTCATCCCCACTTGATACCTGTCACCGCAGTCAGCATTTTTCTGCCTCCCTTCTATTTCGGGCATTTACAGACGCTGTATACGGTAGGCAGCCCCAAAAGACGGATGAAGCCAGTAGCATCGGACTGCTGATAGCCCTCTCCTTCATTAAATGTGACAATATCCTCGCTATACAAAGAATATGGGGACCACACACCTGAATTGATAATGTTGCCCTTATATAACTTCAGACGTACTTTTCCGGTGACGGTCTGCTGCGTCTCTGTCACAAATGCAGACAACGCTTTGCGCAGCGGAGAAAACCACTGTCCGTCGTAAACCAACTCACCGAAGCAAATAGACAATTCCTTTTTCTTATGGGCAGTTTTTTTGTCCAATGTCAGTGTTTCTAATATCTCATGCGCTCTATACAGAATGGTTCCGCCCGGTGTCTCGTACACTCCTCGGCTTTTCATACCAACCAGACGGTTTTCCACCACATCGTACAGGCCAATACCATTACAGCCGCCAATCTCGTTTAGCTTAGAAATAATGTCTGATGATTTCATTGCCTTGCCGTTCAACTTAACAGGTACGCCTTTTTCAAAGTCCAGCTCCACATATGTAGGAGTATCCGGCGCTTTCAGTGGAGAAACGCTCATTTCCAGAAAACCTTCTTTTTCATACTGCGGCTCATTACCTGGGTCCTCCAAATCCAATCCCTCATGAGAAAGATGCCAAAGATTTTTATCCTTTGAGTAATTGGTTTCTCGATTTATTTTCAAAGGAATATGATGGGCTTCGGCGTAATCAATCTCCTCATTGCGGCTTTGAATATCCCATTCCCGCCACGGTGTAATGATTTTCATTTCCGGCGCAAAGTGCATAATGGCCAGCTCAAATCGCACCTGATCGTTGCCCTTTCCGGTGCTGCCGTGGCAAACAGCATCCGCCCCCTCTGCCTTTGCAATTTCCATGACACGCTTAGCCAGAATAGGGCGGGCAAGGCTGGTTCCCAATAAATACCCTTCATAATCAGCTCCCGCCTGCATAGTAGGAATAACAAACTCATTAACAAACTCATCCGTTAAATCCTCGACATAAAGTTTGCTGGCTCCAGAAGCCACTGCTCGCTGTTTCAAATCATCCAATTCATCGTCTTGTCCAACATTTCCACAGACAGCGATCACTTCACAGTTGTCATAGTGTTCTTTCAGCCACGGGATAATAACGGAGGTATCCAGACCACCGGAATATGCCAGCACAACTTTTTTGATTTCACTCATACTAAAGCACTCCTTCACTTGTTTTTGGAACCAAAATCTATTATACTGGACAGGCAGGAATATGTAAAAAGTATTATTGATATAGTGATCATCAGCAATTAGCATATCAGAAAGAGGATGCCTGGATGGATGTCAACTTTGAATATTACAAGGTTTTTTATTATGTAGCCAAATACAAGAATTTCACAAAAGCGGCTCATGCACTGGGCAGCGGACAGCCCAACGTTACCCGCGCCATGAACTGCCTGGAGCAGCAAACGCACTGTACGTTATTTATACGCACCAATCGAGGTGTTCAACTGACCCCAGAAGGAGAAATGTTGTTCACTCATGTCGAAGCTGCCATTTCTCAGATACAAACAGCCGAAACCGAACTAAATGCGCACAGTGGTTTGGAGCATGGAAGTATTTCAATCGGAGCCAGCGAAACCGCATTGAATATCTACCTGCTGGATATATTGAAGCCCTTTCACATGAAGCATCCCGGTATTCGCTTGAAAATATATAACCATTCCACTCCGCAAGCCATCCGCTCTGTTAAAAACGGTGAAGTTGATTTTGCTGTTGTATCAACGCCGACCAACGTGGATACCTCTTTGAAGGAATTGCATTTGCGGCCCTTCCGTGAAATTCTTGTGGGCGGCAAAACTTTTACGGCACTGGGCAGCCAGGAGCTGACACTTGCCGAACTAAAAAATTATCCGTTGATTTGCCTCGGAAAAGAAACTATGACCTGGAATTTTTATCATAAATTGTTCCTGTCCCACGGGTTGGAGTTGATACCAGACACGGAAGCAGCTACCACAGATCAGATTTTACCTTTGGTAAAAGCGGAATTAGGGCTAGCTTTTCTTCCAGAACCAATGGCGAAGGAAGCACTTCAGCAACGTGAGATCTTCCAGATTCATCTGCGGGAAACAATCCCTGAACGTCAGATTTGTATGGTATATGACAGGAAACGTCCATTGAGCGCTGCTGCTCAAAATCTTAAAACCGGTATTTTGGAAACAATGGCCTTTTAGGATGCTATAAATAACACATACATTTTTATCTTTTCCAAATATCAAAAAGTCCTCCCCGGTACGGGGAGGGCTGTACTGTCTTTATGCTGCAATCTCCGGGATTTCCCCGACAAAGTTATAAACGATTTTGACTTTCTGCACCTTCTGTCCGTCCACCTTCTTGACCTCGCCAATCAGAATCCGGCTGATAAGCCGGTTCAGCATTGCCTCGTCCAGTTCCTCAATAGCGGAATAGCGCCGGATTTCCTTGATAAAGGTACGGACTTCGCTTTCCTGTGCGTCCGCCCGGCTCTGCATCATCGCCAGGTCATGCAGACGCTTCTGGTTGGATTCCTGCTCCTGTTCCAGCGCCGCCGTCAGTTTCATAAACCGCTGTTCGGTCAGGATGCCTTTTGCCTTATCCGTGTACAGGCTTAAAAACATCACATCAATTTCCTGATTCCGGGCTTCCAGCCGTTTCCGTTCCTTCTCGGTCTGAGAAGCGTCTACCAGATACCGGCGCTCCATCCGGCTGCTGAGGTGCTGATAGAACGCATCGGCGTCCTTCATGGCCTGCGCCGCCAGCTCCTGAATGTCTTTCAGCACCAGATTGTATAAATCTCTGGCCTCGATCTTGTGGCTGGAGCAGACCTTGCATCCCATGCGGTTATAAGTCTGGCAGATATAGTACGCCTTGTCAATCGGTTCCCGCATCTCGCCGGTGAACCGGTTCTTCCCGGTTCTGCCGACCTTTTCATACCGCACCTGCATGGACTTCCCGCAGGTAGCGCAGTAGACCAGCCCGTGGAACAGATTATAAAAGGGGCAGGCATTGCCTTTCATGATAGGTGGTTTGCGGTCAATGATAGCTTGTACCTGTTCCCATTCCTCCGGCGTCACAATCGCCTCATGGCAGCCTCGATCACTTCCCACTGGTCACGGGGGATAATGTCATAAGTGTTGGAGCGGATGCCCTTCTGGTGTGTCCGAAAGACAGATGTGCGCCTTATAAAAGGGATTCCGCAGGATATGGCTGATCCTTGCGCCGCCCCAAGAGTAATAGTTGGCGTCAAACTCCGTATTGGCCTTGACATGGGTGATGGGGATTTTTTCTTCCATCAGCCGTTTGGAAATCCTCATGCAGCCCAGCCCGTCAAGGCATAGTCATAGATTTTACGGATGATCGGCGCTGTCTCCGGGTCAATGATAAGATGCCCTTTGTCCTCCGGGTCACGCATCAGGCCGAAGGGCGGCGTCCCTCCGCAGAACTTTCCCTGCCGGGAGCGGGTCGTGATGCCCGCCAGCACCTTTTTAGAAATATCCCGGCTATACATATCGTTCAGGATATTCTTGAAGGGCGTAATGTCCATCTCCTGACGGGTCAGGCTGTCCACGCCGTCCGTGATGGCGATATAGCGCACATTGTGTTTGGGGAAAAAGATTTCGATATAGCTGCCAGCTTCAATATAATTCCTACCAAGTCTGGATAGGTCTTTGGTGATGACGCAGCCGATCTTCCTGCCTCAATGTCAGCGATCATACGCTGGAAGGCAGGGCGGTTGAAATTGCGGCCCGTATAGCCGTCATCCACATAATACTCATACTGGAACATCCCATGCTTTTCAGCAAAGTCCCGAAGCATGATTTTCTGGTTGCTGATGCTCATGCTCTCATTGTCGCCGCCGTCATCCAGAGAGATACGGCAGTAGAGAGCGGTGATTTTCTCATAGACTTGTTTTTTCCTGCTCATAGCGTTCTCCTTCTATGAACAGGGACACGATACCATTATCATACCATGCCCCTGTCCCTGAATCAACCGTTTTTACGCAGCGTTCTCCGCCATCTCACGCTGTTCCAGCCATTCCTCGAAGTGTTCGCAGGTCTGGCGCTCGATCAGTTGCTCAAAGGCTTCCCGCATGGATTTCTCCCCGGAGACTCCCGCACCACCATAAAACGGACTTTATTTTTCTGCTGCTTGCTTTTTTCCATAGGCTACCTCCATAGAGTGGCAGGCCAGACAATAGCACACCGGCAACGAAGTCCGGCAACGAACCTCCAAAAACCTGTAAACTACCGTCTGGCCTGCAAATCTTACTTTCTAAATTTTCTTGAAAAATCTCGTTGCTTTCGTTGCCGGAGATAGAGATAGATATTAGAAAATGCCTTATTTACAGGCTTTTTCCGTATCCAGACCGGAAAATCCCCGGCAACGAACCCGGCAACCAAGTGACAACCATCCCGGCAACAGACCGCTATTTTTATGCGATCCACTCTTTGGGAAGTTCCAGCTGGCGGCATTCTTCCTCGGTCAGCTCCACAAATCCATCTTCGTTGCCGGGCAGTTCGTTGCCGGAAACGTCCCGTTCCCAGCCCCTCTGCCTGCCATACCCGGCGAACATCCTCGGATTGGAGAACGGCTTCCAGCCCGTCACCACCGTGTTCATGATCTCGTTGATATTGTGCAGCTGCCACCGTTTCGGCTCGTCATAGGTGTGGCCCAGCGCCTCCTTGAACAGCTGTTTGGAGCAGACCATGCTGCCGGTGTAGTGTTCCAGAAAGCCCTGTATCTGCCCGGCCTCCGTGTCCTCCGGCATGAAATCCTTCTGTACCTCCACCAGCTGGCGCTGGATGGACTTGCTGAACTTCATAGAGTAGTGGCCGCTGCGGTAAATCGTCATGGCCTCCGCCCAGACCTGCAAAAGATAGGCTCTGGAGGCGTCCTCGTCCTCCAAAATGTGAACCTCCGCATTCTCCGGGTAAATCATGATCGGCAAAAAGCGCCGGTTCCCGGCCCGGTCAAGGGGCAGGAAGTCCAGCGTGTTGGATGAACCGCCGAACACACACTGCCGCAGCCGGTCTTTGGGCTGGGCTTCATAGGGCGTCCGGTAGGTTTCCTTCTGGCGGCTGATGAATGAGCGGATTTCTTCAATGCTTTTGGCGCTGCTGGTAGCCAGCATCTCCGACATCTCAATAATCCAGTGTCCTTGCAGTTTCAAAAACACCCGGTCATCATCCAGCTTTTTCAGGTCATCGGAAAACCACTCGTCCCGGATCGCCAGCAGGCGGAAGAAGCTGGATTTGCCAGCGCCCTGACCGCCTACCAGACAGAGCATTTCCTCATATTTGGAGCCGGGCCGGAATACCCGCCGGATAGCCCCCAGCAGGAAGTGTTTCAGCATTTCCTCCACATAGTCGCTCTCGTCCGCACCCAAGAAGTGATGGAGACAGGAGCGGATGCGGGGCGTCCCGTCCCAGACAAGGCCGTTCAGCACGTCCTGTATGGGATGGTAGCAGTTTTCATTCGCCACGATAGAGAGCGCCGCTGTCATCTTTTTCTCGCTGGTCAGGCCATAGTTCTGCTCAAAATAGAGAAGCAGATACTTCACGTCTGTATCCGTCAGGGCGCTGGTATTCCTGCGCCAGCCCAAATCCCGCACAATGTCCACCCGGTCAGTCAGGAGGTTCAGCCGGATCGCCCCGCGCAGGAGAGGGTCATGGCAGAACACCGTCCGGCAGTTGCCGATGGTGTTGGCGGGCTGGCCCTTCTCGGTGACGGAGAGGCTTTCCCGCACCTCAGAGGCGCTCTGCTCCGGCGCTAAGGCTTCGGCTGCGCTCATGGCGGCCTGCCGGGTGGCTGGCGGCAAACTCTGATATTCGCTGCTCAATCTTCCTCACCTCTTTTCCGTACTGGGCGACAACGGAAGCCCGTTCCTCCATGCTGCCGGACAGGAGAACATCCAGCAGATACTCCGTGTGTGCTTTCTTTTGCAGTGCTTCCACAAACAGCGGATTCCATGCTTCCTCCGGCGTTTGCGGAGCGTATTTCTTCTCCCAGCGTTCCAGCAGATGCAGGTAATCGCACAGTACCCGGAAACATTTCTGCTCCGCCTGCCGGTAGCGCAGTTCCTCGCTGATTTTCCGTTTGACCGGCCTCCTGCGGGGCGGGTCATGGCCTTTGGCGTCATAGCGGACAGAGAAATCCTCCGCCAGCTTCAGAGCCGCTTCCTTACCGCTCAGACCAAACAGGCGGGCGGTAAAATCAATCACATCCCCGTCCGCCTGACAGCCGAAGCAGTGGAACCGGCGGTCAACCTTCATGCTGGGATGTTTGTCATCGTGGAAGGGACAGCAGGCCATCCCATTCCTGCCAACCTGCACCCCGTAATATTCCGCAGCCTGCCTTGTGGTGACAGACTCCTTCACCGCTTCAAATACATTCGATTTTCTCACCTCCAGACAGAGAAAAAGACACCTGGTTTCCGCAGAAAATCAGATGCCTCATAACTCCATATCGTGTTTCTTAGTCGGAGCGATCCGCCCCTCACGTTCCCAGCGTTCCCGGTTATCCCGGTCAGCGTCCAGCTTGTCTTTCGCCAGCTTATCCCGGATGGATTCTCTGGCTTTCTCCTTGATCTGCTCCTTACCGGCCTTCTTGACCTCCGGCTGCATAAGCGTTTTCTGGATTTTTGCCAGGGCACTCTGCATGACACGTTTGATTTTGGTAATCACTCCATCCAGCCGGGCGGCGGCGTAGTCACGCTCCTTCTGCGGGGCCTTCCGCTCCGGCGAAAGTACCCACTTTTTTGTTTCCTCAATCAAACGAATATCTTCTTTGTGTGTCTCCTGCCGGACAGTATCGGTCACCACCTCCACCGCCTTGTCATAGGCCACATCGGAAACATCATCCAGCAGCGTCTCCACGTCCTCGATTTTGAGCGTCAGTTCTTCCAGCTTCTGCTCCTGCGCCGTCAGCTGCTCCTTCTGCTTCATCAGGATATAGTCCTGCTTTTCCAGATACTCCCGTCCGCCGTAGGACGCTCCTGATCCAGATGCAGCCCATGCCGCTTTGTGATGTCAAACAAAATCGTCCGGCAGACCGCATCGAAGGTCTGTTTCCGATTGTTGTGCCTGCCTTTTGGCTTGTCCGGGTTCGGGAGAGGGGATGCCCAGTTCCTCCAGCGCCTTCTCCTGCTGGGGACACAGTTCCCCGTAGCGGTTCTCACAGTCGAACACATGGCGCTCATGGATGTGGGGCGTCCCCTCGTCCAGATGGAGCGCCCAATCTAAAATGTGGATATGGGAACCGAAGCGGCGCTCGAATTCCTCATAGAACTCGTTGACGATGCGAAAGAGCGTTTCCGGCGGGACGGATTCTTCCAGTGTGCCGATCTGGTAGATGCTTTCCTCCGGGCAGGTCTTGTTGTTTTTCAGCAAGTCCTCCACGGTGCGGTTGCGCTCGGTGTGCCGGGTTTTCTCATTCCGGGCGTTCTGCGCCTCCACATGGTCAGAATAATACTCGTAGTAGTACATCCGCTCGATTTCCTCAAAGCTGAAATCCGGCTGCTCCGGGTTCTCCCGGAACTCGTGTGTGGTGAAGCCCCGGTAGCAGTCCCAGTAGATGTTTTGCCTGGCCCGCTCTGCGTCGATGTGTTCGCTGTTCTCCACATCAAACCGGCGGTCATTGTGGCGGGGATTGTAGGTGCCATGCTTGCCGGAGCGCCCGTTGTGTCGTGTCAGTTTCAAACAATTTCCCTCCTTCCTGCGAAGATGTTCCGGGGCCGGGGAAGGGCGGCGAAGCCGCAAATCCTGCGAAAGTCTGCGTCAGGTAATACCCAGTACAAGTTGACGCAGGCATCAACTTTCCCTGGGCCGAGGTTTTCCACCTCTGGACACCGGAGTAAAGGCTCGCCGCCTCTACACTCCGCACAGGCGCTGCCGCCCTGTACCCGCCCAATGGGCGTTGCCCCTTGACCCCAGCAGTGCGCTGCCGCCCCTGCACCCCGCCACAGAGGGCTCGCCGCCCTCTGTACTCCCGCACCGGTGAAGCTGGCTTCCGCCGCAGAAGCGGTTGCCGCCAGTTTCACCGGCTCCACATCCACACATTTACGCCTTTCGGCTGGAAGTGGATACGGAATACGCCTGCGGGGATTGCCGGTCAAAACATCAGGTGCAGCCCCGGCATTTTGACCGTAATCTCCCCGATTTCAGGCTATTTTTTCTTCCGCCCCTACCACCTGAAAGCCATGCTCCTTTGCGTAGGCACTGGCGGCGGCTTTCCGTTCCTCACTGTACGGCGGGATGAACCGGATCGACAGCCGGGACTTGTCCAGTACATAGGTCACGCTGCCCTCCGGCGTACTGCGCTCCAACCGGCACAGCAGCGGGTACTTCCGGCTGAACTCCGCCAGCCTGCGCTTCAAGCTGGCGTTGAAGGTGTAGACGCTGGCAAGGTTCTCCGCCTCGTTCCAGTTGATGATGGTTTCTTTCTCATATTTAGACAGCTTCCTCATATAAATCCTCCTCATAATCAGTGTAAGATTTCAGCACTCGCAGGCTGCGCTTTAGACGGCGGTACTCGTCCATCTCCATGCGCAGATGGTGGTAAAAATCCTCGTACCAGCTTTCGTCCACCTCCGTCTCCACCTTACGGGCCAACCCCAGCATCCGGCGTTTGGCCTCCGGGTCAACCGTCAGGGCCGTCAGCCATTTCAGCCGTGTCACCGTATTGTGGTGGCTGGGACAGCCGTAAGCGTAGAGAATCTTCTTTTCTTTCATGCTCAGTTTCATAATGATATTCCTCCATTTCTTTGCTGCGGAGCCATGCGCCCCGCATGATAAACTTGTTTCTGTCCGCCGGTCTGCCTGCAAGCCGCTCCTGCCCGGAATTTCTCCCGGCGTATCGGCCTCTTTGGTGCGCTCGATTTCTGTCGTGGCGTCACTTCCCCGGAGGCCATACCCCTTGCAGCCGGTCATTCAATTTTCAAGGTTCAGTGCCTGTCTGCAAGAACCAGTTTACCGAAAAAAGAGGCCCTTTCCCGTATATCCAAAACGTCGGAAAAACGCTTGAAATCCGCATATTTCCACGCTTATGGAATCGTGCTATAATGGGTGTAATCACTGAAAAACCATAACGAGAGAGGGGGCTTTGGATGTACGCAAAGCTGACAATCCCGGAGCGGCTCAAAGACCTGCGGGTGGTGGACAAGCACCTGACGCTGGAACAACTGGCGGAGCAGACCGGCCTGTCTAAATCTGCGCTGGGGAAATACGAAACCGATGACTACAAGGACATCAGCCATTTGCGATTGCGACGCTGGCGGATTTTTACGGCGTGTCCGCCGACTATCTGATGGGACTGACCGATAATAAAGAGGTTCCCAACGCCGATGTACAGTCGCTCCATTTGAACGATGAAATGATTGAACTTTTACGGAGCGGCAAAATCAACAATCGGCTTCTCTGCGAACTGGCTACACACCCGAACTTCCGGCGGCTGATGGTGGATATGGAAATCTGTATCGACCAAATCGCCAATATGCGGGTGGAGCAGATGAATCTGGTGATGGAAGCCACCCGGCAGGCCGTCCTCAGCAAGTATGCGCCCGGAGAAGATGACCTCTATATGCGGACGCTGGAACTGGGCAGGTGCAGGAAAGCGATTATTACAGCCACGTCATACACGATGATCTGGACAGCATCGTCCGGGACATCCGGGAAGCACACCGCAAGGACAAGACCACCGCCGACCCGCAGCCCACGCTGGATGACGTGAAGGAAAAATTTGAGCAGGCCATCCATCAGGGCAGCGATATAGAAATGCTGATCCACGAATTTTGCGATAAGTTGCAGATACCCTTTGAGAAGATTTCCTCGGAGGACTTCTCGGCGTTCCTGCGGATACTGAGCCTGTCCAAGATACTCAAAAATCCCAACAATATGAGGGGAAAGACCAGCCCCATCCCGCTCAACCGCAAGGCCAGGCGCAAGCAGAAGTAAGTCTGCCGGTATCGGCTTTATGTGTATCCCTGTCTGTATTTTCCAGTTTAGCGGAAGAAACGCCGGTTCCAGAGTCCCTTGCAGACGCAGTTCGCTATGTCTTGTAGACATAGTCCATCACTCGGTATTCGCTTCCGACAATAAAAAGTATAGGTCTGGACACGGCGGAATCAGAGTGACTTGTAGTACAGCTACCGGGCGTGTTTGTCACGGTTGGCGGCTGTAAGGGCAGCAAAAAAGGCCATCCACCGGTTGAGCGGTAAATGACCTTTATGAAGCTGTATTCTGTTGTGGTGGTTGTGCCCAAAATGGGCACAGCCAAAAGCCGATGTTGTTTCGATTTTGGTAGTTCTCAAAATGGAAACCACCACTTACTCCAATGAAGTAGGAGTGGTCATTTTGTCCACCACCACTTTATGGGAGTAAAGTAGCCGTACTCAAAATGAGAACGGCTACAATGGGGATGCTACTCTTTTTCTCTCTGCGCCACTTGCTCATAGGCTTCCTTTTGGACAAGTAGCCCCGCCGAAAAGCCGTATTTGAAGTGGCTTTCGTTTTCCTCGCACTGAGCGATTGCCATTTGCTCCCGCAGTTCTTCAACCAGAGCATAGTCCTCTTTGCTCAGGTGTTCCGATAAAGTATCCATCAGAGCTGCACTGGCTTTGGTGGCCTGCTTGAACCTCAGTGAATCAGCGACCACCGTTTCACAAGGATAGAACCTGCCGTTAAACATTTCTTCCAGAATCATGCGTCCACCTCCCTCAGGCAAAAATCATCTCAGAGAGGATGATTTCCTCTGCCCGACTGCGGATGCTGTTCATGGCTCCGACCCATGCAAGCTGGTCACAGGCTTTCAGTTCCTCGGTGACGCCCTCCGCATCCTGCATCTGCGAGATGATACACGCCAGCCGGTCATCGGCCTGCTCGTTCAGGTCAGCAAGATATGTCCAGAGTTTTCCCGACAGAAGCAGTTCATTGTACTGGCCGGGGCAGTGTTCTTGCAGAAACGCCTTGTGCATCCGCCCCCACCGCCCGATGGGGCGTTTTTCCTCCGGCAGTTTCAGGTCGGGGATGTAGTAGTCTCCCATCAGCGTGTAGCCGATGCCGTTGTGGTGGATTTTCTTTGGTAAATGCTCCATGTTCGACCTCCTGTATTCAATTTTTTCAGAATCCAGTTGATCGTGTCCCTGTTCATGATAAATTCAAGGCAACTGAACTCTTCACGAACAAGTATGGCACATCCCTTCCTGACTGCTGGAAATTCACAGAATAGCTTCCACCCCTTCCCTTGGTCTGCCCATAGGTATTGGTATCCAGTGTTTCTTTCCCCAATAGTTCCGAGACATATTTATGCCCCTCTTTTTCATTGCCGCCCAGATATAAAAATTCGTCGCAATTCCCTATGAGACTTTCCCAGCTATCCTTAAACAAGGCTTTCATCTGCGCAATGTTCTGGATGATGATGCTGCAGGAAATTGCGCGCGACCTCATGGTTGCCAGAAGCTTGTCAAAATCATCCGGCAGCGCCACGTTTGGCCACTCATCCATAATGCAGTGTACCGGGATAGGAAGTTTTCCATGGTATTTCCGGTCCGCCACATAGTAAAGGGTTTGAAAGAGGTTACTGTAGATCATGCCCACCAGATAATTGAGGCTGGTATCCGCATCCGGGATACAGCAAAACAGCGCCACCTTTTTCTCCCCGATGCTGTAAAGATCCAGTTCATCGGTACAGGTCAGATTGGCGATCTGTTTTAAATTGAACGCAGCCAGACGGACGCCTACGGAGATCAGGATGGACTTTGCGGTCTTTCCTGCCGCCTGCTTGTAAATGGCATACTGCTTGACTGCAATGCTTTCCGGATTTCGCATCTCCAACCGTTCAAACAGGATATCCAGCGGAGACTGGTATTCCTCATCGTCCTCTTTCACCTGGGCAGAACCTAACATTTCCATGATCATGGAGAAGTTCTGTTCCTCCGGCGGCGCTTCATGCAGAAGGTACAGCATGAGCGCCTGCAGCAAGGCGGTCTCACTTTTCTCCCAAAACGGGTCCGAACTCTGCGCCCCTTTCGGGGTAGTATTTCGGATCAGGTTGTTGATGAGCTTTAGCACATCCTTGTCATCCCGCACATAGGCAAAGGGATTGTAGCAAAAAGATGTCTCCGGGTTAATAAGATCAAACACCCGGACTTCATACCCTTCCCTCTCCAGCAGTCCTCCGGTTTTCCGAAGAAGCTCTCCCTTAGGATCGGTGACCACCATGGAACAGTTACACTGCATGATATTGACTACGGCGTATGCCCGGCTTTTTCCCGCACCGGAACCGCCCACCACCAAAACATTTAAGTTCCGTTTGTGCTTATAGCAGTCCAATCCCATGCGGAAGTTCTGGGTTAAAATGAGATTCTGGGTGTACCGCTTGTCCCGGTAACGCTTGCAGATGGAAGCTGCATCGCCCCATTTGGCAGAGCCATGCTCCACCCCTCTTCGATAATTTTTCTTCTGGGAATAATAAATACCGATGCCTAACACATAGGCGATTGTGAATGTGAACACACACCGCAGCGTGTACGGCGTATAAGAAATAGAAAAAGGCTGATCCAGTTTTTCGGTCAGCACTTGTAAGATCTGTAACAGATTCGTATCCGGTTTTATGGCACAGGCAGTGATGGCGCCTGCCCACCAGACAACAGGCAAAAACAGCAGCCACACCCAAAGGTCCGCACGTTTCCATGCTACCTCTGCGGGCTTCTCTCCTTCTTCGCTTTTTCACTCTTTGGCACTTCGTTTGCTGGTCCGTCTATCCTATGAAAAGAATCCTCTCCGGGGATCAGGGCAAGGCTTCGCCCATTCTCCCAATGCATGTGAATCTGCCCGGCATCATCAATATATGCTACCGTTCCTTGTAATCCCGGCGGCATCCCCGGCTCATCCATAAAGTCCAGGCAGAGCCTTGTTCCTTTCGGATACCGCTTTCGTAATTGTTCCACTTGTTTTTGATCGTACATACTCATAGACATCCCTCCCTTCTGTTACCAGAAGAAGCGCCTGCTGGTGTTTGGTTTCATGACCTTTAAGATCACGCTGTCAATGCCGTCGCTGTACCTGCCATGGCAAGATACTTGTCCCGCAGCCGATTGAGGGCATTGCGAAGTTCCCGCTGTTCCTCGCTTATAATGGGAAGCCTTTTCTCGGAAAGCTCATAGGCTCGGACTTTCTGCAGCATGGCTTCTGTCTCTGGGTGAACCGTTCCCATCCGGCTCTGGGCTGCCAGCTCATCTTTGAGTGCCACTGTAAACATATTTTTCATGATGTTATCCGTTTTTAAATAGTAATCTGCCATCCCCGTTCCCTCCTATCTTTGTTACACCCAACATACCACAAGAACCCTGCAATAGCTATCCCAACGGCGGAACTTTTTAAGAACCTATCGCTCCGGCTGTTTCTCTTTTTTCTCTTTCTTCGGTGCCTGCTTTGGAGGTTCCTCAAAAGAAAAATCATCTTTGGAAAAGGTCTGCTCCTGTTCCCCGAAATTTCGTTCCATATGGTTACGGATAGTATAGGCTGCCTGCCGGACATCATTTAAAAATCCCCGCAGTTCCTGGGGATCTTTCTGTCCATTTGCCTGCATCTCTGCCACTTTTCCAAACTGGAAGCCGGACACCTCTGCCCCATACCGCTTGCCAATCACATACGCAGCACAGTATGCCTGGGCATTCACCTTCTTCCTTGCATAGTTCCCATCGTGCTGATCCAGGGCGGCACAAGCCAGTTCCCGGTTCACTGCATGGAATGTTGTATTCTCATCCATTCCGTTGCGCACATAGACGGTACGCTGTTTCGGGATATACTGTGCCTGGATGCCCTCCGGCAGATTGTCTGCAATCTGCATCCGCACTGGCTGATCCTTTAAGACTGCATGGATCAGTTCTTCCATGGAACGCTGTGGACGTTCCTCCAGCGGTTTCCCAGACATCTGGCTGATGTCAAATCCTTTACCGATGGCATAGCCTGTCCGCATCTCCCCGTCTTTTTCATATTCCGTACTGACCATATAGGTGTAGCCATGCACCCCGGATTTCGGAGAACGGTGTTCTTTTTTCCAGTAATCATAGGATTTTACCACCGTTGCTTCTGGATTCTGTCCGTAGATCAACAGAAGGTTGGGTGTTTTCTGCGTATTGCACTGTGCCATAAAATCTAAAAATCCCTTTAAAGAATCCCCGTTTTGGAACACCGCCTGTGCCTGGGCGTCTACCTCTGCCCATACTTCTTCCCTCTGCTGTTTTTTCATGGCTGCATATTCTTCTTTTGATAACTGCTGTTGTGGAGTTTTTTCTTCCCCTGCCCCACCAGGGATCATGTTCGTTAAATCCATAGCCTTACCTGCCTTTCACTTTCTTCTGTTCCCTTCTTTGTTGATTTCTCGGTTTTCTCCGGCTCTGCTGTTGCTTCTGCCGCTGTTTCTGTTCCGTTTCAATCTTTTTTAATTCCTGCCGGACAGATGGTTTCTCCCCTTTCCAGCTAGTTTCCTGCCCGGAAAAAGAACCGCTGCTGTGCGAGGAAGGTCCGGACAGATTCCCTGCCTTCTCCGCCTGGGTAAAATTTCCCTCCGAAGGAGAGACTTCCCCTACATCAAACAGATGCTCTTCTTCATCCAGTTCGAACTCAATGGTCCCTTCCGGCAGCACCACCTTTTCGGTCTTTGCCGGAAGTTCTTCTTTTGCTTCGGTTTTCTCGGTAAACTCTGCATCGATCACACGCTCTCCTTCCCGGACTGGCGCTTGTTCCACAACCGCTTCCCCGGCTTCGGATTTTACAAAGTCCAGATTCATCTTATCCAGCACCGGTTCACCTTTGCCGCATCATCAGCAAACACCATGATCTCGGGAAACTGGGGGTTCTTCTTATCCCGGATGACCACATACAAAAGTCCCCTGGATTTGGCTTCCCCGGCAAACTCCCGCAGCCTGTCATGGGGAATGGTGAAAAATTTCATTGCCCGCTGTTCCTTTAACATCCGAAGCAGATTGGTCTTTCCCCTGGTCTTTTTCTGGTCCTTCATCACCGCAACGATCAGCACCGCCAGATTCTTTGCAATGCTCCCGCTGATCCGTAAGTATGTTCCATGCCTTCCATGGAATACCGAACAATCTGATCTGCCGCATCACCGCCATAGTTCATACGCTCTCACCTCCTTACCGCTTCCGTTCTTCTTCCCTTCGTTGTTTCCCGGACGATTCCTGTATCTGCTCCTGTTCCTTTGCCTGTTTTAACCTCTCTTCCATCTCTTTCGACTGGATCTCAATCTGCTGGCTTAAACGGATCTTCTTCCGAAGTTCTTTTAATTCCCCGTTGATCTCCTGAATCCGCATACCGCCCGGTTCTTTTCGGTATAGCGTTCTTCGCTCCTTCATTAAGGAAAGCACCTGTTCCTCCAAAGGTTTCCGGTATGCTGCCAGCTCTTCCCTGGTGTTGATCCCCTCTTTTTGCAAAAACTCCATCTGCCGGATGCGGAGATCCAGTTTTCGGATATCGGAACGGACCGCATAAGAAATCCGTTTCGGCTTCTGCTGAAGCACTCCCATCCGATACAGATAAGAAAAATACAGCTTTTGAAGTCCGGTAAGTTTCCTCTTTGGAAACTGCACCTGTGTTTTTCCATACACCTGTTGGATCTTTGGACGCAGGATCTTCTCCCGGATCTCTGCCTCCCCATAGCCTTTTCCCAAGGAACGCAGACGGACATACCTCTCCATATCCGGTGTCTTTAATGCCGGATACTTCCGGTTCAGCTTCCAGGTATAACCCCGCTTCTCCATTTCTTTTACAAACTGACTCCAGGAAAAGCTCACGCCAATGGCATCCCGGATATCCATGCGGATGACAGTCCTCCAGGTAGGTTTCCCTTCTGCTTCTGCTTTCCACTGGGCATAGTGCATGGCTTTCCCCTGGTTCGTCTGGATCACGGAAAGACCGTATTTCCTGCATAAGCCATCCGAAATCCGGCGCACTTCGGTAAAATAACTTTTGGCATTGCTGTGGTATTTCTTCCCATCCACCATGCTCACCGAATTCCATACCAGATGATTGTGGTAATGACTGGTATTCAAATGGGTGGTGATCACCACTTCAAACTGCCCTTTCAATAACTGCTCTGCCAGTTCCTGTCCGATCAGATGTGCCAGTTCGGGGGATACTTCCCCTTTTGCAAAACTCTGCACCAGATGGTAGCCCTGTACCCCGCCTTTCTTATGGAAGCGCTCTTTGGTCTTTACCATGTCCGCATAGGCATTTTCACAGGTACACCCCATGGCATCCTCAAAAATGGTCTCTTCTGTTTTTTCCCGGTTGCATGCATAATCAATGGCTTCTTCCAAAGAACCGGCGCTCTTGGTGGTCTTCGTCCGGTCCTTCACATAGTCGATGGAACGCTCCAGGCGGTGGACGGGGAGGACACTGGTATATGCCATCTACCATTCCTCTTTCACCAGACGCCAGGTCTCTTTGGAAATCCGGAGCATCTCCTGTACGCTGGCTTCCCCTGCCATCCCGGTGCCATTGGCAACATGGGCAAGCTGGTTGGCATTGTTGCAAAGTCCCGCAATCTTTCGAAGAAGTTCTGCATGATGCTCACAGGGCTTTGTCTGAAGCTGTGCGCCTAAGATCAGGAACGTAAAAATTCCTCCCTGCTTAGTCCACTCTTTGCGACCTGCCCGTCCAGATGCCGAAGTTCTTTCGCATTCAAACGGACAGGGAACTACATGGTTTCGTTTTCTCATTCGACCACCTACCTTTCCTTCTT
>ENA-OQAA01000466-OQAA01000466.1-human-gut-metagenome-genome-assembly--contig:-NODE-466-length-27927-cov-2.133022_pt1 | contig 27927 bp, 41 predicted proteins | sample MGYA00242489_ERZ504515 | MGnify/ENA primary metagenome ERZ504515 (study PRJEB26092, sample SAMD00036237) | human gut metagenome | host: Homo sapiens | study: EMG produced TPA metagenomics assembly of... | reverse complement strand
CCGCAGTTCATGGAGTATATGGGGATGGCGGATGCTTCGGCGATAATTAACGGCGATTGCTGTTTGGACAAGTTATGGATTGCTTTGGCTGTATCTGTTGCCATGAACACAATCTTTGCTCCTGTATTTATGACATTTCATAAGATAACGGATACACACATTCTGGATTGTGGCGGTTCGCTCCGCAGCCTTATTACCCTATTCCGATGGCGCGTATCATTACGCATCTTAATTGGGATACGCAATGGAATTTTGTTTTTAAGAAAACGATTCCTTTTTTCTGGTATCCGGCTCATACCATTACTTTCTTGTTGCCGGATGAGGTAAGAGTTTTGTTTGCCGCTATCTTGGGCGTTGCGCTCGGGGTACTGCTGGCTATTGCTGCAAGGATGAAATAATGGTTCTCTATTTCCATACCGTTGCCAATGCTTTTTACTGTGAGATAAAGTTCATCTCCCTGTTACTCCCAATATTTGTATGCCAGTGTAGCCATATTAATGGAAGAGGCATCTCCACCCTCTTCCAGTTTGATACCCTGCATTTTTCCCGGTTGCCCTTCGATAGGCATTATCCATGAGCCAATGATAGAGTCCTTGCTTTTCTTTTCATTACAAGCAGACATTGCAATAACCAATACGGCGGTTGCCAATAAAAGTCTTTTTATACTATATATTTTTAAAAGTGAGTCAATGTATTTTCGTTATGGCAGATGCGATATTAATGCCGGGCTCATCTTCGGTGATCGTGTATGAAACCTCTAATGTATCTCCTATTAATAGTCCTTTTTCCAAGGCTATATTCCGATCCATTGTACTTATATATAAGGTGTCCTTTTTCGAGGTAACCATTGTAAACCCATTCATGGTAGCATCCATGACTATGCCTTGTGCTTGATGTACGGAATCGTTAATCTCTTCTGTGCGAGCTCGGCATTTTCTTGTTCTATAGTTCCGGCTTTATTTTTGCAGGAAGCACATCCCAACAAGATAATGGAAACAAATAAAAAAGGTTTAGTCAACTTCATATTCTCTGATCTTATTAAGATTATTTCTACAAAATAAGATATAAAGAAGAATGTATCAAAGAGGCAGTGAATAATTAACCGTTCCTGTATATTGTATTTCAGATATTTATAATTTTATTTCAGATAAAGTTATAAAAATATTTGGTCTATATCAAAAAAGATTTTACCTTTGCACTCGCTTTTAAGAAGTAAAGCATTCGGGGTGTAGCGCAGTCCGGTTAGCGCACCTGCTTTGGGAGCAGGGGGTCGTGGGTTCGAATCCCGCTACCCCGACAGATGAGAATCAAGGAGTTACAGTAAAATGTAGCTCCTTTTTTGTTGCTCGATTGGGCGGTTGTATTGACAGCTTAACGTAGAAATCCCCGATTCGACTATAATTTTCGTGGTTCAGGGGATGTTTACCCTAAGGGGTTCTTGTTGCTATGTATAAATTATGGCGGGTTACAATAATTCATTAGACCTTATTTTGCATTTATTACTGCCCTTGACTGCAAATAATAATTCGTCAGACATTTGTTGTCCTTTCGTTAAACAGCCGTCTAACGCAAGAGTAACAGATGTCTGACGCAAGGGCAATAACTGTTTAACGAATTAAGAATAGTAGCCGGACTATTTGTTGGCGATACATTTTCCTATTATCTATAAAGACTTTCCTTATTCTTTATGAGTTATCAAGAACATTACATCTTTAAATAAAAGTCTTTGGTCAGCGCAATGTACTCCGGGGTAAATTGTTCGTGTTTCTCTCCTTCTATGTAAAGACTGTCCTCAATACATGATATGCTTTGCCGGCCGAAAGTCAGCAATACGCGCCGGCAAGGTTTTCCGGGTTTGGTAAAAACATGCAAACGGCGATGTGGATGAAAATTATATTTCCAGGCCGTATCAATCACTGTTCTTTCAACTTCGGCCGGAATGATAATGCTTATAACTCCCTGTTCCGATAATAAGTGCGCCGAATGCCCAAAAAGAAGTTCATAGTTCAGCTCACTCGTGTGCCGTGCCATGCAGCGCTGATTGTCAGGGCATCTCAGGGCGTCAACAAAATAAGGCGGGTTGGAAACGATCAGGTCGAATTTATCTTCCGGGTGATACTTGCGGAAGTCGCAGCATACAACTTCCATCCGATTGCTCCAGGGGGACGATTGAATATTCTCTTGGGCTTGTGCCGCCGCTGCCGGATCTATCTCGACAGAGGTAATTACCGCTTCCGGATTACGCTGTGCTAATTGTAAGGATATTAAGCCACTACCCGCTCCTACATCAAGAATCCGTTTAACATCTTGAACCGGAGCCCACGCTCCTAATAACACCCCGTCTGTACCTACCTTCATGGCACATTTGTCGTGTCGGACGGTAAATTGTTTGAACTGAAAATAAGGATTCGGCATATTTGTCTTTGTTAATCGGACTCAAAAATAATCAAAGCCGACAAAATAACGGCAATTTTGGCATCGTTTTTTGTCTTTTTAAAGAAAGGACACCCGTTTATACAGAAGAAATAGCTAACTTTGCAAGCGCCTTATTGGCCTGCCAATATGACATAAACTAAAAAGAATGAAATGAAGAAAAGAAATTACTTTAGTGATATCGAAGATAGGAATGAAAATGCATTTTCTGTAATTGCTGATTTTGAGGGGAATGAAGAACAATTGATGGATATTGAGGTTGATGAAATCCTTCCGGTATTGCCTCTTCGGAACATGGTTTTGTTTCCGGGTGTGTTTATGCCGGTATCCGTTGGAAGAAAGTCTTCCTTAAAATTGGTGCGTGAGGCAGAAAAGAAAAGTTCATATATAGCTGTAGTGTGTCAGAAAGCCGCTGATACGGAGGAGCCTGTACTTGAGGACTTGCATACAATCGGTACGGTTGCCAAGATTGTCCGTGTATTGGAAATGCCGGATCAGACAACGACTGTTATTCTGCAAGGTTCCAAACGCATTGAGTTGAAAGAAATAATGGAAGTGGCTCCTTATTTGAAAGGGCGTGTAACTACCCTCAATGAAGAGATACCTGCTAAAGATGACAAGGAATTTCAGGCATTGGTAGAAGCATGTAAGGATTTGACCGTGCGTTACATAAAATCCTCGGAAATGTTTCCGCAAGATTCTGCATTTGCCATCAAAAACATTAATAACCCGATGTTTTTGGTAGATTTTATCTGTACCAATCTGCCCTTGAAGAAGGATGAAAAGATAGAGTTGCTGCGTATTGACGCATTGCGTGCCCGCACTTATCGCTTGCTTGAGATTTTGAATCGGGAAGTGCAGCTTGCCGAGATTAAGGAGTCTATCCAAATGCGCGCCCGCGAGGATATAGACCAGCAACAGCGCGAATATTTCCTGCAACAGCAGATTAAAACCATTCAGGATGAATTGGGTGGTGGCAGCCAGGAGCAGGAGCTGGAAGAAATGCGCAAAAAAGCTGAAACCATAAAATGGAATGAAGAAGTAAAAAGTACATTCCTGAAAGAAGTGGATAAGTTGGAGCGCATGCATCCGCAATCGCCCGATTACAGTGTGCAACTGAACTACTTGCAGACTATGATGAGTTTGCCGTGGGGCGTTATACAACGGATAATCTGAACCTGACTAATGCAGAGAAGACGTTGAATAAAGACCATTACGGCTTGGAGAAGGTAAAAGAGCGTATATTGGAGCACCTTGCCGTATTGAAGCTGAAAGGAGATATGAAGTCGCCTATCATCTGTCTGTATGGTCCTCCGGGTGTGGGTAAGACCTCTTTGGGGCGCTCTATAGCGGCTGCTTTGAAGCGGAAGTATATCCGTATGTCCTTGGGTGGCGTACATGATGAAGCGGAAGTACGCGGACACCGCAAGACGTATATCGGAGCAATGCCCGGACGTATTATCAAGAGTCTGGTTAAAGCCGGTTCTTCCAATCCCGTATTTATATTGGACGAGATAGACAAGGTGAGTGCCGACCGTCAGGGCGACCCTTCTTCCGCTCTGCTCGAAGTGCTTGATCCGGAACAGAATACTACGTTCCACGACAACTTCCTGGATGTGGATTATGACTTGTCGAAGGTGATGTTCATTGCTACCGCCAATAATCTGAACACAATTCCGGGGCCGTTGCTCGACCGTATGGAGTTGATTGAAGTAAGCGGCTACATAACCGAAGAAAAGATAGAAATTGCCCGTCGCCACTTGGTTCCGAAAGAGCTGGAAGCAAACGGTATGAAGAAGAGCGATATCAAGATTCCAAAGAATACGTTGGAAGCAATCATCGAGTCTTATACCCGTGAAAGCGGTGTACGTGAATTGGAAAAGAAGATTGGAAAAATTCTTCGCAAATCGGCTCGCCAATATGCCACGGACGGCTATTTCGCAAAAACAGAAATCAGCCGGGCGATTTGTACGAATTCCTGGGTGCTCCCGAATATACACGCGACAAATATCAAGGCAATGAATATGCCGGTGTAGTTACGGCTTGGCATGGACTGTGTCGGCGTCGAGATTCCTGTTTGTGCCTGGAACCAGTCTCAGCCGCGGTAAAGGCGGTCGCTTGACACTGACCGGAAACCTGGGTGATGTAATGAAAGAATCGGCTATGCTGGCATTGGAGTATATCAAGTCTCATGCTTCGCTGCTGAATCTTGATGAAGAGATTTTCGACAATTGGAATATCCATGTTCATGTTCCCGAAGGAGCTATCCCCAAAGATGGCCCGTCGGCAGGTATAACAATGGCTACTTCGCTGGCATCCGCACTTACGCAGAGAAAAGTAAAGGCCAATCTTGCCATGACAGGCGAAATCACGCTGCGCGGAAAAGTTCTTCCCGTAGGTGGTATCAAGGAAAAGATTCTGGCTGCCAAACGTGCCGGTATCAAGGAGATTATCCTCAGCGACGAGAATCGTAAGAACATTGAAGAGATACAGGAAATTTATCTGAAAGGACTGACTTTCCACTATGTGAAAGACGTAAAAGAAGTGTTTGCCATTGCGCTGACTGATGAAAAGGTAGCTGATGCCATTGACTTGTCCGTTAAAAAAGAAAAGATAGAAAAGTAAGAAGAATGACATTTGAGTTACAGTATACAGACAGCAAGACAAATGCCCGTGCAGGTTTGATTACCACCGACCACGGACAGATTGAAACGCCTATCTTTATGCCGGTAGGTACGTTGGGAACCGTAAAAGGCGTGCATTTGACAGAGTTGAAAGAAGATATAAAGGCGCAGATAATATTAGGTAATACCTATCATCTTTATTTGCGTCCCGGATTGGATGTTATTGAAAAAGCCGGCGGATTGCACAAGTTCAACGGCTTCGACCGTCCGATGCTGACCGATAGCGGCGGTTTTCAGGTCTTTTCCTTGGCAGGTATCCGCAAGTTGCGTGAAGAAGGTGCTGAGTTCCGTTCGCACATCGACGGAAGCAAACACATTTTCACTCCGGAAAGAGTAATGGACATTGAACGCACCATCGGGGCAGACATCATGATGGCTTTTGACGAGTGTACTCCGGGTGATGCAGAGTATGCCTATGCCAAGAAGTCCATGGAAATGACGCATCGTTGGCTGGACCGTTGTATCACGCGGTTCAATGAAACGGAACCCAAATACGGCTATCATCAGGCTCTTTTCCCTATCGTGCAGGGGTGTGTTTATCCCGACCTTCGCAAGCGCTCGGCCGAGTTCATAGCCTCCAAAGGAGCCGAGGCAATGCCATCGGCGGTTTGGCTGTGGGCGAACCTACGGAGAAGATGTACGAAATGATAGAGCTGGTGAATGAGATACTGCCGAAGGACAAGCCTCGTTATCTGATGGGTGTAGGTACACCTGTGAACATTCTGGAAGGCATCGAACGCGGAGTTGACATGTTCGACTGCGTAATGCCTACACGTAACGGACGCAACGGTATGCTGTTTACAAAAGACGGTATCATCAACATGCGTAACAAGAAATGGGAAACCGACTTCTCTCCTATTGAGGCAGACGGTGCATCTTACGTAGATACATTATATAGTAAGGCCTATCTGCGCCACCTCTTCCATGCACAGGAGTTGCTGGCCATGCAGATTGCTTCCATTCACAATCTGGCATTTTACCTTTGGCTTGCCGGTGAAGCCCGCAAGCATATTATTGCCGGTGATTTCTCTACATGGAAACCGATGATGGTACAACGTGTATCGACAAGATTATGAGAAAGATTGACTGGAAGATGCTGAAAGACATCAAGCTGCCTGTCGGGAAAAATAAGTTCCTCAAGCGGTTGGACTGGTACATCATCAAGAAGTTCCTGGGAACATACGTGTTTGCCATAGCCCTGATTATTTCTATCGCCGTAGTATTCGACTTTAATGAAAAAATGGACCGCTTCATGTCTCATGAAGCGCCATGGCAAGCCATTATCTTCGATTACTACATGAACTTCATCCCCTACTTTGCCAATCTGTTCAGTCCGCTGTTTGTCTTCATCGCAGTAATCTTCTTTACTTCCAAACTTGCGAGAACTCGGAGATTATCGCAATGTTCTCTACGGGAATGAGTTTTAAGCGCATGCTGCGTCCTTATATGGTGTCGGCGGCTATTATCGCAATCACTACGTTCTGTCTCGGTTCGTATGTCATTCCTAAAGGCAGTGTTACGCGGCTTAATTTTGAGGACAAATACTATAAGCCCCGCAAGTCCACCACAGCCGCAATATTCAGTTGGAGGTCGATTCGGGAGTCATTGCTATATAGAGCGCTTTGAGGATTACAGCAAAACGGTTACCGCTTTTCGCTCGATAAGTTCAAGGACAAACAGTTAGTGTCCCATCTTACCGCACGCAGCATTACTTACGATACGGCAGCCGTCCACAAATGGAAGGTGAAGGACTACATGATCCGTGAAATGGACGGTATGCGTGAAAGCATCGTTAAAGGAGAGCGGCTGGATACCATTCTCTTTATGGAACCTGCCGACTTCCTCATAATGAAAAACCAGCAGGAAATGCTCACCAGCCTCAGTTGAGCGAGTACATAGACCGGCAACGGCAACGCGGTTTTGCCAATATCAAGGAGTTCGAGATAGAATATCATAAACGTATAGCCATGTCTTTTGCCTCGTTTATCCTGACGCTAATTGGCGTATCTCTTTCTTCGAAAAAGACAAAAGGCGGCAATGGGATTGCACTTGGGCATAGGCTTGGGATTAAGTTTCTCGTATATCCTGTTCCAGACGATTGCCTCTACATTTGCAGTGAATGGTAATGTGCCGCCCGTCATAGCGGTATGGATACCGAACCTGCTTTATGCATTCATAGCATTCTATTTGTATAAGAAAGCGCCGAAGTAGGCAACTGTAGAAAGCTGTTGTCAAAGCATACCACAGAATAGTGTAAAAAATAAGAAGCCGTCCCGCTCTTGTGTTTCCACAAGTGCGGGACGGCTTTTTTTGTTGTATTCATTTCCTCTTTTGTTTTGTTCTTCTTTCTTTTCAGGCGGACAGACCGCCTTTGTCGGAAGAATCCCCACTTTCTTCTTACAGGTTCTTTAATCCCTTCATTGCCATGCTGTGCATTGAAGCGCTTAATTCAAGTAAGCCGAAAGCTCTGCAGCAGAGATGTTTTTGGCAATAATCACACCATTTTCATCCAGTAAATAGTTAGTAAATCCGCGACCTAAGCGATATTTCTTGAATAAGCCGGAGGACTCGCCTTTAGTTTCCACGAAACAGGTGGGCGTAACTATTTGGTCCTTACGAACGTTTCCTTAAAGATAGACTGATACTCATCGAATGAGACGGAAACCATTTCTACATTTTCATTGCGGGAAGCGGAACGAAGCACATTGCTCAAACTCGCGTTTTGCATCCGGGAGTGCGCGTCATAACTTGCCCAAAAGCTAAGCAACACATATTTGCCTTTCATGTCCGAAAGTTCGGCTAACGGTTGCCCGGCAGACATAGATGGATTTTGAAGTCCGGGGCTATGTCACCCACATTCAAACCGCCGGTCGGTTTGTCTTTTTCTACAAAAGAAGTCAAGGAACCAATTAGTAATACAACAAAAATCCATTTTACATATTTCATGTAACACGATTTTGGTTAATACTATCCGGGACTGTCCTTTTTGGCAGTGATTTCTTCCCGGAATGTCATCTTCTCAGACCTTGCAATGAGAGGAATTCATTGATACTCAAAGCCTTTAATTCTGAAATCGGGTGCAAAGGTAAGTAATTCTTAAAGAAACTTCCAAATAAACAAGCAATTTTCTCACTTTTTCAGTGCAATTTTTTATGTTATTTAGCATAAAAGGCGGGATTTTTCCTTACTTTTGTGGCTTGTTATCCTATTAATAGACAACTTATGAAACCATTAAGTACAGAACTTATCCTGATCCGCGTAACAGGTGAAGACCGTCCGGGACTGACGGCTTCGGTTACAGAAATTCTTGCCAAGTACGATGCAACCATCCTTGACATCGGACAAGCCGACATCCATAACACCCTGTCGTTAGGTATTTTATGTAAGACGGAAGAACAACATTCCGGCTTTATCATGAAAGAGCTGCTTTTCAAGGCATCGTCCTTGGGTGTCACCATCCGTTTCTACCCTATTACAGCAAAAGAATATGAGGACTGGGTGAGCATGCAGGGCAAGAACCGTTACATTCTCACGTTGCTCGGACGTAAGTTGTCTGCCCGTCAGATTTCGGCGGTGACCCGTATTCTGGCGGAGCAAGGAATGAACATTGATGCCATCAAACGTCTTACGGGGCGTATTCCGTTGGACGAATGCGATACAAAGACGCGTGCCTGCATTGAATTTTCCGTACGAGGCACCCCTAAAGACCGTATCGGCATGCAAGAAGAACTGATGCGGCTGGCCAGTGAGCTGGAAATGGATTTCTCTTTCCAACTGGATAATATGTATCGCCGTATGCGCCGCCTTATCTGTTTTGACATGGACTCCACACTGATAGAGACCGAAGTTATCGACGAACTGGCCATTCGTGCAGGTGTCGGCGAGCAGGTAAAGGCTATCACGGAACGTGCCATGCGGGGAGAAATAGACTTTACGGAGAGCTTTCGTGAGCGGGTGGCATTATTAAAAGGATTGGATGAATCTGTCATGCAGGAGATTGCCGAGAACCTGCCTATTACGGAGGGGGTCGACCGACTGATGTATGTTCTGAAGAAATATGGTTATAAAATAGCTATTCTTTCAGGTGGTTTCACTTACTTCGGACATTATCTCCAGCAGAAATACGGCATTGACTATGTATATGCCAATGAACTGGAAATAGAGAATGGCAAACTGACCGGACGTTATCTCGGCGATGTGGTGGACGGCAAACGCAAAGCGGAACTGTTGCGTCTGATAGCGCAGGTTGAGAAAGTGGATATAGCACAGACCATTGCAGTAGGTGACGGAGCCAATGACTTGCCGATGCTGGGGATAGCCGGATTGGGCATTGCTTTTCATGCCAAGCCTAAGTTGTGGCAAATGCCAAGCAGTCCATTAATACCATCGGCTTGGACGGAGTGCTTTATTTCTTGGGATTCAAGGATTCCTATATAGATATTCCGCGGTAAAATAAGTCCGTACGATAAAATTCACAGGCTCCTGCGATAATTAATTATCATAGGAGCCTGTTTTTTTAAGCGGGCTTATTTTGTTCTGCCCCCGGTTTGCATTATCTTTGCAAGCAATATAAAGAAATACATGAAGTTTTCTGAACTAAATTTAAATGACAATGTGCTTGAAGCACTGGACGCAATGCGCTTTGACGAGTGCACTCCGATACAAGAAAAATCAATACCTGTTATACTCGAGGCCGGGATTTGATAGCTGTTGCACAAACCGGGACTGGAAAAACAGCTGCCTATCTGTTACCTATATTGAACAAGCTTTCGGAAGGCGGGCATCCCGAAGATTCCATCAACTGTATAGTAATGGCCCCTACACGGGAACTGGCTCAGCAGATAGACCAGCAGATGGAAGGTTTCTCCTATTTCATGCCGGTGAGCAGCGTGGCCGTGTACGGCGGTAATGACGGAGTGCTTTTCGAGCAGCAAAAAAGAGGACTGACTTTGGGAGCGGATGTTGTAATCGCTACTCCGGGACGTCTGATAGCTCATCTCAGTCTGGGATATGTAGACCTTTCACGCGTCTCCTATTTCATTTTGGATGAAGCAGACCGTATGCTCGATATGGGATTTTATGATGACATTATGCAGATTGTGAAATTCCTGCCTAAGGAGCGTCAGACCATTATGTTTTCGGCTACGATGCCTGCCAAGATACAACAGTTGGCGCAAAACATTCTGCATAATCCGGCAGAAGTGAAACTTGCCGTTTCCAAACCTGCCGAGAAAATCGTACAGGCTGCCTATATATGCTATGAGAACCAGAAATTGGGTATCATTCGCAGTCTTTTCGCCGAGCAGACACCCGAACGTGTCATTATCTTCGCTTCTTCCAAGTTGAAGGTGAAAGAGGTGGCCAAAGCCCTGAAGCAAATGAAGCTGAACGTTGGGGAAATGCACTCCGACCTTGAACAGGCGCAGCGTGAGGAAGTAATGTACGAGTTCAAGGCGGGACGAATCAATATTCTGGTTGCCACCGATATTGTGGCGCGCGGTATCGATATAGATGACATCCGTCTGGTTATCAATTATGATGTGCCGCATGACAGTGAAGATTACGTGCACCGCATCGGACGTACGGCACGTGCCAACAATGACGGTGTAGCCCTTACTTTCGTCAATGAAAAGGAACAGACGAATTTCAAGAGCATAGAGAATTTCCTGGAAAAAGCAATCTATAAGATACCTGTGCCGGAAGAGCTGGGTGAAGCTCCCGAATACAAGCCGCGCTCCAATGACGGACGCAAACGCAGCAGCTTTAAAGGCGGCGGACGCCGGAACAACGGAACCGGCAAAGGCGGCAACAGAAATAATAACAAACGCAGGGACGGCAGCAAAAAGCCACTCAGGCAAAGAAGCAGGAATAATAAAAAAAGCGGAATTTATTCCGCTTTTTATGTCTATCCGATTATCGAATCCGATGGTAATATCTGCCAGACTATATACGGAGCTTTCCGGCACGCGTAAGGTTGCCTGATATTGGTAGCCTTTATTATCAACTCCCATAAAATTCATATCGGCAAGAATCATCTGACTCAGAATATCTTCGGGAAAGATGCCGGCAAATGCCTTCTTGGTAATGTCTTTGCCATACAACATTCGTCTGCCTCATACACGCAAATATGTATGACATTGTCATAGTAGACATTGTCCACGCTGATGCCACCCTCTGAATAGGATGAGCGGATAACTTTCATTGTCGAAGGGTTGACGTACACATATCCCCGGTAGCGTGTGCCTTTGTACATCACTACGCTGTCCTTTTTCACCACTTCCGTGGTGGGTATGACTTCCACTTCCTTGTTTTCAAAGGCGAGTATATCCTCCGGATTTTCCGATTTATGCAGTTTTATAATCTCATCCGCCAATGAATGAAACCAGAAGCTGTATTCTGTCTGTCGGTCAATCTTGTAAGTCACGGTATGATTGCCGTACACATACATCGTATCTCGTATAATCTTGAATGATACGGGGATATTCTGAGGATCGGCATAGTATATGGTATCTCCTTCTATACGCATCAGGGGCAGTTCGGTTTCATCATTTATCCAGACACCCTGAAGCAGAGCCTTGGCCGTAGCGTCTTCTTCGAGTGTTTTTTGCTCTTTACCATTACCGCATGCAGCCAACGCTATGACGCAGCACAACTCTATTACGAGTTTTTTCATGTCTATCTCCTTCCTTTATTTACCTATACAGTGGTAGGTAAATCCAAGTTCTTCTATTTCTTTCTTTTCGTAGATATTACGACCGTCCAGTAACACCGGGGTTCTCATGGCTTTTTTGATAACGGCCCATGACGCAGGCGGAATTCTTTCCATTCCGTCACCAGCATCAACGCATCCGCATCGAGTGCGGCATCGTACATATCGGTGGCATAGCAGACGCTGTCGCCTATCCTGCGGCGGCACTCCGTCATGGCAGCCGAATCGTACACACGCACTTTACAACCGGCATTCAGCAACTTGTCAATCAGAATCAACGAAGGCGCCTCGCGCATGTCGTCTGTTTCCGGCTTGAAAGCCAATCCCCACAAGGCAATTGTCTTATCGCGCAAATCGCCGTTGAAGTGCCGTTGAAGTTTTTCAAACAAGATGCTTTTCTGCTTTTCATTGACTTCCTCTACAGCCTGGAGCACACGCATCCGGTAACCGTTCTGTTCGGCGGTCTTGATTAATGCCTTTACGTCTTTCGGGAAGCACGAACCGCCATATCCGATGCCCGGATAGAGGAACTTACGGCCGATACGCGTATCGAACCGATGCCACTGCGTACCATATTGACGTCGGCTCCCACCAACTCGCACAGGTTGGCAATGTCGTTCATGAAGCTGATGCGGGTGGCAAGCATGGAGTTGGCTGCGTATTTGGTCATTTCGGCAGACGGAATATCCATGAAGATAACGCGGAAGTTGTTCAGCAGAAACGGTTTGTAAAGTTTGCTCATCAGTTTCTTTGCACGTTCGGACTCCACTCCCACCACTACCCGGTCGGGGCTCATGAAGTCTGCTACCGCATTGCCTTCTTTCAGGAATTCGGGATTGGAAGCTACATCGAAGTCTATCTGTACTCCCCGCTTATCCAATTCGTCCTGGATAGCCATGCGTACCTTTCCGGCGGTGCTACGGGCACGGTGCTTTTGGTTACCACCAATACATATTTCGTCATGTTACGCCCGATGTTACGCGCCACTTCAAGCACATAACTCAGGTCTGCACTGCCATCCTCGTCGGGCGGAGTACCCACGGCGCTGAATATAACATCCACTTCGTTCAGGCAACTTTCCAGAGAAGTCGTGAATTGCAGGCGCCCTGCTTTCGCGTTCCGGTTTACCATTTCCTCCAATCCGTTTTCATAGATTGGGATAATACCCTGCTTCAATGCTTCTATCTTTTCGCTGTTTGTGTCGACGCAAATGACATTGACACCTATTTCAGCAAAACAAGTACCGGTTACCAAACCGACGTACCCCGTACCGACAATGGCTATCTTCATATCTTATTCAAAATATTCCGCATCTTTGAAAGATACGGCATGTCCGTCTTTCTCCGATAATATGAACTGAGATTCCGCAACCGGCCAGTCGATGCCTATGGTTTCATCATTGAAGCGAATCGACGCTTCGGCCTGCGGAGCATAACCGTTATCTACTTTGTAGGTAAAGATTGCCTCTTCGCTCAGTACCAGAAAGCCATGGGCAAATCCGCGGGGAATAAAGAACTGACGCTTGTTCTCTTCGCTCAGTTCCACGCTGACGTACTTGCCGAACGTAGGAGAAGAACGGCGTAAATCGACCGCAACATCCAAAACTTTACCTTTTATGACACGTACCAGCTTCGCCTGGCTGTATTCGCCTTTCTGATAATGCAACCCGCGCAGTACGCCGAAAGAGGATTTTGATTCGTTGTCCTGTACGAAATGTACATCGCCGATATTGGCACGGAATTCTTCTTCCTTAAAGGCCTCCATGAAGTAGCCGCGTGCATCATTGAACACTTTCGGTTCGATGATCCATACGCCGTCAATTTCTGTCTGTATGTAGTTCATTGCTTTAGAATGTTTTATGTATTTTCATTTGAAATCCGAAGTTGTCTCCGTATATATCTCCCATGTCCAAAGCGAGAGAGGCGTTGAAGTTCCAGCCTTTCCATCTTTCGGGAGAATAAGAGAACGAGGCATAGGCCGAAAAGTTCTCCAGAATATCCAGTGTGGGAGCACCGGGAGTACCCCATGTTCTGTTGTGGCTCATTTTGGCTATGTAGCTCCATTCGGAAGTTATTTGTCCGCTCCAGCCGATGTGCAGCGCTTTTATGCGGTTGTACTTGAACGTCATGTCACCGTCCTGGTTATAGATAGGCGAAGCAATCAACGGATTGGCTATCATCATGCCCCAATGCGCCAGCCGGGGTAAAGACCGTTGTTGTAATAGTTGTCGGAACCGCCGGTCTTGTGTACGGGGCCTTCTTCGGGTTCGTGCAAGCCGTGCAGCGGACCGCTCATATTGGTGGTCTGCAGGAACTCGAACACAACCGCATTGACGGGCTTGAAGTTGTTGAAGTTCATTTCAAGTCCCCATAATCCGTCCCAACCGTTCTGCTTGCCCATGGCGGAGAAGTCGTCGAAATGATTGCACAGGTATGCGCTGATAGAGAATTTATCGGAACGGTGGGTCAGCTTTATCTGTTCGCTGCCCAGGAAGTTGCCCTGATAGAAGTTGCTGTCGTTCCAGGGTTTGTCTTCACCGCCGGAGCCGGGGATAAATACTCTGAAATAATCTTTCAGCGTATTGCCCAGATTTACCGTGCTGCCGTCCGCATTCACCAGCGTTCCGCCGAATTGCGTATCGAGCGTCATGCCGATGTCGAGCTGCCATTTTCCGTTGGGCACACCGACGCGGACAAATCCTTCTTTATGATGATATTTGATGTCTTTTGTGTACCAATGCCCTGCTCCTACCTTCCGTTCCTGATATTTGTTATCGGTGAACCATCCGTAAGAGATTTCACCTTTAATGGCGAAACGCGGAAGGACATACAAGTATTCGGGGATGCCTATCATTATTTGCGGAATCGGCCTCGCGTTGCCCGACCATGTCATGTCGCCGCTACTCAAAGCGTTATTCAGCAATGGAGCGCCTTTCTCGCGGCTTCCGGCAAAAATTCCCAGCCACTTGTAACGTGCATCTATATAGGCCTGCTGGATAAAAATGTCCTTATCGCCCTTGAAGTTCATGCCCACGGCTGCTACCATGTCCAGCTTTTCTTCGAACTTCCACTTGCCGAGCCGGTGTTTGTAGCCCAGTCCGCCCCGTATATACGTATTGTCGTAAATAGAGCCGAGTCCCTGTTGGTTGCTCACTTGCCACAAAGGAGTATTGTCGCCCGTGTGCACGGTGGCTCCGTATTCCACAAAAGGCGAAACCTGTGCCGTTGCCATACCGCTACCTGCAAGAATAATGGCCAACAAACAGATAGGAATACGCATTACGGCAAATAGTCTGTATTTGGTTAAGTGCTGACAGTTATCTGTGTTCATTATCGAATATATAATATAGTTTATAGTCCTAATTAAAGAGAAACGTAGAAAACGGTGCAAAAGTAGGAAAAAATCTAATATATCGGTCATGGGCGATAAAGGAGTTTCCAAAGTTTGCCGTGTTTATAAATTCTTAGTAAGAAAAGCAGCCCGAAAGTGCATATATCCGATAAAACCGCTACTTTTGTAGCATGATTGAATTAGCACAGCACATAGAAGCATTATTATTGGAGAATGATTGTGTCATTGTTCCGGGGTTGGGCGGATTTGTCGCTCACTACACTCCGGCAATGAGAGTGGCGGAAGAAAATACGTTTTTGCCCCCTACCCGCATCATCGGCTTCAATCCGCAACTGAAGATGAACGACGGGCTGTTGGTGCAATCCTACATGGCTGTGTATGATACGGATTTTCCGATGCCACCAGGATTGTAGCAAATCGGTGAAAGAACTGCTGGCTCTTCTTCATGAGAATGGAAAAGCGGATTTGCCTAATATCGGCGAATTGCGCTATAACATTCAGATTCCTACGATTTCACACCTTACGACGATAAGCTTACCACTCCTTACTTATACGGGCTTGGCAGTTTTGAAATGCAGGAACTGGCAGTCTTGCACAAGCCTGCCGGAACGGAAGCAAGACTATTCCTTTCGTACCGGTTGTCCGGGAAGAAAAGAAGCGTAAGTATGGGATGCGAATCAACACTTCTTATCTGGCGAATGCCGTTGCCATGATTGCCGTTGCGGCTCTGTTCTTTTTTCTTCCCGCACCCGTAGAAAACACCGAAGTGATGGAAGCCAACTATGCGCGGCTGCTGCCCGGTGATTTGTTCGGGCAGATAGAAAAGCAGTCATTGGCCATCACTCCGATTGTCATCCATCAGCAGGAGACGGGTAAGAAGGCGAAAACCACCCGTAGTGCCGGCAAGAAACCGGTTGCTCCCATTGCCGTAAAAGAAGTAAAAGTCCGTCAGCAGGCTGCAACAATTGCGGCTCAGCCTAAAGCAGCGCCCACAGTTGCCGCTCCTGCCGTTCAAGCCGTAAAGACACCTTATCATATTATCATAGCCAGTGTGGGTTCTGAAAAAGACGCCGACACCATGGCGCAGCAGTTGGTTGCCAAAGGTTATGCAGGAGCTAAAGCGATTATCGGCGACGGCAAGATGCGCGTCAGCATTCAGTCCTGTGCCACGGAGAAAGAGGCATACCGTGCCTTGAACCTGATTCGCCAGAATGAAGCATACAAGAGTGCCTGGGTTCTGAAAAGATAACTTTCTTCACAGTCAATTATTAACCATCAACTATTCCGACAATTCAATGAAACGTATCCGTTGCCCCAAATGTGAGAACTATCTGACTTTCGACGAAACAAAATATACGGAAGGCCAGTCCTTGGTATTTGTCTGCGAGAACTGTAAGAAGCAGTTCAGCATACGTTTGGGCAAGACAAAGATGAAAGCTCCGCAGAAAGAGGAGAATCCGGACGAAACCGAATACAAGGAAGCCTTCGGAAGCATTACGGTCATTGAGAATGTTTTCGGATTCAAGCAAGTGCTGCCACTACAGGAGGGAGACAATAAAATCGGCCGCCGCTGCGTAGGGACGGTTGTCAATGTCCCGATAGAAACCTCGGACATGAGCATGGACCGTACGCACTGCATTATCAATGTGAAGCGCAACAAGCAAGGCAACCTTGTCTATACCCTGCGCGACGCCCCCAGCCTGACGGGTACTTTCCTGAACAATGAAATACTGGGTGATAAAGACCGTATCCGCATTGAAGACGGAGCCATTGTAACCATCGGCGCCACCACTTTTATTCTTCGGGCGGCGGAGTAAAGAGATTGCCTTTCCGGTTTATCCACCAATAGCGTATAAACAATACTCCGGTGAAGATGAGCGCAAGCGACAGCCCGGTATAGAACACCGAAATAAACGCGTCCGGCAATATCTGGAACGAGCGCATCGTGACGCCAAACGTTATCATGAAGACCATTATAATCCAGCCTTTTACGTCAAAGAAAGAAAAAGGGCAGTTCTTCTCTTTCTTCTTTTCTCCGATACGTTTGGTGTGCTTGTAATAAAGCCTTTTGAAAACAAACAAAAAGAAGAGAAGGAACACGACTGTGGCCTCTCCTATCTTGAAAAGCCAGTATTGGGAATCTGTCAGCCATGTCATTATTCCTATCCTGAGGATATTCGACCCGGCTATAATCCATACCACTCCGGCGGTAATAAGCAATACTTTTCTGTTTACTCCGTATTTCATGTTTCCGTTTTGTATAATCCTGCTGATACAGGGAACAAAGATAATGAAAATATGTTCGTAAATTCATATTGTGTACCTTGCTGGCGGTCAGTTGTATGCATGTACCAATAAATTTCCTTGCTTGGTACTGTCCGTACCACAGTTTGGTACGAGAAGTACCTTACTAAGGTACGGCGCGTACCACTGCGTGGTACAAGAGCTACCAACGGTTGGTATTCCCTGTACCACCTGCCGGTAGTTGAGGTATCCTGTGGTGGAATGCCGGCTACCCTGCGGTGGAATACCGACAAAGTGCTTACCAGTCGTATTCCTCGGTGTACCGGTCGAACTGTATCTCCTCTTTCCAGCCATGCTTCCGGCATACCTGGCGGATGCACTCCTGCTGCTTCGGAGTAAGCCCCAGCTTCTGGTTGCGATACCGGTAATAGGGCGAATGGTTGAATATGGCTTCCAGATTGAGGTGAATGGCACGGGAGATGCGTGCGGGCATATCATCGTAAAGTTTCTTGAAGCCCCATGCCACCCGTATTTTCTTGTTGCTGCGGAAGTGCGGGCACTCCTTCCCTGCCGCCGGATAGCAGAGGGGGTTGATGACGGACAGCCGGATGTTTTGCGCCGTGGTGTATTGTGTCATACTGTGCCGCAGGCAGTTTTCGGCTTTCGGGCATCGGGTGTTGAAGCACAATGTGTATTGGGCTGCTTGATTGTTTAAGTCGGAGTTGTTTTCCATTAGTTATCAGAATTTTGATGAATATCGCTTTAGCCGGTAAAGATACGCGAAAAAATCCGACCGGCACCATATAACGGCTGTTTTATTGGGTAGGTCGGGCATAAAAAAACAAGGCAAAGCCGAAGCCCTGCCCTGTTTTTCTTTTGTCATACCGATTCTTTATCAGAGAATGCTTTTTACTGTTTCCAGCATACCCTTCTCCTGGATAGAGTTCAGGAAGCCGGTTACCATATCCGTCAGTCCCGGAATGGCGTTCAAGTCTCCGTGCTCGCCCCAGATGAGGTCTTTGGCTGCCAATACGCCTTCCGCTACTTTGCGGGTATCGCCTGTTGCCCAAAGGTCTTTCAGCAGTTGCATGATTTCGGGAGCGTCGTTCGGAGTGATTTCAGCGCCGTCGGCACGCACGCCGCCCTTGTAATATGTGATGATGGCGGCAAGACCGAGTACGAGGCCTTTCGGAAGTTCGCCCTTGCGTTCCAGATAAGTCTTCAAGCCCGGCAGGTCGCGGGTCTGGTATTTCGGGAAGGAATTCAGCATGATGCTGGTTACCTGGTGCTCTACGTAAGGATTGTCGAAACGTTCCAATACATCGGCGGCGAACTTCTTCAGTTCGTCCATAGGCAGGTTCAGCGTCTGCATCAGTTCGTCGAACTGTACTTTACGGACATACTTGCCGATAACGGGGTGGTTGCAGGCATCGCGCACGATGTTTACGCCGCTCAGGTAAGCCACCGGAGAAAGCACGGTGTGAGGACCGTTCAGCAAAGTAACCTTTCTTTCGTGGTAAGGAGCTTCGGACTTCACGAAGAGTACGTTCAATCCCGCCTTGTTTGCAGGGAATTCCTCTGCCAACTGGCGGAGAGAGAGATTCTCGGCTGCTCGATAACCCACAGGTGGAAAATTTCGGCCTGTACAACCAGGTTGTCGGCATAACAGATTTTCTTCTGAATCTGCGCAATCTCCTTGCGCGGGAAGCCCGGAACGATGCGGTCTACCAGAGTGGCGCATACATAGCAGTACTTTGTAAACCAGGTCTTGAACTTCTCGTAATCCGCTCCGAAGTCGTCTTTCCACAGTTCGATGTACTGGTAGATACATTCTTTCAGGTGATGTCCGTTCAGGAAAATCAATTCGCAAGGCATGATGATAAGGCCTTTGCTCTTGTCGCCCTTGAACGTCTTGAAGCGACGGAACAGCAACTGGGTCAGTTTGCCCGGATAAGAAGATGCGGGGGCGTCGCTGAACTTGCAGTTCGGGTCGAACGCGATGCCGGCTTCCGTGGTGTTGGAGATAACGAAACGGATTTCGGGCTGGTCGGCAAGCGCCATGAATGCAGAGTTCTGAGAATAGGGATTCAATGCGCGGCTGATGCAGTCGATACGCGTGAGGCTGTTTACCGCTTCACCGTTCAAACGGCCCTGCAGGTTGACATGGTAAAGGCAGTCCTGGCCGTTCAGCCATTCCGCCATTCCTTTTTCGATAGGCTGAACCACTACAACACTGCCGTTGAAGTCGGTCTTTTGGTTCATGTTGTAAACAATCCAGTCTACAAATGCACGAAGGAAGTTACCTTCACCGAACTGGATGATTCGTTCGGGAGCAACGGACTTGGGAGCCGTCTGTTTGTTTAATGCTTTCATCTTGAAAATGATTTTAATTATGATTGTTGGATTATGATTGATAGTCTTTCTTACTATATGCAGGATTATTCAAACTCAAAATAGAAGTCGATGTTTCCTTCATCAGGATGTCGATAGGCATATATTTTACGGCTGTGACCGGCTTTTTGAATACCACGTGATTGCACAGCGCTTTAATGCCGCAATAGCCTTGCAGTCCCGGCCGTTGCCCGATGAGATAGTTCACTTCACCGTTTTTCAGGTGTTCCACATTCTTCTGAAGCAGGTCGTAGCCGACCAGTGCATCCAGCTTCAGATTCTTTTTCTGCAAGTAGTCCGCCACTTGATACACGCGTGAGTTGAACACGACCCCTAAAGTGGCTTTGGGATGTCCGGAGAAGAAAGCATCCAGCACTTCCTCGTTGGCGGCGGTGTCTTCCTTGTGGAGAACGACATCGTGTATAGTCAGGTTCTTGTGCTCGGCCGCAAGATACTGCATAAAGCCTTCCAGGCGCCGTTGCATCTGAACCTCGGCGGGGCTGTTCTTCTGATTGTTCAGGAAAAGCGCCAGTTCCTGCCCTTCGCGGTAGCGGCGCATCAGTATTTTGGCGGCGATGTATCCGCTGACCTTGGAGTCCTGGCCTATATAGCATAGTGCATGAGTCTGCTCCATATTGAAGTCGATGAAGGCATAAGGTATCTTTTTATCTTCCAGATACGATGTCAGCTTCAGGGTATCATCCTGAAAATTCGGGGCTATCAACACCCCATCGGCAACAACGGATTGAAGTTGCGCACATGCCGTTTCATAGGATGCTTTATCCGCATGGCTGTAAAAAAGATAGTCCACCCCTACATTGAACGGCCGCAGCTCTTGCGCGGCACGGTCTATGCCCGCCGCAACGGAGTGCCAGTAATCATGCTCTATATAATAAGGTATGATACATACTATATGGTAACGCTTCTTTGCCGCCAGACCTATGGCAAACATGTTGGGATGATAATCGATTTCATCGAGGACTTTTTTGAACCTTATCTCTGCTTGCACGGGATACGTCGCCCCGGTTATGAAGCACGCGGTCTACGGTTCCGGCAGAGACGCCGGCCATGCGTGCAATGTCTTTTATCGTATAATTCTTGTTTTCCATCTTCTCCCGCCCTAAGGTGTTTAAAGGTCTTACATTTAAAACTTAAATATTATAAATATTTGCCGCAAAGATACGAATTATTTTGTTTCTCCAAGTAAAATCTCTACTTTTGTGTTCGATAACGGTTAATAAAAGCAAAAAGCGTTATCGGGCCTATTAGCTTTACAATCAATACTATATAGGTGTAACGACAAGAAAGTAAAATTTTTAGATACTTAAAACACAAGAAGATGAAAAACTTTATGGACGAGAACTTCCTGTTGCAGACTGAAACCGCGCAGAAGTTGTACCACGAACATGCGGCTAAAATGCCGATTATCGACTATCACTGTCATTTAATTCCACAAATGGTAGCAGACGACTACCAATTCAAGTCACTGACGGAAATCTGGCTGGGCGGCGACCACTACAAGTGGCGTGCCATGCGCACCAACGGTGTGGACGAACGTTTCTGTACCGGCAAGGACACCACCGATTGGGAAAAGTTTGAGAAATGGGCGGAAACCGTACCTTATACTTTCCGCAATCCTTTGTATCACTGGACGCACCTGGAGTTGAAGACGGCATTCGGCATTGACAAGATTCTGAACCCCAAGACCGCACGTGAAATCTACGACGAATGTAACGAGAAACTGAAACCAACCCGAATATTCCTGCCCGCGGCATGATGCGCCGTTATCACGTGGAAACCGTGTGTACTACGGACGACCCCATTGACTCGCTGGAATATCATATCAAGACCCGTGAGAGCGGATTTGAGATAAAGATGCTTCCTACCTGGCGCCCCGACAAGGCGATGGCGGTGGAAGTTCCCGGCGATTTCCGTGCTTACGTAGAGAAGCTGGCGGAAGTAAGCGGTGTGACTATTTCTACTTTCGACGATATGATTGCCGCTTTGCGCAAGCGTCATGACTTCTTCGCCGCCCAGGGATGCAAGCTGTCCGACCACGGCATCGAAGAATTCTATGCGGAAGACTATACGGATGCGGAAATTAAGGCAATCTTCAATAAGGTATATGGCGGTACTGCACTGACTAAGGAAGAAATCCTGAAGTTCAAGTCGGCTATGCTGGTTGCCTTTGGCGAGATGGATTGGGAAAAGGGCTGGACACAGCAATTCCACTACGGGGCTATCCGCAACAACAACAGCAAAATGTTCAAACTGCTCGGTCCCGACACTGGTTTCGACTCTATCGGCGAGTTTACAACCGCCAAGGCGATGGCTAAATTCCTCGACCGTCTGAATTCGGAAGGCAAACTGACAAAGACCATTCTGTATAATCTGAACCCATGTGCCAATGAGGTAATCGCTACCATGTTGGGCAACTTCCAGGACGGTACTGTTGCCGGCAAGATTCAATTCGGTTCGGATGGTGGTTCCTCGACCAGAAAGACGGTATGGAAAAACAGATGAATGCACTCTCCGTACTCGGCCTGCTGAGCCGTTTCGTAGGTATGCTGACAGACTCGCGTTCTTTCCTCTCCTACCCGCGTCATGAATACTTCCGCCGCACGTTGTGTAACCTCGTAGGCCGTGATGTGGAAAACGGTGAAATTCCTATTTCCGAAATGGAACGCGTCAATCAGATGATTGAGGACATCAGTTATTACAACGCCAAGAAGTTCTTCCAGTTCTAAAAGACGGGAATGAGATAATTTTAAAATCAGCCTTCCATGCTTGATACCTTATGGCAAGCGTGGAAGGGCTTTTCATTGGATACCGCTGAATTAAGCTTTCCTGTGCAGCAGATACCTTACAGGAGATATTCCATTATATCCGTGATGTTTTTTAACCGGATGAAGTTGGGATGCGCAATATCCCCATCATGGGTTTCATACTGCCAGGTGACGTGGTAAGGAATGTGGCTGCATATCCGCCCAGCTCCAAAACCGGCAGTATGTCCGACTTGACGGAGTTTCCCAACATCAGGAAATTCTGCGGGGCGCATTCCACGGTGGTAAGTAGTTTCCGATAATCGGCTTCTTTCTTGTCACTCATTATCTCGATGTGGCAGAAGTAGTGCATCAATCCCGACTCCCGGACTTTTCTTCTTTGGTCGAACAGGTCTCCTTTGGTCGCCAGTACCAACCTGTATTTTCCTTGCAGGCGGAGCAGCACCTCTTCCACCCCGTCCAGAAGCGTTACGGGTCTTTGCAGAAGCTCCTGCCCCAGCCTGACGATTTCTTTCACGCAATGCATGTTACCTTCTCCTCCGGTAATCCGGCAGGCTGTTTCAATCATGCTGAGCATCATGCTTTTCAAACCGTAGCCATACATGTGCAGGTTTTTCATCTCTGTCTTGAACAGCTCCTGCGAAACGGCACTCTGCGGTTGGTATGCTTTCAGTAAATCACAGAACTGATGCTCAAACTCCTGAAAATAAACCTCGTTTTCCCAAAGGGTATCGTCTGCATCGAATGCTACTACTTCTATTTTATCTTTCATACGTTGTCCGTTTTATTGTTATTGAGTATATTTGCTGCAAATATAAGTAATTAAAACATAACTATTAATCAGTAAAGGATGACTCAATCACCCCAAACTAACGCCAAAGGTTTCAGCAAAGCCTTTTGGGTAAGCAACACAGTAGAACTTTTTGAACGCATGGCATATTATGCCGTATTTATTGTTCTTACCATTTATCTGTCCAACATTTTAGGTTTTAACGATTTTGAAGCAAGTATGATTTCCGGTCTGTTCTCGGGCGGACTGTATCTGCTTCCCATTTTTACCGGAGCTTATGCCGATAAGATAGGTTTCCGTAAATCGATGATTATCGCATTTTCCTTGCTGTCTGCAGGGTATTTGGGGCTGGGCGTGCTGCCTACACTGCTGGAAGCTGCCGGACTGGTGGAATATGGCGAAGTAACGCGCTTTTCAGGGCTGGCCGACAGTAGCGAACGGTGGATGATTGTTCCCGTTTTGTTTGTCATTATGCTAGGCGGTTCGTTCATCAAATCTATCATATCCGCATCGGTTGCGAAAGAAACCACCGAAGCAACCCGCGCCCGTGGTTATTCAATCTTTTATATGATGGTGAACTTCGGTGCTTTTACCGGAAAGACCATTATCGACCCTTGCGCAACGCTATCGGTGAGCAGGCCTATATCTATATCAACTTCTTCTCTGCCACAATGACTATTCTGGCGTTGTTGTCCGTTGTCCTTCTGTATAAATCGGCACATACGGCAGGCGAAGGTAAAAGTATGCGCGAAATAGGCCAAGGTTTTCTGCGCATCATCACCAACTGGCGTTTATTGATTCTTATCCTTATCGTAACTGGATTCTGGATGGTGCAGCAACAATTATATGCCACAATGCCCAAGTATGTTATCCGTATGGCGGGCGAAACGGCCAAGCCGGGCTGGATAGCCAATGTAAATCCTTTTGTTGTGGTTTGCTGTGTAAGTTTCATCACCAGGTGGATGGCAAAGCGTACGGCTATTACGTCCATGAACATCGGTATGTTCCTGATTCCTGTTTCCGCGTTACTGATGGCATGTGGAAACCTGCTGGGCAACGAGATTATTTCCGGCATGAGCAATATTACATTGATGATGATACTCGGTATTGTAGTTCAAGCTTTGGCGGAATGCTTTATTTCTCCGCGCTATCTGGAATATTTCTCTTTACAGGCTCCTGAGGGAGAAGAAGGCATGTATCTCGGATTCAGCCATCTCCATTCTTTCCTGTCCTCTATTTTCGGTTTTGGCATAGCGGGTGTATTGCTTACCAAATATTGTCCCGACCCGGCTTTATTTGCAACCCGGGAAGCTTGGGAAGCTGCCAGCGCCAATGCGCATTACATCTGGTATTACTTTGCGGGAATAGGATTGGTGGCTGCCATAGCGTTGCTGATTTTTGCCAAAACCACCGAATCCATCGACAAAAAGAAGAAAGTATAATCTTTTATATTGCATATTTTCGCTATATTTGTCGCCCGATGTAAAGACAGGTCGCATCCGGCATAAATTAAGCATGCTTAATTCTGTCCTCATGGCACTGTCTTTGAGGGGTGTCGAAATACACTTGATGATTTTTTAGGCACGGATTACACGGATTTCACGGAAAAAAGAATAAAGAAAATCTGTGCTTTCCATGTAATCCGTGCCTAAAAAGAAACAAATAAGAAGCGAATTTTAACATACCCTCTTTTTAATTAAGGAGATTAGAATGAAAGTAAGATTTATAAGCCTTGCAAGTGGTAGCAGTGGCAATTGCTATTATATAGGCACAGAAAAATACGGAATACTTATTGATGCCGGTATCGCTGTCCGTACCATAAAAAAAGGATTAAAAGAGGCAGGTATCAACATGGAAATGATACGTGCGGTGTTTGTTACCCATGACCATGCCGACCATATAAAAGCGGTAGGCGGATTGGGAGAAAAAACTGAATATACCTATTTATACAACGGCACGCATTCACGAAGGTATTAATAAGAGTTATTGCATGACGGAGAAGTTGCATTCATCCGTCCGCTATCTGGAGAAACAACAGCCTATGCAACTGGAAGATTTCCGTATCGAATCTTTTGAAGTTCCTCATGACGGTACGGACAATGTGGGATATTGCATCGAGATAGACGGAAAGGTATTCTCTTTTCTTACCGACCTCGGAGAAATAACTCCTACCGCAGCACATTATATCTGCAAAGCCAACTATTTGATACTGGAAGCCAATTACGATGATGAAATGCTGCGTATGGGTACTTATCCCCAATACCTGAAAGAGCGCATAACCGGTCGTACCGGACACATGAGTAACATTGATACCGCAGAATTCCTTGCAGAAAATTTCACAGAACATCTGCAATACATCTGGCTTTGCCATCTAAGTAAAGATAACAATCACCCGGAGCTGGCCTATAAAACTGTTGAATGGAAATTAAGAGAAAAAGGTATCATCGTAGGTAAAGACGTACAACTCTGCGCTTTAAAGAGAACTACGCCTTCCGAACTATATGAGTTTGAATAAAAATATGCCGATTTCATCGAAAAAAACTCCTGGAATTGTTTGCAAAATAAAATAAAAGGACTACCTTTGCACCCGCAAATGAGACATTGGCGATGCACTCTTAGCTCAGTTGGTAGAGCAACTGACTCTTAATCAGTGGGTCCAGGGTTCGAATCCCTGAGGGTGTACGAAGCAAAAGTAAATTGAAGAAAATCTCTGAAAGCTATTGACTTTCAGAGATTTTTCTTTTATGCCCCCCAGAAATATACAGAAACAACGGCTCGGTTTGGACCCACGTAAAAACACCCGCAGGCTTATTCGTGGGATTTTTATATAGAAAAGAAAAGCCTACTTTTTATATATTTTATTGCTTTTCAATAAATAACCCGGTTTTATATGGAATTTGGAGTATAGTCTGAATGTGCGGCAGACAAAGAAAAATATGGGGTTCTTTTAGAGTATCAGCGATGAATATGGTTTGATCTTGAAAGAATTTCCCTTAAAATAAGTATATTTGAAACCGAAAACCAAAGAATAAAAAAATATGTTTACCAACAGGGATGAAGTATTGGAAAAAGCTTTGAGAATATTCGCTAAGATGAATTACGAGAAAGCAAGCCAAATGGAAATTGCCAAGACCTGCGGATTGTCTAAAGCAGGACTAGTTTATTATTTTCCATTCAAATTGGACTTGTTCAAGGCTGTAGTAGACAAGTATGTATTCGATACCCAGCATTCGAAAAACAAGTTTAAACTTCACTGCAAACTCACTGTCGGAGTTTATCGACCAGTATGTAGCCGGAGTGGAAAACACGATGCAGCGGCTCGTACACTTGTTGGATGATGGGAATAATCCCAGCGGTTGTAGCTCAATTTTTACTATTATCACCTATTGATGCAAGTAAGGCTGTATTATCCCAATGTAGAGAAAAAACTAGCTGTCATATTTGAACAGAACTACCAACTATGGAAGTCCGCCATTCAGAAGGCTAAAGAAAATGGGGAAATACGGCAGGATCTGGATGTGGAAGAAACAGCTTCAATGTTCTGGCAGATGTTCTTCGGTACGTCCTTTGAAGAATCCTTTTTTCAAGGGTTGGATACCCAAAAACTATCACGAAGCCTGCACTTTCTCTACTCTCTGTTGAAAGCCTGAAATTCAGGTTCCTTACAATGTAAGGAGACAATATATTCCCACAAAAGGGACTTTAATCAAATAAAACCAATCATACGGTTTGTTTTTCTGTTTCTTTGTGTATATTTGCGGCTATATAATATTGCTGTCAGTTACATGGACAATGTTCAGAAACAGAAAGAAAACATCGCGTACTCTACAAAGAAAAAGGAAAGGACGGCTTTTCCATACATCCGTTTCTCCCCACATTTACATTGATTATAAGCCGGATGTACATGCGGTACTACCCCACCTGCAAGAATCCGCCCAATAGAAGAAACCCGGTAGAAAAGAAACTGATGCTACACTGTCAATGTTTAATAATGTTCCTGCTTGTCCCATTATATAAATGATAAAGTAAAATTGTATGGAAGATTTTGATATTCTTAACAAATTTGACAATGACAAACTAATAGACATAGTGAAAAATTATAAACGCTATGGTTATAATGATGCACTTCGTAATTATGTTATCAATTTATTAGAAGAGAGGGGCTGGAGCAGAGAGGATTTGCAACGATTTGGTTATTTAACAAACAATAATTACGATGAAGCAGAAAAACAGTACAAAGCATACAAAAGAAATTCATTAATAGGAATTTGTACACTTGTATTTAGTGGGGGAATTTTGATTATTGTCTATTTAATCTTTTTGATTATGGCTTATAGAAATGTTGCAAGATTTTATAAGGCATTGGGGCGCAATGAAGATGAAACCGCGTTGTTCAATGCTTTGGGCGTGTTGGCTTATTTTCATCTGAAAGAAAAAATGAAAGAGGAATTGAAAGGAATAAGATAGGTTTATAACAGGGAAAGGTAATAGCTGAACGCTATTCTTTACCAAACAGTTACCGATAATCGTGCAATGAATAAA
>ENA-OQAA01000465-OQAA01000465.1-human-gut-metagenome-genome-assembly--contig:-NODE-465-length-27937-cov-3.266379_pt1 | contig 27937 bp, 28 predicted proteins | sample MGYA00242489_ERZ504515 | MGnify/ENA primary metagenome ERZ504515 (study PRJEB26092, sample SAMD00036237) | human gut metagenome | host: Homo sapiens | study: EMG produced TPA metagenomics assembly of... | reverse complement strand
GCGGCTTTTATAATTTCTATGAAGTATTTGCACAATTTTTAGGCTGTTTTGCAAACAAAAACCTGACATATTATTTTATGTGTCTTCGATACCCCATTTAGATGTTGATACTTCACAGCTTTATTGGTTTTACCTAATCTATCATTGCCAAGAAAGTATCGGGAAACCAATCACTTCCCCTCTCCCTCGTTAAAGTTTCTAAATAACCTCAGTTCTAGCCGACACACAGCATTTGGGCAATGTGTATTACTCCAGCGAGCCATTTCAGGCGCGCTCTTAGCGTAAGCGAAATCCAGCGCTTACGGAGACTTATGCGTGAGGGCTCTCCCGACGCATTAGTCGCAGTTAGCGATTAGTTCGCTGTAGCGTTGCGCCGGCGAGTGAGTAATACACATTGTCCAAATGCGTCCGCATTGAAGAACTTTTAATCAACTAAATAGCAATTTATTCTGAATATCTTTCCCTAAGAAGTGCAATTTCTCTTGTCCAACCCTCATCATCATTAGGCGTTTCCAGAATAAAAGGCTTACCCTCCAATGCCGGGTGCCGGATGACACGGACAAGGGCATCAAGACCAATCTGGCCTTCCCCGATTCTGGCGTGGCGGTCTTTGTGACTGCCAAGAGGGTTGAGGCTGTCGTTTAGGTGGATGGCTTTTAAGTGGTCGAGACCGATGATGCGGTCGAATTCAGTTAAGACACCGTCCAGGTCGTTTACAATATCGTAGCCGCCATCCCACACATGGCAGGTATCCAGGCAGATTCCAAGTTTATCGCGTTTTTCTACAAGGTCCATGATGGCACGAAGCTCCTGGAAATGGCTTCCCACCTCAGAACCTTTTCCAGCCATGGTTTCAAGAAGAACTGTAGTGGTCTGTTCTTCAGTAAGAACTGCATTCAGCACTTCTGCAATCTTCTGAATTCCAACCTCTATTCCCTGTCCCACATGGCTGCCTGGATGGAAATTATAATAATTTCCTGGTGTGGCTTCCATGCGTTTCAGATCATCCGAAAAAGTATTTCTGGCAAAATCCCGCAGATTTTCTTTGGCCGCGCAGGCATTTAAGGTATAAGGCGCATGCGCCACGATTTTGCCGAATTCATGCTCCCTGGCAATCTCCTGAAACTTCGCCACATCTGCAGGGTCAATAGCTTTGGCATTCCCTCCTCTTGGATTTCTGGTAAAAAATGCAAACGTGTTGCCGCCATTTTTTACAATCTGGCGTCCCATGCTGCGTAGCCTTTAGATGATGAAGTATGATTTCCTATATATAACATGTCGTTTTCCCTTCTTATTTACTATTTTATTATGAAAATCCCGTACGGTAGCCAAAAATGAGCCATGCTTGCACGAGCGAACTCTTGGATATCGAACGGGCTAGACCGTATGAGTAAGTAGGACGATGGCCCGGATTACGAATGCGGTCGGCAGCTGCGGGAGCGCCATAGGCGCGAAACAGCTGACTCTCAGGCACTCCTTAAGTACATCCTATATATTTTAGCATTTCCCCCTTCTTTTTCAAGATATTTATTGACGAAAACCCATTTTATTCTTATACTGTTAAAAGGTGTGCTCTTCTGTAAAAAAGACTTTTGTCCCATACTTTTTCACAGAATTCATACATAGAAAAAAGGAAGGAAATCAACATGAAAGAACGTGAAAAGTTTTCATCCCGGCTTGGATTTATTCTCATTTCAGCCGCTGCGCCATTGGAATCGGCAATGTATGGCGCTTCCCTTATATAACAGGTCAGTACGGCGGTGCTGCTTTTGTACTGATTTATCTTCTGTTCCTTGTAATTCTTGGACTGCCTATTATGGTTATGGAATTTGCTGTCGGACGCGCAAGCCGCAAGTCCGCTGCCAGAAGCTTCCATCTCCTTGAGCCAAAGGGCACCAAATGGCACCTTTACAGCTATGGAGCCATGCTTGGCAACTATATGCTGATGATGTTTTACACCACTGTAGGCGGCTGGATGCTGGCTTACTTCTTTAAAATAGCAAGCGGCACCTTCACAGGTCTTGATACAGAAGCGGTAGGAAACGTATTTAACACCATGCTCTCCAATCCTGGAGAAATGACCTTCTGGATGGTAATCGTAACTGCATTCGGTTTTGGTACCTGCTGCATGGGACTGCAGAAAGGTGTTGAACGTATCACAAAGGTTATGATGGTATGTCTTCTTACTATTATGGTAGTTCTTTGCGTTAAGAGCTGTACGCTTCCAGGTGCCATCGAGGGTATTAAGTTCTATCTTCTCCCGGATTTTGGCCGTCTGAAAGAGAACGGACTGCTTTCCGGTATTTATGCCGCTATGGGACAGGCATTCTTCACCTTGAGCCTTGGGATCGGCGCAATGGCAATCTTTGGAAGTTATATCGACAAAGACCGCAGCCTTATGGGCGAATCCATCCAGATTGGTATTCTGGATACTTTCGTGGCACTAATGGCCGGACTTATTATTTTCCCCGCATGCTTTGCTTACAATGTAAGCCCTACACAGGGTGTTGGACTTGTATTCGTAACACTGCCGAACATGTTTAACCAGATGATGGGCGGTCGTTTCTGGGGTGCACTGTTCTTCATCTTTATGACATTCGCAGCTCTCTCCACCATCATTGCAGTATTTGAGAATATCTTAAGCTTTGCCATGGATCTGTGGGGCTGGAGCCGTAAGAAGGCAGTTCTGGTAAACGGAATTGCAATCTTTGTTTTATCCATGCCATGCATACTTGGTTTCAACGTATGGAGCGGATTTCAGCCACTGGGCGCAGGAAGCACCATCCAGGATCTGGAGGACTTCATCATCTCCAATAACCTGCTTCCGCTTGGAAGCCTTGTTTACCTGCTGTTCTGCGTAACCCGCTACGGATGGGGATGGGACAATTTCATCAAAGAAGCGGATACAGGAAACGGCATTAAATTCCCGAAGTGGGCACGTCCATATCTTACCTATGTACTGCCGCTTATTGTACTGTTGATTTTCGTGATGGGTTATTACGATAAATTCTTCAGATAAATATTATTGTAATGTAAATCAAAGGCAAAAGTTCACAGGGCTATTCACTCAAAACATGACCTATGGATTTTTGCCTCAATGTTTATACGGAACAAACACGTCGCCTGTCGGCGACATCATATACAAAAGCCATATGAGGACAGACGTATGCAAAAGAAAAAGAATTTATACAAAAAATCCAAATATTACCGCCGGCGCCAGAAAAAAATCCGGCAGATCTGTATGACCGCAGGTGGTGTCCTGCTGCTGGTGGTACTGCTCCTGATCGTCCGGGGATGTGCAGGAAAGACAAAGAGTGTAAACTCTTCGAATATAAACAACGCAACCGACGAAAATACAACTGGTTCTGCTCTTTCTTCTGACAGCGAAAAGAACGATTCTTCATTTGCCGATGGAGCTAAGCAAACTACAGAATCTTCCAGTGACAGCTCAGATTCATCTTCTGATTCCGAAAGCAGCGATACTGTTTCAACAAAATCGAAGCACGACACCCCAGTCACCCTTACTATAAGCGTTGTGGGAGACTGTACCCTTGGTACAGATGAAGCCTTCGATTACAGTACCAGCCTGAATGCATATTTTGAAAATTATGGAAAAGAATACTTTTTACAGAATGTAAAGAGCATTTTTGAAGCAGATGACCTGACTATCGCCAACAATGAAGGAACCTTCACAGACAGCAGCAGCCGCGAGGATAAAACCTTCGCATTCAAAGCACCCGCATCTTTTGCAGGAATTTACTCCAGCAGTTCTGTGGAAGCAGTGAACACAGCTAACAACCACAGCCATGATTACGGCGAGCAGAGCTTTCAGGATACCATGGACGCCCTGGATGCCCAGGAAATTGTTCATTTCGGCTATGATGAGACGGCTGTAATGGATATAAAAGGGGTAAAAGTAGGTCTTGTGGGAATCTATGAGTTATACGATCATCTAGAGCGTGAACAGCAGCTGAAAGACAACATTGCCAAGGTAAAAGAAGATGGCGCAGAGCTGATCATCGTTATCTTCCACTGGGGAAATGAAAAAGAAACCGTTCCAGACTCCAATCAGACCACACTTGGACATCTTGCCATTGACCTTGGTGCTGACCTGGTGTGCGGACATCATCCTCATGTACTTCAGGGAATTGAAGAATATAAAGGAAAGAATATTGTATACAGCCTTGGGAACTTCTGCTTCGGCGGAAACAGCGCCCCAAGTGACATGGACAGTATGATTTTCCAGCAGACCTTTACCATCTCAAACGACGGCGTAAAAGCAGATAATGTAACAAATATCATCCCATGTTCCATCTCCTCCGCTTACGGCTATAACAATTACCAGCCAACACCTGCTGAAGGGGATGAAAAGACCAGAATTATGGAAAAAATCCAGGAAAGAAGTTCCTGGATCGGATAGAAAAAATATGTTATTCAGCACCCCCAGAGCGAAAGCTCCGGGGGTATTTTTTGATTATAATATCAGCATCGCATCTCCAAATGAAAAGAACCGGTACTTCTCCTGCACTGCCACCTCATAGGCATGCAGAATATTCTCTTTTCCAGCCAGTGCAGACACCAGCATAACCAGTGTGGATTCCGGCAGATGGAAGTTGGTGATCAGGCCATCGATCATCTTAAACTTATAGCTGGATAGATGAAAATTTCAGTCCAGCCACTTCCAGATTTCAGAACTCCATCCTCACCTGTTGCAGACTCCAGCGTACGGCAGCTGGTAGTTCCAACTGCAATCACACGGCCGCCATTTTTTTTGGTGTCGTTGATCAGCTTCGCCTGGTCTTCTTCCACAATGTAAAATTCCGAGTGCATGTGATGCTGCTCCACATCATCTACCTTAACCGGACGGAACGTGCCAAGGCTACGTGAAGCGTTACATGGGCAATATTTACCCCCTTGGCTTTCACCTGCTCCAGAAGCTCTTTGGTGAAATGCAGACCTGCTGTAGGGGCTGCTGCGGAACCCTCGTTCTTTGCATAAACGGTCTGGTAGCGATTCTTATCCTTTAATTTATGAGTGATATATGGCGGCAGCGGCATCTCTCCCAGCTGATCCAAAATCTCCTCAAAAATGCCTTCATAATGGAACTGGATCAGACGGTTGCCTTCGTCCACCACGTCGATGATCTCGCCCTCTAAAATGCCATCACCAAATGTGATTTTGGCACCTGGACGAGCCTTTTTGCCAGGCTTTACCAGGCATTCCCAGATATCGTTCTCTCTTCTTTTCAGAAGAAGGATTTCGATCACTGCGCCAGTCTCTTCCTTGTGACCGTAAAGCCTTGCCGGAATAACCTTGGTATCATTGATAACCAAAGTATCACCTTCATTCAGATAGTCCAGTATATCCCTGAAATGCGATGCTCAATACTGCCATCTGCCATAGAAAGATGCATAAGTCTGGAAGAACTTCTGTCCTCCAGCGGATCCTGGGCAATCAGCTCCTGAGGGAGCTCATAGTAAAAATCAGATGTTCTCATCTTTGGATTCCTCCTCTTTCCACTGCTTTTTCAGCTGCCGCACAAAATTCCATTCTTTGTTGGTGAGATCTGCCTTTTTCAGCAGATCCGGGCGCCTTCTGGCTGTACGAATGATAGACTGCTCTCTGCGCCACTTCTCTATATTTGCATGATGACCGGACATAAGAACCTCCGGAACCTTTTTACCATGCCACTCTTCCGGGCGGCTGTACTGGGGATATTCCAGAAGATTTCCTGCAAAGGACTCGGTCTCGCCAGACTCCTGATTGCTGAGCACGCCTGGAACCATGCGGGAAATAGAATCCATCATAACCATGGCCGGAAGCTCGCCGCCTGTAAGCACATAATCTCCGATAGACACATAATCCGTCACAATTTCCTCCAGAACACGCTCGTCAATCCCCTCATAGTGACCGCAAAGGAAAACCAGGTCTTCCTCTTTCGCCATGTCTCTTGCCATCTGCTGATTAAACACCTGTCCCTGCGGGGTGAGATAAACCACACGGGGGCGCTTCCCGGCTTTCTCGGCAATCGCTTCATAAGCCAGGTAAACCGGTTCTGCCTGCATCAGCATTCCAGCACCGCCGCCGTAAGTATAATCATCTACTTTCTGGTGCTTGTTAAAAGCATAGTCGCGGATATTTATGGCCTCCACAGAAAGGATTCCTGCATTAATGGCACGTCCTGTAATGCTGGTGTTCATTCCATTCTGGATCATTCCGGAAAAGGGTCAAAACATGGAAATTCATTTACAAAAGTCCTTTCATCAAATGTACCGTCATCACATTCTCCTCCAGATCAACGTCAAGGATGCATTCCTTGATTGCCGGGAGAAGTACTTCCTGATGATCTGGAAGCTCTACTACGTAAACATCATTAGCTCCTGTTTCCATAACATCTTTCAGGGTTCCGAAATGGGTGTTGTCCTCCAGAACCACTTCCATGCCAATCAGGTCGCCGATGTAATATTCATCTTCATCCAGTTCCTGGGCTTCTTCTCTGGGAACCCACAGGTCTCTGCCTTTGTACATTTCAATATCATTTATATTATCAATCCCGTCAAATTTCAGGATCACAAGATTCTTAAAAAATTTCACGTTACGGATTTCCAGCTTTTTCATCTCTCTGCCAGCATCCAGAATCACGTATTCAAGATCCAGGAAACGCTCCGGATCTGTGGTAGGGAATACTTTTACTTCTCCCCGCACGCCATGAGTGGTAGTAATTACTCCAACCTTTAATAAATCTTCCATTCAAAACTCCTCTACAAAAAACGAATATGTCTGCCGTCCAGGACTTTCATAAGTAAAAACAGGAGCCATGTCTCCACAGCTCCTGCATCCATATATCTTGCTTATCATTGCAGAATATCTACAATCACTTTTTTGCTGCTTTTGGAAGAAGCCGCTTTTACTACGGTACGGATGGCCTTGGCGATTCTGCCCTGACGTCCGATCACCTTACCCATATCAGATGGTCCTACCTTCAGTTCGATAACAACAGCGTCATCCTTTTCTGTTTCGGTAACGACTACTTCGTCCGGATTTTCAACAAGAGATTTTGCAATTACTTCTACTAATTCTTTCATTACACACCTCCCTGATCCCGCCCCGGAGCATATTCAAAAATGCCCTCATCTGGACGTCACAGAAATACCCCCTGAAAATTGCCGGTTACAGTTCACGACTTTCACAGAAAATACTGTGCAGTCTGAACCATTCTGGCAACCTCTAAGATACTCCTTAAATTATTTCTCGATTCCGGCCTGTTTGAGGATCTTAGCAACAACCTCTGTAGGCTGAGCACCGTTTGCAAGCCATTTCTTAGCTGCCTCTTCGTCAACCTTGCATACGCTTGGCTCCTGGTTCGGATCATATGTTCCGATCTCTTCGATACATCTTCCGTCACGTTTGCTGCGGGAATCTGCAACAACGATTCTATAGTAAGGTGCTTTCTTCTGTCCCATTCTTCTTAATCTGATCTTAACTGCCATTTTAATTTTCCTCCAATTTACTTTCTCTTTATTAGTTAATTTAATTATTTTATGTTAAAAAGGGAGCTTAAAGCCGCCTCTTTTACCACCCATTTTGCCGCCGCCCATGAGACCCGGCATCTGCTTCATCATCTTCTTGCTCTGCTCAAACTGCTTCACAAGGCGATTGACTTCTGCAACATCCACACCTGCGCCTCTGGCAATTCTGTTCTTGCGGGAAAGGTTCAGGATTCCCGGATTAGAACGCTCCTGTGGGGTCATGGAAAGAATAATGGACTTGGTTCTGTCCATTGCTTTCTCATCGATCATGCTCTCCACATCTTTCATCTTGCTTCCCACACCTGGGAGCATGTTCAGGATGCTGGAGATTCCGCCCATCTTATTCATCTGTTCAAGGCTGGTAAGATAGTCATTGAAATCAAAATCCATCTTCTTCAGCTTCTTGGACATCTCCTGGGCTGCTTCCTGATCCACGGCTGCTTCTGCCTTCTCGATCAGGCTCATTACATCTCCCATACCAAGGATACGGGATGCCATTCTCTCCGGATAAAACTGTTCCAGATCGGATAACTTCTCTCCCATACCTACATACAGGATTGGCTTGCCAGTTACGGACTTGATGGAAAGAGCTGCACCACCACGGGTATCACCATCCATCTTGGTCAGGATCACTCCATCGATTCCAACCTTCTCTGCAAAAGTCTGGGCTACATTGACTGCATCCTGTCCGGTCATGGCATCTACTACAAGGACTGTAGCATCTACCTCAATATTAGACTTAATATCAGCAAGCTCCTGCATCATATCCTCATCGACATGAAGACGACCTGCTGTATCAATGATCACTACATTCTGCTGATTCGCCTTGGCATGTGCAACAGCCGCCTTGGCTATGTCTACCGGGCTCTGTTTATCGCCCATGGTAAAGACTTCCACGCCTTGTTTCTCACCGTTTACCTGCAGCTGAGTGATCGCTGCGGGTCTGTAAACGTCACAGGCTACCAGAAGAGGTTTCTTACCTTTCGACTTGATCTTACCTGCAAGCTTGGCTGCGGTAGTAGTCTTACCGGCTCCCTGAAGACCTGCCATCATAATGACAGTCAGATCATTGCCAGGCTTGATCGGAAGCTCTGTAGTCTCGCTTCCCATAAGATTAACCAGCTCTTCGTTTACAATCTTGATGACCATCTGGCCTGGGTTCAGTCCGTTCATAACGTCCTGTCCAACTGCACGTTCCTGTACAGATTTCGTGAACTGTTTCACGACTCTGAAGTTAACGTCTGCTTCAAGGAGTGCCATCTTAACTTCTTTAAGAGCAATCTTAACATCCTCTTCGGTCAGACGGCCTTTGCTTCTCAGCTTCTTGAATACATTCTGAAGTTTATCTGTTAAGCTTTCAAATGCCATGAATTATAACTCCTCTAAAATCACATTGGATATTGCCTCAATATCATCAGCGTGATATCCGGATGCAAGCTCATGTATCTTCTGTACCTGTCCCCGGATATTCACAAACTTCTCCACCAGATGCAGCTTCTCTTCATATCCTTCCAGTGCCTTGTCACAGCGTCTGATCATATCATGTACGCCCTGACGGCTGATATTCAGTTCCTCTGCAACCTCACTTAAAGAATAATCCTCCAGAACTACACTCTCGTAGATCTGCTGCTGTCTCTTCGTAAGAAGCTCTCCGTAAAAATCATAGAGCAAAGTACGTTCCACAAACTTTTCCATTCGTTATCACCTTGGGTATCATACCGTATTTTGTGGTGTGTGTCAAGTGTTTTTTCTTTACATGCAATATTTTTTATATGTCCAAATTTATTATACGCTATTTCTAATTATCTGCCTTATGTTATACTATAAAAGCTGCCGAGCCTCCAGCAGAAAGGAGGTGAATTCGATGGATAATATTATTGCTCTAATCCTTGTCCCTGTCGCAGTAAATGTAATTAGCTACTGCATTTACAAATGGCTGGACAGAAAAGACAAATAGGCAGCATAACAGCCTAAGGCATAAGCCACCTACATAAACGGAATAGAAAACCCCGGAAGTCTCGCACACCTCCGGGGTTTTCGTTTGCTTTCGATGGACTATTGCTCTAATCCTTAGCTACTATTAGGATATGCCATAACCAACGAAATGTCAACTTAAAATTCACATATTTTACTGACACTTAAAATCCACATATTTTACTGAATCAAACTATCATCATCAAAATAATTAATTTTCATAGAAGCCTTTACATCCCTCAGAGTCTCAGCAGCCTTTGCCTCAGCCACCTTACTGCCCTCTCTTAAAATGTCATAGACATCCGGAATGCGCTGCTCCCACATTTTACGGTGCTCGCGGATCGGGCCAAGCTCAGCCTGGAGAACGTTGTTCAGGAACTTCTTAACCTTAACATCTCCAAGTCCGCCTCTCTTATAATGGTCTTTCAGCTCGTCCAGGTTCTGATAATCCGGAAGAAATTCCGGGAAGTATTCTGGTTTGCAGAAAGCATCCAGATAAATAAATACCGGGTTGCCATCAACATTTCCCGGATCCTGAACACGAAGATGATTCGGATCCGTGAACATGGACATAACCTTCTTCTTAACCTCATCTGCCTCATCGGAAAGATAAATGCAGTTTCCAAGAGATTTACTCATTTTTGCCTTACCGTCAATACCTGGCAGACGCAGGCACGCCTTGTTGGAAGGAAGTACGATCTCTGGCTCTGTAAGCGTCTCACCATATACTGTGTTAAACTTGTGTACGATCTCTTTGCACTGCTCCAGCATAGGAAGCTGATCCTCGCCAACCGGAACTGCTGTTGCGCGGAAAGCCGTGATATCTGCTGCCTGGCTGATAGGATAGCAGAAGAATCCAACCGGAATGCTGGCTTCGAAATTACGCATCTGGATCTCAGATTTCACAGTAGGGTTACGCTGAACACGGGCCACTGTAACCAGATTCATATAATAGAAGGTAAGCTCTGTAAGCTCCGGAACCATGGACTGGATGAAAATTGTGGATTTCTCCGGATCAATCCCGCAAGCCAGATAATCAAGTGCTACCTGGATAATATTCTGACGAACCTTCTCCGGGTGCTCTGCGTTATCAGTAAGCGCCTGGGCATCCGCGATCATAATATAAATCTCGTCATAATTTCCGGAATTCTGAAGCTTTACACGCTCAGATAAAGAGCCCACATAATGTCCCACATGAAGACGTCCTGTAGGGCGGTCTCCTGTTAAAATTACTTTTTTCATAGTTTGCTACTCCTTATATTCACCGCCATGCCGATCCTTTTTTAACCAACACAGTTGTACTTATTTATAATCATTTCAGCAAACACTCCCCATTTTTTTACATAAATATGCAAAACGTCCAAAGCACATAGATTAACTTTAGTTACTATTCACTGGTAACATTCCGCGAGGTGTTTTTTGTGAACGGAGTGAACAGTAACTAACTTTATTCATACCATTTGTAATGCTGCTTCAGCTATTAACTGCAAGGCGGGGAAATGCTTCTATTTTTCAATTACAGACTTGCGCGAATTACTTTCGGTCTGCATCCGGCAGTCTCCAGCGCTTTCACGATCTGATTCTTATGATCTGTACCAAATGCCTCCAGAGTGATTTTCAGTTCTACAGCGGCATTACGGTTTGTGCTTACAAACTGGTTATGATCCAGCTTGATAACATTTCCCTGATTCTCAGCAATAATAGAAGCCACACGTACCAGTTCACCAGGCTTATCCGGGATAAGAACAGATACGGTAAAGATTCTGTCACGCTGGATCAAACCATGCTGTACTACAGAAGACATGGTAATCACATCCATATTTCCACCACTTAAAATGGACACAACCTTTTTATTCTTGAAATCAAGATGACGAAGCGCAGCCACTGTCAGAAGTCCTGAATTCTCAACGATCATCTTGTGATTCTCTACCATATCCAGGAATGCAACGATCAGCTCATCATCCTCAACCGTGATGATTTCATCCAGATTCTCCTGGATATATGGGAAAATATGAGAGCCCGGAGTCTGAACTGCAGTACCATCTGCAATGGTGTTTACATGGGGCAGTGTAACAACCTCCCCTTTCTCAAGAGAAGCCTTCATGCAGGCTGCACCTGCCGGCTCTACACCGATTACTTTAATATGAGGATTAAGAAGCTTGGCAAGTGTGGATACACCTGTTGCAAGTCCGCCTCCACCGATTGGCACCAGAATATAATCTACAAGAGGAAGCTCCTGAATGATCTCCATAGCAATGGTTCCCTGTCCGGTAGCAACTGCAGGATCATCAAAAGGATGAATAAAGGTATAGCCCTTTTCTTCAGCAAGCTCCAGAGCGTATGCACAGGCCTCATCATAAACATCACCATGAAGAATAACCTCTGCGCCATACCCTTTTGTACGCTCTACTTTAATAAGCGGTGTAGTGGTCGGCATTACGATCACGGCCTTCACACCGTACTTGTGTGCTGCATATGCCACACCCTGTGCATGGTTTCCAGCGGAAGCTGTGATCAGCCTTTGCCCCTCTCCTCGTCGGAAAGAGTACTGATCTTATAATAAGCTCCACGCACCTTATATGCACCTGTTCTCTGCATGTTCTCTGGTTTGAAGAAGACCTTGTTTCCAGTGAGTTCAGAGAAATAACTGCTCTTCACCAGCTTGGTCTCCTGGGTTACCTGCTTAACTATTTCTGCCGCTTCTTCAAAACTCTCTAATGTAAGCATTTTTATTTTTCCTCCTGTAGTTTGTGGGGTTAGTTTTCATCCGGATGAATATCAAACAACGCATCCACAAAAGAATTTGCATCGAATTTCTGTAAATCGTCAATGCTCTCACCAACGCCGATATATTTCACCGGAATATCAAGCTCAGACTGGATTGCCACCGCAATACCACCCTTGGCTGTACCATCAAGCTTGGTAAGAATGATACCGGTTACATTTGCCACCTCTGCAAACTGTCTTGCCTGCACAAGTGCGTTCTGCCCTGTCGTTCCATCCAGAACCACCAGAGTTTCCAGATACGCTTCCGGATATTCCTTCTCCAGAATGCGGTAAATCTTGCGAAGCTCTTCCATAAGATTCTTCTTATTATGAAGTCTTCCTGCGGTATCACAGATCAGAACGTCTGCATTGCGGGCCTTGGCTGCTGCCACTGCATCATAGACAACTGATGCCGGGTCTGCTCCATCCTGACCGCCAATGATCTCCACTCCTGCCCGGTTCGCCCACTGGGTCAGCTGTTCCCCTGCTGCTGCACGGAAAGTATCCGCAGCACCAAGAATAACCTTTTTGCCCTGGTCCTTCAGCTTGCCGGCAAGTTTTCCAACGGAAGTTGTTTTTCCAACACCATTGACACCGATCACAAGAATAACGGATTTGCGGTTTTCAAACTCGTACTCTGTGCTGTCTACCGTCATCTGCTCCTTGATGGTATCAATAAGAAGCTGCTTGCACTCCTTGGGATCCCTGATATTCCGGATTTCCACCTGGTCTTTTAATTTGTCCAGAATGGCTGTGGTGGCATTGATTCCAATGTCACCCATGATCAGGATTTCTTCCAGTTCCTCATAAAAATCATCATCTATTGTTGAATAGCCGGTGAAAAGAGAATCGAATCCTGCCACAATGTTGTCTCTTGTTTTTGTCAGGCCACTGACAAGTCTTTTAAAAAAGCCTTTCTTTTCCTCTGCCATTTCCTCTCCTCCTTTTACTGCGTAAGCTGGTTTTCCACAAGATCAACGGAAACCAGCGTGGAGACGCCTTTCTCCTGCATGGTAATACCATAAAGTCTGTCTGCGGCATTCATAGTACCACGCCTGTGTGTTATTATAATAAATTGCGTGTTCTTCGTCAACTTCTGAAGATAGCCTGCGAAACGGCCTACATTCGAATCGTCAAGTGCCGCCTCGATCTCATCAAGAAGACAGAATGGCGACGGCTTCAGATTCTGGATTGCAAACAAAAGTGCGATTGCAGTAAGTGCCTTCTCACCACCGGAAAGCTGCATCATATTCTGAAGCTTTTTGCCTGGCGGCTGGGAAATAATACGAATTCCTGCTTCCAGAATGTCCACGTCTTCCTCAAGCTCCAGAGTCCCCTTACCGCCTCCAAACAATTCCTTGAAAGCCTTGTCAAACTCTCTCTGGATATCCTGGAATTTCTCCGTAAACTGTTTACGCATTCCCTCATCCAGTTCCTGGATAATGTTCTCCAGCTGTGCCTCTGCGGTTTTCAGATCCTCATACTGTCCGGAAAGGAAAGCATGACGCTCTGAAATCTCCTTATATTCCTCAATTGCATTTACATTAACGTTACCAAGCTTACGGATTTCATCCTTCACCTGGGCAATTTCTTTCTTCATGGCTTTCAGATCGTTCAGCTCTTCTTTTTTGTACTGAAGGCATTGTTCGGGGTGATCTCATACTCATTCCACATATAGGAAATCTGAGATTCCCTGTGCTCTTCCAGCTTCTCGATCTGACTTTTCAGACGGTAACACTCTTTGTCCAGAAGTGAAATCCTGCCGGACAGCTGATCCCGCTTCTCAAAAAATGCCTTATGGCTGGCATTTTTTTCATCCTTCACACTCTGCCAGCTCTCCATCTGAGCCTTCGCCTTGGTTTCATCCTCTTCCAAAGTCCGGATCACTGCCTCCAGGTTCTCTACAGACTGGCGCTTTCTCTCATTCTCTTCGCCGCCAAGCTCCAGCGTTTCATGAATATCTGCTTCCTCCTGGCGAAGAGCTTCCATCTCATGGGTCAGACGGCCCAGAGTCTCTGCTGCGAAGCTTTCTTTCTGCTGGGCTGTACTTGCTTCCAGACGAAGAGCCTCCAGTTTTCTGGAAACCTCCTGCTCAGAAGCCCTCCAGGTCTCTAATTCTTCCTGTTTATTCTGGATAAAAGTCTCCAGTTCTTTCTCATCCTGCTCAGAAGCCTTCAATTCTTCGGCAATCTTGCTGTGATCAGCCTCTGCCTCCTCGATCTGACGGCGGATTTCCATCTGCTCTCTCTGAATCTCTCCGTAGCCAGCCTGGATTTCCTTTGTTTTGGCTTCTACCTGGTTAATGTTCATCTTCGCCGTGTTCTGGGCAACATACTGCTGACGCAGTTTTTCCTGCAGATCTGCAATGGTGTCACGCATAACATTGCGCTTGCTTCGATTATCATTAATAGCAGTCTGCATGTCATCCATGTCTTTTCGAAGAGCCTTCACACTGGATTCCAGTTCTTCGATCTCACGGCGGCGGCCAAGAAGGTTGCTGTTATTCTTAAAAGAACCACCTGACATAGAACCGCCCGGACTGAAGGATTCACCCTCCACAGTTACCATGCGAAGACTGTGCCGGTACTTTCGCGCAATGGCAATGGCATTGTCAATGTGATCCACCACAAGCACACGACCCAGAAGATAAGTGGCAAGTCCGGCATACTCCGGACCTGTAGTTACCAGTTCACTGGCAAGCCCGATCACTCCCGGCTCCTGCAGCGCATCCCTCTGGGTAAAACCACTTCTAGTATTGATACTGTTAAGTGGAAGGAACGTAGCACGGCCGAAACGGTTTTTCTTCAGAAATTCAATCATGTGCTTGGCAGTCTGTTCATTGTCTGTGACAATGTTCTGAATACTTCCGCCAAGAGCCGTCTCAATGGCGATCTCATACTCCTTATTTACCTGGATCAGATCTGCTACAACACCCTTAATTCCCGGTACTCGGTCCTTCTGTTCCATTACACGGCGGATACTGTTTCCGTATCCGTCATAGCGCTCTGTAATATTTTTCAAAGATTCCAGCCTGGAAGCCTCACGGTGATATGCGCTCTGGCCGATTTCCATCTGGCCGTTCTGTTTCTTTAATTCATCTGTAATTTTATGTACTTCATTATCCAGGCGCTGACACTCTGCATTCATGTCCTGGATAAGTGTGGTAATTCCCTGAAACTTCTCCTTTGCCCTCTCCAGCTCACTCTGCTGCTGGGCTTCCTCTGTTTTCAAATGAAGCTGTCTCTGACTGATTCCCGCTTTACGGATATCGATCTGCTCCATCATGGTATCGAAACGCTGGGCTTTTCCTTTGGTAGTGGCACGGGTATTGAGAAGCTCGATGATCTCGTTCTTGCCATTCTCCACTGCCTGAGAGCACTCTTCGATCTGTGCCTGAATATTGGAAATCCGGTCCTCTTCTGCCTCCTGGCGCTTCCTGGCTTCCAGAAGAGCTGCATGGAGCTGGGATTTCTCCGCCTCCTGACTCTCCAGAGATTCCTGGCGTTCCTTCAGATCCGCCTCAATGGTCTGCAGACGGCTCTTGTAATGCTCTTCGCTCTGCACTCCGGACAAAATCTGTTCCCGGAGTACCTTGGTCTCACCATCCAGCTGCTGCCTGCGGATTGCCTTATTCTGCGTCTCTTCACGCAGCTGATCCATCTGGGAATTCAACTGTTCCAGTTCCTCTTCCAGACGGTCATATTCCACTTTTGTCTGCTCGTAGGCCTTCTGATTCTCCTCCAGTTCCTCTGCAGCCCGGGTATTCTTGGTATCCAGCTCTTTTAATTCACGGCTGGTCTCCTCGTTTTCCAGAAGGAAACTGTTCACATCCAGTTCCCGCAAAGTGTCTCTTTTGGCAAGATAAATTCTGGCTGTCTCAGACTGGCGCTCCAAAGGGCCCAATTGTCTGGTAAGCTCACTTAAAATATCGGTAACACGCACCAGGTTCGCCTGCTCGTCCTGCAGCTTCTTAATGGTAGTTGCCTTTCTTCGCTTAAACTTTACAATTCCGGCAGCTTCGTCAAAAAGCTCACGGCGCTCTTCCGGCTTACCACTTAAGATCTTATCAATCTGTCCCTGCCCGATGATGGAATAGCCCTCCTTACCAATACCGGTATCGTAAAACATCTCATTAATATCCTTCAGACGACAGGCACTTCCATTAATAAGATATTCACTTTCACCGGAGCGGTAAAGTCTTCGGGTAACCGTAACCTCATTAAAATCAACCGGAAGCTTGTGATCGCTGTTATCCAGAGTAATGGCAACAGAAGCAAAGCTAAGGGGCTTTCTGGTCTCAGTGCCGGAAAAAATAACGTCCTGCATGTTTCCGCCTCGAAGCTGCTTGGCACTCTGTTCTCCAAGAACCCAGCGGACTGCATCACCTACGTTGCTTTTTCCACTGCCGTTTGGGCCAACGATTCCCGTAATTCCATTATGAAATTCGAAATTGATTTTCTGTGCAAAGGACTTAAACCCGTGCACTTCAATATTTTTTAAATACATGTATTCGAATCCTTGTTATTATTTTCTCATCTTCCGGATTGCCTGGTAAGCAGCTTCCTGCTCGGCAGCTTTCTTGGTATGTCCTACTCCGGTGCCCATCACATGACCGCTGACAAGCACATCCACGGTAAAGCTTTTATTGTGATCCGGGCCTTCTTCTTTTATCAGATGGTACTCCACAAGATGGGTTCCCTTCTCCTGTACGATTTCCTGCAGGATGGTCTTGCTATCATAAAAGAGCTGTTTGTTTTCAAGATCGTTCAGAATGAATTTCAGAACAAACTCCTTTGCGCTAGCAAAACCACCGTCCAGATAGATAGCTCCAAGCAGAGCCTCTGTTGCATCGGAAACAATAGAGTCACGGTTTCTTCCACCGGTCATGTCCTCACCTTTTCCAAGGAGCAGATACTGCGGCAGTCCGAAATCTCTTGCACAATAAGCAAGACTGGGCTCGCAAACCAGGCTGGCTCTCTTCTTGGTCAATTCGCCCTCTGGAATCTGGGTGAACTTCTTATAGAGAAAATCACTGCTGATCAGCTCCAGAACTGCATCTCCAAGAACTCCAGGCGCTCGTTGCAGCCTGCCTTACCAAGCTTCTTCTCGTTGGCATAGGAACTATGTGTCAGTGCAAGGATCAGAAGGTTCCTGTTCCTGAACTCATAACCGATCCGGTTCTCCAATGCTTTTAACTTTTTTCCATGATAAACTTCCTTCCCTCTGACTAGCTGGCAGCCCTCCGGCAGGTCTTTGCCGAAGAGTCTGCTGCAATGCATGGATGATCATACTTTTTCTGGTGTCTCTTCCACCATATGGGCAGCGATTTTCTCATTGATCTTCTGCTGTCTGAACTGAACACACTGAAAAATAGCGTGGCGGATCTCAACTGCCCTGGCACTGCCGTGTGTCTTCACAACCAGTCCCTTAAGACCCAGAAGAGGGGCTCCGCCGTACTCACTTGCATCAAATGCCTTCATGGTTTCTTTGACGGCTGGTTTCACCAGAAGAGCTCCAATCTTGCTGCGGGTGTCTTTCATAAGGCCGGTTTTAAGCATCTTTATAAAGGTACTTCCAAGTCCTTCATAAAGCTTCAGGATCACGTTCCCGACAAAAGCCTCGCAGACAATCACATCTGCATAACCAGCCGGAATATCCCTTGCTTCAATACTTCCGATGAAATTGATCCCCGGGCATTCCTTCAAAAGAGGGAACGTCTCCTTCACAAGGGCATTTCCCTTCTCCTCCTCTGCACCAATGTTTACAATAGCAACACGAGTTCTTGATTCCAACCACGTCTTCCATATAGATGGAACCCATCTTCGCAAACTGTACCAGATGCTCTGGTCTGGCATCTACGTTCGCACCGCAGTCAATAAGAAGTGACACACCATTCTGGGTAGGAATCAAGGGTGCCAGCGGCGGACGCTGTACTCCTTTGCTTCTTCCTACGATCACCTGACCACCTACTAAAATGGCGCCTGAGCTTCCAGAGGAAACAAATGCTTCTGCTTCCTGCTTCTTCACAAGATTCAGTCCTACACAATGGAAGAATCTTTCTTCTTACGGATTGCCAGAACCGGAGGCTCTGCTGTCTCGATCACCTCTGTGGTATTCACGATCTGGATTCTTTCCTTGGGGTAATTCTGAAATTTACTCAGCTCTTTCTCAATTACATCCTGCCTGCCGGTAAGGATCACATCAATGTCTTCCCTCTCGGCAACAGCCTCTACGGCTGCTTTCACTGGTTCTGCCGGAGCGTTGTCTCCGCCCATGGCATCTACTACAACTCTAACTGTCTCTGCCATATTTTTCTCCTCTTCGGATATTTTTCAACACTGTACTCTGGTAATGCAAAAACATCCATTATAATCGGGATATGCAAAACACAGCCCAATTCAACAGCTCCTCCATACCAGAGCATGTTTGAAAAAGGCTACAAGGTACACTATCCCGAATAATACTATTCTACTTTATCTGCCCCCTCTTAGTCAATAGGAAATCAAAGAAAGCTTCCTGCCCCAAAGACTGTGGTTGACGAAGCTTCCAATCTCCGCTATACTCTCACTGGGAGCAGATAGGTGCCGGTGTGCCTCCTGGTCTTCAAAACCAGTGTGGGGCGCTAATCCCGTCCCGGATGGGTTCGATTCCCATATGTTCCCGCCAAAAAAGCATACCCAGCTTTCCATTCTTACTCTTCTCATGGAGACTACGTTTTCGAAATAACCATACCACTCACTTGTCTGTGAATCCGATTGCGCAGGTCTAAAAGCCTCGACGCAGCCGATCTGTCTGCTGCAAGTTTCGTTTTAATACTCTTCCTCCATTTTCCATAGCTGTAATCCGCTCTCTGTCAAACCCCTCCAGCAGTATGATCGCACATTTACGGGATATTCCCAGACGGTCACGAAAATCTCCAGTCTGGATCATACCCTTTTCTTTAAATAACTGATATACCATATCCAGAGCTTTCTGCCGTATTTCCCAGTGCATATAATGCTTCTCGTCAAACCGTACAAGAACACCGTCCCGCACCATGGCAAAAAACACTTCTGAAAAATCCCGCTCACCGGAAAATACTTTCTTCACTTCATCTGTCAGCGGAGGCATAAAGCCCGATTTCAGATATAATTCCTGCAGCTGCAGAAAGACAGAATTCCCACACATTTCTTCTGTTATTTTTCCTGCAGCATGTGCTTTTTTTCTTTCCTTTCCGGTACATGCGTAACGAACGGCAGCATCTGCATTCTGTCCTTTTTTCCTTTTTACCCCATTGGGATTCAGCACAACTCCACCGCCGATGGTTTCTACCGGCGAATAAAATCTTATAACAAAATGATCCCCTGCTTTCATTGCCGTCACCTGCTCCATCCGAAGCTGGACTATGGCCTCTTCACCGGGCTTCAGCACTACTCTGTCAAACAGAATTATTTTACACACCAGTTCTGCTGCCCCATGATAAAGATGAACACGGGTACCGCTTTTTAAAGAACGCTGTCCTGATTTCAACAGCTGCAGCCGTACATCTGCGATCATGGTACCTTCCATACTTCCTGCTGTTGCCAGGATTTCTCCCCGGGAGATCTGCTCTTTTCCAATTCCCGGAAGGTTCACTGCCACCCGCTGTCCCGGAACAGCTTCGGATACTTCCTGTCCATGCACCTGAATTCCCCGGATTTTTACCCTTTCAGCTCTGGGATAAAGCATAGTGTCATAATTCAAGCCTAAACTGCCATCAAGCAGCGTCCCTGTCACTACGGTTCCAAAGCCCTTTAAAGAAAACACACGATCTATGGGCAGACGAAACGCAGATCCTTTTGTAACCATTCTGCCTGTGCAGCTGTCATCTTCTTTTCGGGAAAGCTTCTGATTCCCCGTGTTTTTTCCGGCTGTGCACAGTTTCCACAACACCCTACGCAGTTCCTCAATCCCACGCCCATCCACAGCACTGGTCACTATCACATCCTCATTTTCCAGAAACGTCCCCTCAGCAAACTCCCTAATTTCCTGGTCAAGTCCCTTTTTCCATTCCAGGTCACCTTTGGTGAGCACAAGCACACCCTTTCGAATACCAAGCAGGGAAAGTATTGCCAGATGTTCCCTGGTCTGAGGCATAACTCCCTCATCTGCTGCGATCACTACCATGCAATATCAATTCCGCCAGCTCCAGCCAGCATATTCTTTATAAACCTTTCATGGCCTGGCACGTCAATAATCCCAGCTTCCCTGCCATCCGGAAATTTCAGAAACGCAAAACCATTTTCAATTGTAATCCCCCGCCTTTTTTCCTCTGCCAGGCGATCCGTATCCGTGCCTGTCAGCGCCTTGACCAGCCAGGTCTTACCATGATCAATATGTCCGGCAGTACCTATGATTCTGTACCTTTTTTCTTCCATATCTTTTTCACGCCCCATTTTGTACGAACAATCCCACTATTTCGCTTTCAAATAAACAGCGCGAAGAAACCACTTCTCCGCGCCATGTTTATAACAATATTGTCTTTTTTCTGTTGTTCAAAAATATAATTCAGCAATTTAATAACATTATTCTACAGTAACAGATTTCGCCAGGTTTCTCGGCTTGTCCACATCCAGGCCCTTCGCTACGCTGACATAATATCCCATCAACTGCAGCGGAACAATTGCAAGGCTGGTTGTGAAATACTTCTCCGTCTTGGGAACATATACGGAGAAATCAGCGGTATCCTCAATACTGTAATTGCCATAGCTGGTCAGTCCCATCAGATAAGCACCACGGCTCTTTACCTCAACCATATTGCTCAGTGTCTTCTCAAAAAGATCCTTCTGGGTCATCACACCGATCACCAGAGTACCATCCTCTACAAGGCTGATCGTTCCGTGCTTCAGCTCACCTGCTGCGTAAGCCTCAGAATGAATATAACTGATTTCCTTCATCTTCAGGCTTCCTTCCATGCTGATAGCATAGTCAATTCCTCGTCCGATGAAGAAAATATCATGGGCATTTGCATACTTGCTTGCAAACCACTGGATACGCTCCTTATCATCCAGAACACGGCTGATCTTGTCCGGCAGGGTCTCCATCTCAGCAAGCAGACGGGTCACTTTTCCCTCCTCAAGCTTTCCCTGGACAAAAGCGCTCTGGATAGCCAGCAGATACATGGCGATCAGCTGGGTGCTGTAAGCCTTGGTGGTGGCAACAGAAATCTCAGGTCCTGCATAAGTATATAACGTATAATCGCTCTCTCTTGCAATGCTGGAGCCTACAACATTGACTACACTAAGTACCGGAACATTTCTATCCTTGGCAAGACGAAGGGCAGCCAGGCTGTCTGCGGTCTCTCCGGACTGGGAAATAATAACCACCATGGAATCCTCCACAAGGATCGGATCACGGTAACGGAACTCAGAAGCCACATCCACCTCAACCGGGATCTTCGCCATGGATTCGATCACATATTTGCCAACCATACCAACATGGTAAGCAGAACCGCAGGCGATGATATAGATTCTCTTAAGAGAAGCCAGCTTCTCATCTGTAAGCCCTGTCTCAGAAAAATCAATGTGTCCCTCTTTTACATAAGCGCCAATGGTGTCCTGAACGGCCTTCGGCTGCTCATGGATCTCTTTCAGCATAAAGTGCTCATAGCCGCCCTTCTCAGCAGCAGCTGCATCCCACTGGATCTCCACAACGTCTTTCTCAATCTCTTCACGGTCGATATTGTAGAAATGGATCTCATCACGGGAAAGCTCCGCAATTTCAAGATTGCCGATATAATAAACTCTTCTGGTCTGATCCAGGATCGCAGGAACATCAGAAGCGATAAGGCTTCCGTTCTCGCTCTTTCCAATGATCAGCGGACTGTCCTTGCGGGCTGCAAACAGTTTGCCCGGATAGTCCTTGAAAATAACACCAAATGCATAAGAACCGCGGATACGGAGCATTGCTCTGGAGATTGCTTCCAACGGAGTTCCGGTTTTCTTATAGTAGTAATCTACCAGCTTCACAGCCACTTCTGTATCTGTCTGTGAATAGAACGTATAACCGGAACGAAGAAGCTTCGCCTTCAGCTCCTGATAATTCTCGATAATTCCATTATGAACAAGTACTACGGACTTATCATCTGTACAATGAGGATGGGCATTTGTCTCAGAAGGCTCTCCATGAGTCGCCCAGCGGGTATGACCGATACCGCAGGTACCCGGTACGGCTGAACCGCCGTCTGTCTTCTCGATCAAAGTTTTCAGACGCCCTTTCGCCTTTACGATTGCGATCTTATCAGTTGCCTCGTTTCGAACTGCGATACCTGCTGAATCATAGCCTCTGTATTCCAGCTTGGAAAGGCCTGTCAGCAAAATCGGTGCCGCCTGTTCATCTCCTACATAACCAACAATTCCACACATAAAATTTCCTCCTCAGTCTCAGTCTTAATCATTCTCCTCGTTTTTCTCCTGGCCAGCTGTCTTCTGCCATGCCTCAACCCCTTCTGTATTTTCCTTCTGGAAAAGGATTTTGAAGGTAAGCATCAAAAGCTTCAGATCCAGCTTCAGAGAATAGGTCTCAATATAGGTGAGATCCAGTTTCAGCTTATCATAAGGTGTCGTGTTGTATTTACCATAAACCTGGGCATAACCGGTAAGTCCGGCCTTCACTTTCAGGCGGTAATCAAATTCAGGGATCCTCTCGCTATACAGTGCAGCAATTTCCGGCCGCTCCGGTCTTGGGCCTACCAGAGACATATCACCTTTCAGGATATTAAAAATCTGTGGCAGCTCATCGAAATGGATCCGGCGGATAAGCTTCCCGACCGGTGTGATCCTGTCATCCTCTTTCTTCGCCAGCTGGGCACCCTTCACTTCAGAGTCCATTTTCATGCTTCTGAATTTCAGGATCATAAAGATCTGCTTATCCTTCGTAAGACGCGGCTGCTTATAAAAAACAGGACCGCCATCATAAAGCTTAATAGCAAGTGCGATCAGAATCATAAACGGAGATGCAATCACCAGCCCTGCCAGGGAAAATATAATATCCACAATTCTTTTGAAAAACAGCTGCTCTGCTGTCAGACGCAGGTTTCTGGAAAGAAGAAGCGTGGTATCAAATAAATGAATATCGTCTGCATTCCGGAGCATAATATCAGAAAGCTTCGGAATAGAATAACAGCGGATATCCTTCTCAAAGCAGTATTTCAGGAGAAGATTTCGTTCGTGGGACGGGATATCCCCGATCACAACTGCTTTATATCCGTTGATCTTCTCCTTGATCACGTCAAGGCCAAGGGAAAGGGATGCCATCTCTTTAATGGCATATTTATCCTCTCTGGTCTCAAACTTATTCCTTAAATCTCCCGGATTACGTCCGCCATAAATCATCAGCATCTGTCTGGGCGGATACAGTCTGGTGTACACATAACGCATACCAACCACCCATATGACAACGATCACCAGGTCAATCCCCGTCATAGCCAGCATAGGTGTCAGATGCTCTCCCAGACGCCAGCGACCGATCAGGCACAACTGTAAATAGGTAATAAAATTCACGCAGCACACAGACAGGATCTGGGAATAGATTACTTCAAATACCCGCAGATAACCCACCTTAAAACCACCGTAAATTTTGTAAAAGAAGTATATCATCAGCACATACAAACCGATGACTACCTGATTACCTCTGTCAAAGCGTCTGCCGATGACCTCCTTGTGGGCATAAAATTTATACCAGATATAGGCGAAAAGCAATGTTTCAATAGCGATGATCACCGCAGACGCCAAAAACATGATCAGTCTCTTATATCGTTCGCGATTTTCCATTTTTTCCTCCAGTAAATTTCCTCTGAAATCTATACGTTGTATAAGTATAGCACAAAAAATCCCAGAGGAAAACGATTTTTTCGTCACTCATTTTTGACAAAAAATGACAGAGCGGGTTGATATCCACCCCAAACCGTGATAAAATCAGTACATATTGTGGTAAAGCAATATAATATTTATACAATATGATATTTTATAATGTGAAGTAAATAACAGATTCTAAGTTTTGTCAATATGTAATTTTCAGAGTGACGGTTTACAGGTACTGTTCCGTTACTGTTCACAGGGAATGTTCCGCGAGGTGTTTTTTGTGAGCAAGGCTCACAGAAACCCGAGAATTGCGGCGCGAAATCATGCAAATGCATGATTTCTGTGCATCACGGAGCGTGTTGCTGTGAACGGAGTGAACAGCTGCGAAGTATACCTCGGTCTGCAGAAAGGAATCAATGCGTCATAATCAAATTTCCAGACAGAATAAAAATAAAAAAATAAAATATCTCGCCATAGGACTTGCCGCTGGCGTTCTTGGCATAGGCTCAGCTGCAGGTGTTCTCACTTCTGCCAACAGCCATGCTGTGAACCGGAGTGCATCCTCTTCCACACAGGATACTGACCAGATCACTTATAAAGGTGTTACCTATGTTCCGAAAGGGAATCTTGAGACTTACCTTTTCGCCGGAATTGATTCTCCGGATAAGGTAACCGAGATCAAGGAATACGACGGTACCGGTCAGTGCGACGTGCTGCTTGTGCTTGTCCGCGACAGAAGCACAGACACCTGCAAGTTTCTCACCATCGACCGGAACACCATGACTCCGGTGAAAAGCCTTGCAGATGACGGTTCTTACATAGATACCACAGAATGCCAGATTTCCCTGGCACACGCCATGAGCCTGGATCATGAGACCCGTGCAGAGAATACTGTGGATGCAGTTTCCACGCTCCTTGGAGGTCACAAGATCGATGGCTTTGCAATGGTAAACATGAGCGCCATCGAAGTGGTAAATGATATGGTTGGCGGTGTCACCGTCACCATCGAGGATGATTTCCCCGACAGTGACACACTGATCAAGGGACAGACCGTAACTCTGCACGGTAAGGACGCTGAACGCTTCATCCGTGAGCGCAAGACAGTTGCCGACGGACTGAACGAGAACCGGATGAGCCGTCAGGCCCAGTACGAGGAAGCTTTCAAGCCTGTTTTCCAGGCGAAATGCAGTGAAGATAAGACGTTCCCGCTGGATCTTTATCATGCACTTGAGGACTACATGACTACCAACATCAGTGCCAAGAAGTTTTCCCGTCTTGCCCTTCTTCTTTCCGATGAGAAAGAGGAGGAGAAAATATCCATAGAAGGCACTGCAGACTTCGACGAGGATGGCTGGCAGACTTTCACTCCTGATCCGGACAGCCTTCAGGAAGCGATCCTTTCGCTTTTTTATAAGGAAAAGAAATAATTTTCCTGTTAGAAAATAAATCGTAGCTGGGAAGATACTGAACAGCTACAATAAACAAAATTAAGGAGACCCGACATGAACGAAGAACTCACAAACGACGAGGTGGAAATCGACCTTGTGGATCTAGGCTACGTCTTGTTAGACAAATGGCGTTATCTGCTGATCAGTCTTATTGCAGGCGCTGTACTTCTGGGTGCGTATTCCTTTTTCTTTATCGCACCTACCTATGAATCCACGGCCAAGCTTTACGTAGTATCTGCCTCAGACGATTCTGTAGTCAATTTAAGTGACCTGAATCTTGGTACTTCCCTGACTGCAGACTATGAACAGCTGATGCTCAGCTATCCGGTACTGAACCGTGTCATTGACCGTCTGGATCTGGATGTTACATCCGATGAACTGGCTAAAGCTTTTTCACTGAACAACCCAAGCGATACCCGTATTCTGGAGATCACCGCTACTTCTACCGATCCGCAGATGGCTATGGATCTGGCTGAAACTATGGCTGAGGAAGCCATTGATTATCTCCCGGATACCATGAGCACACTTGCTCCGAATCTGGCACAGCATGCCAAGCTTCCTGAGAGTAAAGTAGCTCCAAGCTATACCAAGTTCACCATGATCGGTGCTCTGCTTGGACTTCTCATCTGTGCAGCATTCTTTATTGTAAAATATCTGATGGATGACACCATCCATACTGCAGATGATATGGAAAAATATTTTGGGCTGGTACCTCTTACCACTATCCCTGACAGCGATCAGGTAATCGATCTGGATGAGGAGCAGCACCGCAGACGCGGCAGAAAGAGAGGTCGTAAGAAATAATGAACCAGCTTAATGTAAACCTTCCGGAGCTGCCCTATGCAGTTTCCGAAGCGATGAACCGACTTCGTATTAATATTAAATTCTGCGGCAAAAATACCCGCAAGATCCTTTTGACCAGCTGCCAGCCTAATGAAGGTAAGAGTACCATTTCCTCCTACCTGTGGAAAATGCTTGCAGAAGCAGGATTTCCTACTGTTCTGGTAGATGTTGACCTTCGTAAATCCGTTATGAAAACACGTTTTCAGATGGACTACGACGATGACACTACCATGGGACTGAACCACTATCTTTCCGGCATGGCAGAATATGAGGACGTTGTATACAGTACCAATATTCCAAACGGCTATATGGTTCCGTGTACACAGCTCCTTGAGAATCCTTCCGCTCTTCTGGAAGACGTTCGTTTCAAAGAGCTTCTGAATACTCTTTCAGAGAATTATCGTTTTGTTATTATAGATTCCCCGCCGCTTGGCAGTGTATCAGACGGAGCACTTATCGCTTCCCTGTGCGACGGCGCAGTTCTGGTCGTACGTGCCGGTACTACACCGCGTACTCTGATCAAGCAGTCTCTATATGAGATCCAGCAGTCTGGCTGCAAGCTCCTCGGTACAGTCCTGAACCGTGCCGATGTAAAGGGACGTGCTTATGGCAAGTATGGCTATGGAAAATACGGTTATGGTTATGGATACGGCTATGGCTATGGTTATGAGCCTAAGGATAAGAAAAACAGCTCTGACTCCGCTGCCGCAGATAAGAATTCTACTGGAAACTAACCGTTTGTACTATTTTTACAGGCTGTGAACTTTGTTTGCAGCAACCCAACTTCCGGATAAACGGGTCTGCGTGGGGAGACCGTTTATTAAATACATTAAATTAAGAAATAGAGGGTGTTACCAATGAAATCATTCAAAAAAGTAGCTGTAACCATCCTGGCTGCAGTAATGATGCTTCTCATCAGCACTACTGTTTTTGCAGCAGATTCACCTGTAAAAACATCTTTCAATGCTTCTCTTACCAAGAAAACTGTAACTTACACTGGTAAGAAACAGCAGCCAAAGGTTGTAGTTAAGAATGAAGCTGGAAAAACAATCAAAGCTAAATACTACACAGTAAAAGTTAAAACATGTAAGAATGCCGGAACATACAAAGTTACCATCATCGGTAAAGGAAAATATGCCGGATATACACAGACTCTTACTTACAAGATCAAAGCTAAAACTCAGAAGGTTACCTTAAAGTCTACTGACAAGTATACTGTAAAGGCTTCTGCAGTTAAGAAGAGCAGCAAGACTCTTAAGAAAGCTATCAAAGTAACTAAGAAAACTGGTAAAATTTCTTACACAACAAACAACTCCAAGATCAAAGTTAACAAAAACGGTAAGATCGTAATTGCTAAGTGTGAACTTCCAGAAATTTTCCGCCTAAAATTCGCACCACAGCCGCAGCTGTGGTGCATTCTTGTCTATTCCGTTGTTTCTCTCTCAGTTTCTTCCACATTTAGGAAGTCCATTATCTCCTCATAAGACCGTCCACTCTTTACGATTGCTGACAGGATTTCATCCTTTCTTATCGCATCCCGTTTGTCCAAAAGCTCTTT